>Ga0180438_10007914_pt1 | contig 13683 bp, 14 predicted proteins | sample SS_ome_12_FD_132455 | JGI IMG/M metagenome (GOLD analysis project Ga0180438, IMG submission 132455) | Hypersaline lake sediment archaeal communities from the Salton Sea, California, USA - SS_3_D_2 metaG | ecosystem: Environmental > Aquatic > Non-marine Saline and Alkaline > Hypersaline >... | reverse complement strand
GCATGATAGATAGGAGGGAGGAAAGAAAGCCCTCGACGAAATAGCTTACAAGTGCAATTGGAAAGTCTTTCCGATCTTCGAAATTCAACAATATATCATCAAGTTTGCCATTTTGAGCACCACTCAAAAGTTATGACTTGATAAGAAGCATCAAAAGCCGCCCGTGTAACAGATACTGCTATAAGCCTATTTTGCTTATGATCCACATGAAAATTTTACATTACTATCACTAATTAGAAGTTCTCCCGGCCTTTGGGAATATCGATTACCTCATCTAACCATAACTCCATCTTTCCCTACGCAAAAAATCAAAATCATATTTGTGATCTCTGCCATTATTGCAGGCAAATATTGTTTTCATAAACTATCTGGCACGATCCTAAAAGCTAAAAGGTAGACAAAAAAAGATTAATCCAAAAGTGAAAGGTTCTGTATTTAACATTTCATTGCTTGATATTTCATGGTTTGTTCCGCAATCTTCAATACAATCAGGCGATGTCCAGATAAATACTATGGTACATATAGTGAATTTTTCGCGTACCTTTTCCTCCCACAATATATTATTACAACCCCATGAGTGCCTTTGGCCTATGAAGCAATGCAGTACCTCTTAAAAAAGAAAACCAGAAAATAATCCTTATCAGATCCCACCTGTTAGTTTTCCAGTAATTGGTATCTTGCATCCGTATTTCCTACTTAATAATTCAGTCTTGATTTTTATTGATCGTGTAGCATCATAAACGATAACAAATTAAAATATTTCTCCTATTTATTTTTCCTATGGAGAAACCCCTCAAAATGTGCATGCCATGCTCCTGACAGGGCATTGATTGCTCAGTTGAAAGCCTAAACTATAACCTGCAAGAGTTACTAAACACATCTAATGCTTAGACAAAAGGGGGTGTGTCATGAAGAAGATAATTATGGCATCAGTATTGGCTCTAGCTGTGTTGATCACTTTTCCCCTTTCTCCAATGCTGAAATGGCAAAAGAAGGCTCAGTTTCAGGTATACACTACGTAATTACGAAGGTTGGGGCATCAACAGGAGTGACACCGGTAATGGCTTCATACACAATGCGTCTAGTCACGTTGTAGGTGGGCTTCTTACAGTTAAAGGAGTCTACAAAGACGACTCCGGCATGGTCTACTTTACCCACCCAGATGGGGACCAAGTATTCATTCCCTACAATACCTTTGATGTGCTCGGAAAAGGCGGCAAGGGTACCTTTACCTATGTGGGTGGCACTGGAAAATTTGTTGATATACAAGGCAGTGGTGAATTTACCAGACATGGGTTGCGTCCCCCTGCCAAGGGGTTCGGTGTGAGCTTTTCCGTAGTAAAATCTAATTGGAAAATATCCTGAATTGAGGGACTAGGCAAAATTTAGGTATTGCCAGGAGAGGCAGGGTTAAATGGCCCTACCTCTTTTATGAGTACCACCACATATCTAAATTGATAACAAAACTGCTATCATTGTGAAAAAATGAAAGACTGAAAAATTTTTATTTACCAAAAGAAATCTTGAAAATCTTTGAATTTTGTACGATCATCGACAATGGTGCGGAATAGAAACCGAAGCGAGATAATCAAATATCACAAGATGCAGATTCTAACTTTGCCAAGGAGGTTAACGTGAAAGCAGTTCCACCGAGAATGCAGGATAGTCTTTATCACGACATGATTTTTCCTGAAGAGACATTAGAGATAAGAAAAAAGGTGAGAGAATTCGCCATGCGGGAAGTAGCGCCACAAGCGCATGAGATCGCTCAAAAAGAGGAGAGGGTGGAGAATTTTCCAAGAGATATTTTTCATAAAATGGCTGGCGAGGGCCTTTACAAAATACCATTTCCCAAAGAGGACGGTGGGATGGACCTGAAATATCCTGTCTGCGCTACAACTGTAACCATTGAAGAGCTGGCATACTTTAGTGACAGCATTGCTGCCGTTTATGACGTCCATTGTATTCTGGCAGGTCATGCCCTGGGATATGGGTCTGATTTAATAAAGCAGAAATATTTAAAACCCATGACCACTGGCGAAAAGATAGGATGTTTTGCGACCACTGAACCAACTGCAAGTTCCGACCTATCGGCTCGCGCTTTAAAAACAACAGCAAAGAAAAAAGGGGACGTCTATGTCGTAAACGGTCACAAACGCTTCATAACCAACGCCTGTGTGGCTGATTTTGTAACAGCACTGGTCAATATGGAAGACAGGCTGAGCATGATGGTGATAGATTTGCATTCACAGGGATGCCGCGTAGGGGAACCTGACAGGAAAATAGGGAACAGAGGGCAACTTACTTCTGATATCTATTTCGAGGATGTGGAGGTCCCTTTACAGAACCTGATAGCTGAGACTGGCAAGGGACTGCATATTGCTCTTGGTACACTTACTTATGGAAGAGTAGGTATTGGGGCCAGTGGTGTTGGTATGGCCCAATCGGCCTTTGATGAGTGCATTGATTATATGAAGAAGAGGGAGGCATTTGGAAAGAAGATCGGCCAATTTCAATACTGGCAGTACAGGTTGGCAGAGAGAGCGATACAAATAGAGAATGCGAGGAACCTGTATTCGAAGGCCGCCTTGAGGATGGATCGGGGAGTGGAGTTCCCGGAACCCGAAGCAGCAGGTGCAAAATATTATGGCACAGAGTGTGCCGGTGATATGGCCAGAGATGCCGTGCAAATATTCGGCGGTTATGGCTTTATGAAATTACTGGCACATGATCAGTCAACGTACAAGGTTGAACAGATTTATCGGGACTGTAAGATTGCAGAGATATACGAAGGCACCAATGAGATACAGAAGTTGATTATAGCCAGAGCCATTTTCGGGAAAGAGTTTGTGTAGACGAGTTCTATCAACTCGGTATGCCCTGCTTTACTTTTTTTCTCCAACATATTGTGTTGCTCCTGATGGAGCATAAAGGTTGAAGTGCTCTTTTATATCTGCCCGGGTTCGATTGAGTGCAGGCCTTACCCATGAGCCAATCCAGGGCCTTGTTGATGTGTTCATCCTGGCTCCGAATAGTAAAGTGAAGACCAAAGAGCCGCTGAATTGTCGTGACAATTGATTGTCCCCAGGAAACGTCTTCAGATTGTCCTGCCAAAAGGGCATCTACAGTCGCTCGAAAGTCAACCTGCCAGCTCTGCATATTCCCCTCATCGAGCCATTGCTTACGAGCATAAAGGCCAGCCGGTGTTTTGCTCGACATGAAAATCTGAAAAGGATCAAAGCGGAGCTGCATAGTGCACCCTGGTTCTGATTAGTTCTTTTCCTTCGACCTTCGTAAAAACAATTCTCATCGGGCCTGAAATTCTACGTGAGGGCATACATAAAGAGGGTAATAAATGATTTATGGAGCGTATTTTGTAACATATTCTCTGACCCGCACCTTTCGTGCGGTATTCTTAGAGCTCATGTATCTGACCTTACCAAAGATGGGCCTTTCAGGGCCCCACGCCCTGTCGAAGCGGCCCAAGACCCAGAAGATACCGCTATAAGAGTTGGGATCACGGCCATCGAGAGCATACCTGTTATTGAGCTCAATCATGACATTGAGGGCGTCACGGGGCGATGCTGCCCACTCGAGGATCTTTTTCCCCCAGAGCATTCTAAGGTAATTATGAATCCATCCCTTGCGAACCAACTGCATCTGAGCCGCATTCCAAAGTGGGTCATGGGTACGGCCGGCTTCAAATTCCTCAAGGGAGTAAACGTAGGGTCTACGATCCACTTCATGATCCGTAAGTGTTTTGATGGCCCACCGGGGTAATGACTCATAGCGGTCATAATCCTTCCGCTGCCAGCAGATATTAAAGCCTAATTCACGCCAGGTGACGAGTTGATCCAGAAATCCCTCGCTGGGTTCACTTACTCCCCACCACCCACTGCGGCTGCCTGTGGTCCTACTGGAGATGCGGTCTAAAGTCCAGCCCTCTCTGTCCATGAGCTGACCAAATATCTGGTGAACCGTGATATGGCCGAAATGGAGGTAGGGAGACAAACCGCTGGTTCCCTTCGCCTCAGGTTGATTGCGGTCTTCCAGGTATCGAGGGAGACGATCCTGGAGAAATTGCCTTAAAACACCTTGGGCTGCTCCAGAACCTCCATGCTTGTCTACTATACCGACGTTGTGGTTGATCGGAAGCGAAGCCAGAGCTGTTGCATCTCCCTTGAGCAGCTCTGATGAAGCCATTGGCCATTGTTTGACGATATCTTTCGGAATCGCATTACGTCTCACGAGCTTCATCCCGCTGAGAGGCTCTGCCTTTGGAGGATCGAGCAGATAAGATGGTAGTACCTTCTGCAGGAACCGTCGAAATCCATAAGCGGTCGGAAATACCCGGTCCGCCGCGCGCATGGGAAGGAGGCCGTTTGAGTCTACCTGTTCCATCAGCACTCCGAGTTTTCGGGACGCGGATGCCACCATCCGGGGAAGAAAAAAGGCAGGGAAGTCGTCGGTGATGACCACGCAGGCCTTTTTAGCAAGCGCTGGGAGAAGACCCTTGCCTGCGTCCTGGATCGGTTCTACGTAAGGGTAGTATGAGACCTCGGAGTCCTTAAACTGCCGAGCATTGTCGGCCATGCCCTCCAGGATAAAACGATGAAGGCGGTCGTTTGCCCACCCATAGCCGCATCGCAACGCCTCCATAACCACCAGAGGTCTGTTGAGCTTAAGAGCCCACTCTCCAGCCCTCTGAAGGCTGAAGTTCCAGGTGGCCCTCCGATAGGCGATCATCCAGTAGAGGACGAAGTCGCCGTAAGGATTGACAGGGGCATCATTGGATTTCCGAATACGTATGTCAGGTACGGAATTCAAAGGGTCTCCTCGCCAAATGACAGATGGTTCACCCTTTGATGGCGCTTTATGAGCTGTTATACCGCCTCAAAATGGGCCTCTTTCAGGCCGTTTAGCACGAGAAAGGAGGTCGCCTTAATGCAAATGAGTTCTGTATCAGTCTGATCAATAAATCCGGCCAAATGGGGATGCCGCTCCAAAAGTCTTGCCCGTGCGAGCCTCTGCTTGTGCTCATCATTGATTTCTTGAAACAGTCCGGCTATTGTCAGGGCTTTCGCTTGCAGAGGCCGGGAGGCGGCCTGCTCCTCCCTCGTGTCGATCAGGAGGCTCACGGATGGGTTTTTAATGAGGTTCTTGTACTTTTTCGTCCCTTTCTGAGTGACCATATAAATTTCTCGGCAGTCGTCATCGGTGGCATAAGCCATGAGGGAGCAATGGGGATTGCCACCCGAGACCGTTGCCAGGACGCAGAGATCCTTTTGTTTTGCCAGCGCCTTCATTTCTTCGAGCATCCTTCATTTCCCCTAAAAATCCATTGAATCCATAAGTCCTCTCCACTCATCTTTACTACCATATTCACCGTGCTATTGGAAATGAATTTATGGTGGTTATCCCTTTTTTCAAGGGCTTCGGAGGTATCTGCAGGAGTAGAGGTTTTCATGTGCCCGTTTTTTTCATTGCCGGAGATTCCGGCACTTGCTATAGTAGGTTCATGGTCTCTGGTAAGCAAGGATTAAAGGAATTACTATGGAGCACTGTATAAGGCTGGGAATCAGTACCTGTTTACTCGGACAGAATGTTCGATATGACGGTGGGCATAAGCTGGATCGGTTTTTGACCGATACCCTTGGACAGTACGTGGAGTATGTCCCTGTCTGTCCTGAAGTTGAATGTGGCTTCGGTATCCCACGGGAGGCCTTTCGCCTGGTTGGTGATCCAGAATCACCGCGTTTCGTCACATCCCGTACCCACAAGGATTATACGGAACGGATGATGCAGTGGGCCAAGAGGCGAGTAGTTGAGCTGGAAAAAGAGGGGCTCTGCGGCTTCATTTTCAAAGGCAATTCTCCCAGTAGTGGCATGGAAAGGGTAAAGGTTTATGGCGAAAAAGGAATGCCCGCGAAGAAAGGGCGGGGAATCTTTGCACGCATGTTCATAGAATACTTCCCGCTTGTCCCTGTCGAAGATGAAGGTCGCCTCCATGATCCCAGATTAAGGGAAAACTTCGTCGAGCGGATCTTTGCCTTAAGGCGTTGGCGCGAGACCCTTTCAAAAAAGTGTATGATGGCAGATCTGGTTGAGTTCCACACCCTTCATAAGCTTCTGATCCTCTCCCACAGCGAGAAGTATTACAGAACCATGGGAAAATTGGTGGCAGCAGGAAAGGATATGCCCCTCAAGGAGTTGTATGCGCGATACGAAGCCCTCCTTATGGAGGCCTTGCAGTTGAAAACCACCCCCAAGAAGAACAGCAATGTCCTCATGCACATGATGGGGTATTTCAAAAAGCAGCTGGTCTCAGATGAAAAGCAAGAACTGCTTGAAATCATCCGCCAGTATCGTGAAGGCTATGTCCCCCTTATTGTGCCGATTACTCTAATCAATTACTATGTGCGCAAATACAACCAGCCCTATCTGAGCGGGCAAACGTACCTGCGCCCCCATCCTATGGAGCTCCAGCTGCGAAACCACGTGTAAGAGCATATATATCGTTCCTATCAGGTCTGAGGGATGGGGACATAGGTTCCAAAACGACTTCAGTCGCTAATACCAGATATCTTACCATTATTGCAGCTACGTATCGCTTCCATAAAACATCTGGATATAACAATACTATTTAAATAGTAGTCCAAAAGAAGATTAATTCATAAATGAAGGTTTCTGTATCACACCTTTACTTGCTTGATATTTCATGGTTTGTTCTGTAATCTTCAATACGATCCATTGCAAAAATCTTTTCTTGCGTGCAGTGGCACGTCGTTATTAGTCTTGGTCGGTTTCAAATGTTTACATATCCTAAAGTAGTATTGACCTCCCTCCTTTTTGCGGATACATTACATATGGTATACTCATCTCCATAATGATACCCCTATTTCTATTGTATAAGGACAATACTTCGGATGGAAAGGACTCATACACATGTGCGATGACTTTCTCTATCGGAATTTTCCCGCCCTTGGGCGTCGGGTGTATCGGCTCGGTTTAGCTACCAATTATGGCATCGATGGAGAAGGCTTGGAGTGGGCGCTGGAGCAGGGTATCAATTATATCTTTTGGACCCCCAACGCGCGACGGGTAACGAAATCGCTCAAAGCGGCCATAAAGCGTGACCGGGAATCGCTCGTTTTGGCTTGTGGGCCAACCACCGGATATCTTGGTGGAAGTATCAGGCGTGCCTGCGAGCGATTGCTTCAAAAGCTCGGAACGGACTATCTCGACGTTTTTCAGCTTTTTTGGCTTGGTCGTGCGAGTGCCTGGAGGCCATCCACGATCGACGCGTTGGTATCCCTTCGGGAGTCAGGTATGGTTCGGGCCATTGGGGTGAGCATTCACGACCGGAAACGGGCGGGCAAACTCGCCAAAGATTCTCCGCTCGACATGCTCATGATCCGTTATAATGCCGCTCATACAGGTGCCGAGCAGGACATCTTCCCTCACCTCCCCAAACGCAAACCGACTATTGTCGCCTACACGGCCACGCGATGGAGAGGTCTCCTTAAGCGTTCGAAAGGCTGGAACGGACCTGTCATGACCGCAGGTGATTGCTATCGCTTCTGTCTTTCCAATCCCCATGTGGATCTGGTGCTCACTGGCCCTAAAAACCACCAGCAACTCCAAGAGAATCTGCGTAATCTTCGGGAAAAAGGCCCCTTGTCAGAGGAAGAAAACCGCTGGGTCAGAGACTTCGGGCACGTTGTACACAAGGCAAGTTCGCGGTTTACATTCAGGTTTTAGCCTCCCTTTTTAACCTGGATGTCCATAGGTATGGATAGACTAGTACAGCCCAGCGGTATCCACTTGCCGGCATAATGTATCCTCAATGTTTCTTACGGTAGAAGCGGTTAAGCTAAAATACTTCCTCAAGGGCATGGGCGCCTGTGTACACGCTCCCTACTCCACTAATGAATTGTGCAACTCTCAGTGCTTCTGTGATCTCTTCCTTGGTAGCGCCTGCTTGCACTGCTGCCTGGGCCAACGCCTTTACGCCCTGAACTGTTCCGTGAGATGCATCTAAGGCCATCGCTATGAGGAACTTGAATTTCCTGGGCAAGGCACCGTCGGTAAGGGCTAATTTCCTGGTGTTTTCAACCACCTCTAGAAGCTCTGGGTCGAGTTTTTCAAAAATCTTCAACGGATTTTCAGACATTTGATCACCTCCCCTCCTAAGTAATTAATCGAATATATCGAGTAGGCTCACAAAAAGACTTAATTCCTTTACCACATTATCGCAAGATAAATCCCATATGAGGCTCTCTCGTGGAACAGAACTGGACATGTGAATACATACTCTCTCTTAGGTTACCAGCACGTCGATGCTGCAATAATTTACGACTGAGGTGTAAAAATCGTCAAGCAGAAATTAATGGAACAAATGGAGCATGAGAGACGAGTGAGACACTTCAGAGTTGAAACCGAGCAAGCCTGTGCACACTTGATCCGGAGTTCTATCTCCTTCATAATACTTAATAGAAAAACCATATATTGTGATGTCTTTTGCCTTGACACACAATGCCACTTCTATTACAGTCCCACCCATAAAAAGCTTTCTTCTTATCATTCAGAAGAGAGGAGCGGTCTGTTTTGTCGGGGCGATTGGCGAGCTGAATTCTCTTCTATTTTTTTCCGCATTCAGCCCCGTCTTTCTCCAATCGCCTCCTTGGAAAAACAAAAAAACCACTTACCCATCCCAACTGCGCGTGAAAATGATTTTCATGCGATAGTGTGCGAAGGAATTGCGTTACGGCCAGAAAACCCAGGGTGTGGAGGAGGGGCAAGATCTTTTGTATGCCTCATGCTGGGCACAAAGGAGGGAATGAGATGTGGCTGGTAATTTTGGGTGTCGGTGCTATCACGCTTGCCAAAGCCATTAATGCAATCGACAATCCCAAGCCTATGAGTCCTTATGAAACCTCGGCGACAGTCGATCGAAAGGTGAAAAGAGGCAAAGCATATAACCGTGCCGTGGTCCTTATACAGATTTCTCTCTGTTGCCTGGGGGTCGCCCTTGCCTTTATCTCTTCGCCGATTGCCGGGCTCATCGTCCTTGTTTATGCGTTACTGATCGTGAAGTCACTGCGTTTCGCCTTACCCCGTGGCTATTCGAAGTTGATAAAATAAGCCGTAAGGGGCATCTTTTGTTGCGAGGTGAGGAGGCCTGAATTGACTGCTGCGAGAAAAGAGAGGTGAAACCAGTGCACCATGCAAAGTGAATAGCACGGCATTACGTTTTGATCGTGAAGAGGGACGCTCTCAGGTTATTACGTTCCTTAGATTATTAAAAATGTCAGGTACCTTGCCATTACTATAGCTCCGTATCGCTTCCATCCACCATCCGGATATTACAATCCTAAAAGTTAAACGGTAGATCAGAAGAAGATTAATTCAAGCCTGAAGGGTTCTGTATCTAACCTTGAATTGCCTGATATTTGATGTTTCGTTCTGCAATCTTGATCAAGATTGAGCGATCCATAGATAAGACCTATGGCACGCTATGGTGAATTTTCGGTGGCAGGTGCTGAAGTCAAACATAGTGTGCTTTCCCTTTGAGGTTTGTTGGGCCATCCCTCATCCAAAGTCAATGCTTCACATACACACATAGGTTTTGGATGCCAATCTCTCAAGATCCTACTCCCAATCTACGCTGACAATTAGGAGGTAAACCCATATTTGCTTCGCATTATGTAAGATATTTCCTTGGTCATGTTGAAAGCAAGGTCTGAAAGTTCGGGTGTCATCATTATGGTGTCACAGGAGGGCATTAGCCATGAAGATGATGTCAGCAATTCTTCCTCAATGCCCTTGCTGACGAGGAGGTCGATACCCTTTTCAAGTTTTTCTACCAGTGTTTGAACGCTTTCCTTTACTATTACCTCATTGGTGACAGGTACTATACCCCAAGCCAGCATTCCCCCACGCTCCAGAAAAGCATTAAACTCCTCATGAAAGAGGGCTATCTTATCTGAGTGTTGATAGGCATCAAAATTGATTACATCAACATGAGATTCCGTAAGCAATGTCCAGTCGATATTAGCACAGCAATGAATCCAGTTAAGGCAGTTCAGCCCTTTAAAGCCCTCATTTATGGCGGTTATTATTGCTTCTCTTGTTCCGCTTCCCCCTGGAGAAGTAAAGCTAACCAGGGTTGTTTCGGGCAGACCCGCTATTACTTCGACACCCGGAAGTTCTTCCTTTATTTTTTTCTCTAGCCACCTTGTCTTCATACTTATTGCCTTGGTCAGCATATCCCGCAAGGTCTCATTATAGAAAGAGGAGTTGCCATTGAGCTGTTTTATCGAATCGCCTAAAAGTACTGGCCCTGCAGTTTGGAAAGCAACCCACTTCAGCTCAGGTGGTCGTGTTTCCTTAAGCTTTTCAAGAAGTGCATAAAAACCGGGTGCAGTTTGAGGGGAGGTAGCGAAATAGTCCAGATCCTGCTCTTCATATCTATCGTAAAACTCAAGGAGTTCTCGTTCCCTTTCAGGTGATGGATCTAAAAGAACTTTCCGCTTTTCACGATTAAACACCAGGCACGGGATTCCTTCGAGCATATGTTTGATGCTGTGGCTTAATACTGGCAGGCAAGGAGCTTCAGGAAAATTATCTAAGATCACTTGAACTGCCCTTTGTATGTCCCGGTATGGGACAAAAGCCATCATGGTGGCTGCAAAATTTGGATTATGAACCATTGTACCCATCATTATTTCCTCTTTTCTTTCCTAAAATATCCCTCTTTTATAAAAGTATACCTTTTCTTATAGAGAGCGTCCATAAATTACATTTGTAACCATCAATAAAATTATTTAGAATCCAAATATTCATTTTGGCAAGCGAATCATACCTTTTCAGATGTAAGAGGAAATCCCAAAATCTTGTGGATTTATCAAACAGCACTGTTTTTTAAGAAAAACCTTCCACTCCTGACTAATGCCCAACTGCCATCTCTGCCCGGCCTTTCCATTACTACTCACGCGCCTGTATTGTATGCTGCCCTCACATGAAGGCGAATTTTTATCATTATATAAAGAGCTTCTCCTACGAAACTATCCTTTCAGGGAGTGTAGAGAACAACGATAAGCTCGCACTTTTCTTCGCAGAGATTACGAAGCCTGTGTTTGGTCTCAGAGTTAAAATGGATGGTTTCTCCGGGTTTAAGATGGTAAGCCTTAGAACCGAGGGTAATCTCCAGTTCCCCGCTCATCACATAGACAAATTCCTCACCCGGATGCTTGTACTCGACAATCTTGTGTCTTTTTTTTGGCTCAATGGACACCATAAAGGCCCTCAAATGCTTATCCGCAGCGCCTGCAGTCAATGTGCGATAGGAATAGTCCTGTGTGCGTTTAAAAAAGCCCTCGTGCCGCTTCTCTCCGATTTCTATCTTCTCGTGTTTCGAGAGAAAATTGCTGGGATCAATGTCAAAGGCACGGGCAAGCTGGAGCAAAAAGGAAACCGGCGGTGTGATAGTGTCCTTTTCTACTCTGTCTATGAACTCCGGCGTCTGTCCCGTCTGGGAAGCCAGCTGACCCATTGTTAACTTTCTGTCTTCACGCAACCTTTTGATCCGCCGGCCAAACGTCGAATCTCCTCCGATTTTCTCTTGTGTGCGGCTCGCGCGGTATAGTTCGGTGATCTCTTGAAACTGATGCCTCTTAATCTCGGACATTAATGCGGGGAGGAATGAATTGGCGTCGGCTACTACTCCCAGATCCGCAATCTGAAAAATGAAAGCGTGCGGATCGCGGTTTACTGCCACGATGGTCTTAGCCTCTTTTATTCCTGCCGTATACTGGATCGCCCCTGAAGTCCCGCAGGTAATCAACAGCCGCGGCTTAATGGACTTGCCTGTCTGTCCAATAAGGTTATCATGGGAAGTCCAATGCTCGTCAACTGCCGGGCGTGTAGCACCCACCTCGCCACCGAGCATCATTGCAAGCTCTCTGACATAATCAAATCCATTCACATCCCTCATGCCTCGCCCGCCGGCGACAACCACGTTGGCATCTTCGAGCGGGCGTACCTGCTTTGCCTCCCGGAATGAAGAAATTGTCCTGACCCGTATTCGTGCTGTATCGATATTCTTTTCTACCCTTACGATCTCTCCGCGAAAAGATTCATTATGGCCTTGCTCTTTGAAGATGCCGGGGCTGATGGTCGCCATCCATGGCCGCCTCTCACTCCAGGCAATGCCAGCCAACACAGATCCTCCAAAAGCGGGGCTGGATGCAGTCAATTTTCCGGTCTCAGGATCCAGTTCTAGTTCAATACAATCGGCACACAACCCAACCTTTAACCTTTTGGCCACCCTGGGAGCGAGTTCCCGACCGAAATCGGACCCGCCCAGGAGAAATATATCCGGACCGTGCTCGTGTATTAAATCGCAGATTGTGGAGGTATACAGATCAACCTGATAATTGGCAAGTAGCGGATGATCGATCTTTAAGACTCGGTGTGCACCATGGGCGATATACTCCTTGGCGATGTCATCCACTTCGTGCCCCAGCAATACCACTCCTGCCAGACCCTTTCGCTTATCAGCCAACCTACGGGCTTGCGCCAATACCTGCAGTGTCAACCGGTCTTGAAAAAAATTGCGATGATCTCCGAATACCCAGACCTGAAAATCGTCCGCCATGGAACCTCACTAATCTATCAAATTTTTTTCTCTCAACTTCCCCATCAAGGTCTGCACTTGCTGCCGAAAGCCTCCCTTGATAAACTCGCACCTTTTCTGTTTGTTGGAAACCTGGGTTAGTCCCGTTACCCATATTCCTGAACCATTGAGACCTACTTTTTGCTCATTAGCCTCCAGGTCATCCAAGGTAAAACAGTCTAACTTTTTATCTACATACGAATTCTGGATATCCAACAGGCTAGGCAGGCCGGGAGATGTTGCCTCACGGGAGATGGTGAGCAGAACAGGAGGAGTCACTTCCATCACCTCGCGAAGTCCATCGGACACGCGCTCAAACCTTAACATGCCGCCTTGCTTCTCAATTTTCTCCACTCCGGTAACCTGCGGCAAATCCATCTCCTCAGCAAGTTGGGGTCCCACTTGGCCTGTACTACTATCTGTGGATTCAGTGCCACACAATACCATGTCGAAATCACCGAGCTTGCGAATTCCCATCCCCAGCACATAGGAAGTAGCCAGCGTATCGGCGCCTGCAAATCGCCGGTCGCTGAGAAGCATTCCCCGATCCACTCCCAGGGCCATTGCCTCGAGCAGCACCTCCTCACTTATCGCCGGCCCCATGGTCACCGCGGTTATTGTGCCACCATATCTCTCCTTTAATTGAACTGCTATCTGAATAGCAAAAAGATCATTCGGATTTATGTATGAGTTATCAGCCGCCCGCACCATGGTGTTGGTCTCTACGTCAAATTTGATCCGGTTGGCTGCTAATACCTGTTTGACACACACTATTATCTTCATTTCTTATTTGCCTAAAAGAATTTTCAAATTTTTCTATGAACTCGTCTTCATCAATTCACGGGCGATTACCATCTGTTGTATTTCATTGGTGCCTTCGTATATCTCTGTAACCCTCGCATCGCGGAAATATCGTTCGATTGGATACTCCTTACTATACCCGTATCCGCCATGGATCTGTAATCCCATGGATGCAACCTGGGAGGCAGTTCGAGCTGCGAACAGCT
>Ga0180438_10007912_pt1 | contig 13685 bp, 8 predicted proteins | sample SS_ome_12_FD_132455 | JGI IMG/M metagenome (GOLD analysis project Ga0180438, IMG submission 132455) | Hypersaline lake sediment archaeal communities from the Salton Sea, California, USA - SS_3_D_2 metaG | ecosystem: Environmental > Aquatic > Non-marine Saline and Alkaline > Hypersaline >... | reverse complement strand
TCCCCGCCGCCTGGTCGAATTTTTGCCCTACACGGTGGGACGTGCCGAGTTCAGCCCTTCGGTTGAGGGCAATCCGTTTCGAACAGGTTCCGATTATGCGGGAAACCTCGGGTTTGACCTGAAATCCGCCCTCCAGACCCACCTGACCCTGAATGTGAGCGTGAATCCCGATTTCGGTCAGGTGGAAGTGGACCCGGCCGTGATCAACATCAGCGACCAGGAGACCTATTACGTGGAAAAACGGCCCTTTTTTGTCGAGGGGGCGGATATTTTCCGTTTCGGCTACGGAGGGGCCAATACACTGAGAAATCTGGGCTGGAGCGATCCCCGGTTTTTCTACAGCCGCCGCATCGGGCGTTCACCGCAGGGGTATGTGCCCGTCCCCGGGTATACCGATTACCCCGACTGGGCGACCATCCTGGGGGCGGCCAAGGTGACCGGGAAAATGGGAGACGGGTGGAACCTGGGCATGATGACGGCCCTGACCCAGCGGGAACATGCCTTGATCGACGATGCGGGAAAACGCCTCTCCTACGAAGTGGAGCCCTTCTCGGCCTACGGTGTCGTCAGGGCATTGAAGGAGATCAAAGGGGGATACCAGGGCCTGGGATTCATCGCGACCGGGACCTGGCGGGACCTGGGGCAGGAAGGGTTGAAGAGCCAGCTTCCCGGGAGCGCTCTGAGCCTGGGCCTGGACGGGTGGTCGTTTTTGGACCGCGACCGCACCTGGGTGATCACGGGCTGGGTCGGAGGAACCGTGGTTTCTGGGTCAGAGGAAGCCATCTCCCGCCTGCAGTCGTCCTCGCTCCACTACTACCAGCGGCCCGATGTAAGTTATGTGGAATTCGATCCCGATGCCACATCCCTCACCGGTTGGGCCGGCCGCATATTCGTCAACAAGCAAAAAGGTCCCTTCGTGTTCAACACCGCTCTGGGAGCGATGTCCCCGGGCTTCCATGCCGTGGACCTGGGATACCACACGCGGGGAGATGTTATCAACGGCCATGTGGAGGCCGGATACCAGTCTTTTCATCCGGGGAAGGTCTTCCGTACCTGGAAAGTGACGTTTGCCACTTACCGAAGCTACGACTTCGGCGGGATCCGGACCGATGAATATTACATCCTGGACGCCGAGGCCCAGCTTTTGAATTACTGGAGCGGAAACCTGTATCTGAGCTACGATCCCAACCGCACCAGCCATTATTTGACGAGGGGCGGTCCGCTGACCGCCTACCCGTGGGGCGCCTCTATCCGGCCCAGCATCACGAGCGACAACCGCAGGCGCGTGGTCGTGGGGCTTTCCGCCCACTACCGGGACCACCCCTATGGGGCCTACAATTATTCTTTCGGGGCCTCCGTCCGCTGGAAGCCCAGCAGCAATTTCAACATCACCCTCGCGCCGGCTTATTCGTGGAGGCACTCTGTGGGCCAGTACATAAGGCAGGTCGTCGATCCCCTCAAGACCGAAACCTACGGTGTGCGGTACATCATATCGGACATCATCCAGGAAACCGTGTCCATGGAGGTCCGCTTGAACTGGATCTTCACACCCCGGCTCAGCCTTCAGGCCTATCTGCAGCCGTTTTTAGGCGTCGGGGATTTTTTCAATTTCAAAGAGCTTCGAGCGCCCCTGACCTGGGAGTTCGATTCCTTCGGGGAGGGGGTTTCGACCATAACGCGCGATGCCGGCGTTTACACGGTGGATCCCGACGGCCCGGGCCCGAGCCCGCCGTTCACCTTCCGCGACCCCGATTTCAACCTCAAATCCCTGCGGGGGACCGTTGTCCTTCGATGGGAATACCGTCCCGGGTCGACCATCTATGCGGTGTGGACGCAGAACCGGGCCGACTATTCCTATCCCGGCGAATTCGATTTCAACCGCGATCTTTCCCTCATGCTCCGCGCCCCTGGCGATAACATCTTTCTCCTCAAGGTCAATTACCGCTTCACGCTGTAAACCCGCAATATTTCTGGACCTGGTTCATATTGTGAATCAATCTCCCTGCCATGGCAGGGATCTACCACCAGCGACATCCGGGACACACGGTGTTTTATCGGGTGTTTTTTCACTATTTCGAGCTTTTCTTTCGGGAATATGAGCATAGACTCGAAAAGGAGTAGATGAGATATTTTTATTCCTGGACGTCAGTGGATGGATATCGAGGGAAGTTTTGAGAGATTTGCTGCATGGGCAAAAACGAAATTCTTACAATTCTAACTTCCCTCATGCTTACCTTCCTGCATTCCGGCTGTAAACCAGTTGTCCACCGACATATGTCCGCTCGACCTTCAATGACAGAAGGGCCTTTGAGGGAATAGTCAGGATATCGTCTGAAATAACGATAAAATCGGCAAGCATGCCAGGAGCGATTTGTCCTTTCATGCGCTCTTCGAAGCCCGAGTATGCAGATTCCACCGTATAGGCATGCAGGACTTCTTTTCTGGTCAGGCATTGCCCTGGATACCAGCCGCCTTCGGGTTTTCCCTCAGGGGTTTGACGGGTTTCTGCGGCATACATCCCGTAGAAAGGGTTCAAGGTCTCTCCCGGGAAATCGGAATTGAGCGGCACCCGGACACCGGCATCGAGGAACGAACGCCAGGCATAGGCTCCTCTTATTCTTTCGGGTCCGACTCTGTCTTCGGCCCAGGGCATATCGGATGTTGCATGGGGTGGCTGCATGCTGGCAATGATATTGAGTTCCTTAAACCTGAGGATATCTTCAAGCGCCACTACCTGTGCGTGTTCGATGCGCAGCCTGTGGTCCTTTGCATCGGGCACTGTCCTGATGGCTGCCTCATACGCATCCAGAGTAATTCTGTTCGAACGATCCCCGATCGCATGGGTGGCAACCTGCATACCAGCCTGCAAAGATCGTTTTGTCAATCTCTCTATCTCATCTTGAGGAGTTGTCGTGACTCCGAGCACACCGGGAGCATCGCTGTAAGGTTCGAACATGAGAGCACTTCGTGTTCCGAGGGATCCATCCTGAAAAATCTTGATACAGCGGATGGTCAGCCAGTTGTCGGGATCGATCTCAGGTCCGTTCTGCAAAAACGGTTCGATGAGCTCCTCATTCGTGCAGTCGAGCATGATGTAATACCGCACTTTGAGCTTATTTTTGGCTTTGAGTGATCGAAGGGCATCAAGGTCCTTTCTTGTTATACGGGCATCGTGCACAGAGGTCAGGCCGTGCTTGAGGAGCTCTTCTCCAGCCATCTCGAACGCCTTTTCGCGCTGATCGACCGTCAATAGCGGCATGAGCTGGGTCACCAGACCTTGGGCGGCATTGGCCAATATCCCTGTCGGAGCTCCGGTATCGGGATCTCTGTATATCTTTCCACCTTCCGGATCAGGAGTGTCCCCAGTGATGCCTGCCAATTCTAGTGCTTTTGCATTGGCCCATCCGTTATATCCGTGCAAACCGGCAAACCAAACCGGGTTATCCGGTGAGACAGCACTCAGTTCCTGACCGATAGCCGTCATTTGCTCTTTCCAAATGCCGTCATCCCATCCCCATCCCTCGATCCACTCTCCTGGGGTTGTTTCCGCAACACGTTCTTTAAGTTTTTGCGCCACCTCCTGGGGATCGCCGATATCCTGAAGGTCCAGGCGCATCTTGATCCTGCCCAGGTTGAGCATGTGCCCGTGCGATTCAATGATGCCCGGCATAACATCTTTGCCGCCTAAATCCATTTCTTCCGCTAGAGGGTAGGCTTTCCGGACCTCTGCATTCGTTCCTGCGGCGATGATGAATCCCTCTTTTACCGCAAATGCTTCAACCTCCGGCACGTCTTCATTCATGGTGATGATATGCCCGTTCGTAAAAATATGGTCCGCCTGTGGCGCTTTGCTGCAGGAGACAGAACATAAAATGGCTGTACATAACAGCCAACAAAATATTTTATCAAGCTTCGATTTTCTCATATCAAACGGCCTCCTTTTCACCTCTGCTATCCCTAAAACCTATACCACACAGAAGCTTTTTTATCAAAACAGAACAATCAGGAAGAGCGTTGTAATCAGATTTCAGGGCTAATGTTTTAGATGCCATAAAATTCCTCGGATTACAAAAAAAGGAGGTGGCGAGATCTCACACTTGACGTTTTTTCCATTATGGAATATACTCCGAATTAGTTTAGCTATTATGGAGGATATTCCTAATATGCAAAAAGTCAAGCGCTTAATGAATATTGAACTTTCAACAGGTCAATCAGCGTTTCTATGGGGACCGAGGAAAATAGGAAAGTCAACTTATCTTAAAAAAGCTTTTCCACAGAGTATAGTATTTGACTTTCTAAAAACTGACCTGGCTCTAGAAATGACTAAAAGGCCGTCGTTGTTGCGAGAGCAGATTTTAGCGAAGGACGCAACAATTCTTAAAAATCCAATTGTATTGGATGAAGTTCAGAAAGTTCCTCAAGTATTGGATGAGGTGCACTGGCTGATCGAAAATAAAGGCCTGAGTTTCATACTTTGTGGCTCAAGCGCAAGGAAATTGAAGCGGGGGAAGGCGAATCTTCTTGGTGGACGAGCTTGGCGTTATGAGATGTTTCCTTTGGTGTCGGCAGAGTTGGGAGATATAGATCTATTAAGAGCCTTGAATCAAGGAATGATTCCAGATCATTATCTTCGAGATAACTATAAAAAGTCATTGAGCGGTTATGTTCGTGACTATCTAAAAGAAGAAGTTTTCGATGAGGGACTGACAAGAAACATTCCAGCATTCGCAAGATTTTTTGATGCGGTTGGTTACTCGCATGGGGAGATTACAAATTTTTCGAATATCGCACGTGACTGCGGCGTCGATGCCAAAACTGTAAAGGAATATTACAATATACTTATTGATACATTGCTGGGTCGTATGGTAGAACCTTTCAAAAGGAGGCAATCTCGCCAGATCATAATAAAAGCGCCTAAATTCTACCTGTTTGATGTCGGCGTGGCAGGAGCTATGATAAAGCGACATATATCAGAAGAGAGAGGTGAATCATTCGGGCGGGCATTCGAACATCTTATATTCACAGAGATCTCGGCATACTCCTCTTACAGCGAATTGGACTTCAGAATAAATTACTGGCGAACCAAGTCAGGCCTTGAAGTTGACTTTGTTCTGGGTGAGGGAGAAGTAGCCGTTGAAGTAAAAGGAACTCGTCTTGTGGACAATAGAGATATCCGACCGCTTATGGCATTCCAGGATGAATATAAACCGAAGAAGGCATTTATCGTCTGCAATGAGAGGGAAGAGCGTGTGATTGGAAAGATCAGCATCGTGCCATGGCGGCGATTCTTGGAGAACCTTTGGAAAAATGAGATTATCAAATGAGAAACTGGCGGAGTAATATGCTCAAGACTAGAAAATATCTGATCAAACAATGCGCGCTGAAGCTGACAGATAAATGACATATGTGATGATGTGATATAATAAAAAAACCCCATGCAAAAACTCACGATGCGAGTTATTCTATGTCTGGCGGTTTTATCCTTCGGAATTTATCTCTCTCCTCAGCAAGAAACGACATTATTGAATATTGCTAGGCCAACCGGAAAAATCACCATTTCCCCAGCAGAACCGACAACGAAGGATATCATCACTTTCACCGTTGAAGCTCAGGATAACAGCATGACAGGATTGAAAAGGGTTGTTATCATTATTAATGACAAGGAAGTCAAAGCCTGCCTCGGATCTCCTTGTGTTTACAGGGGCGGCCCTTTTCCTGAAGGATCCCTGAGTTACGGGGCAAAAGCTTATGATCATACGGACAATGACCCTTGGACTGATTTCCGAAAAGTCTACATAAAAAAAACCATGCGCCGAACACCTTATGAGGAAAAAAATGAGGCGATACCAGAGAGCGTGATTCATCTCATGCCTCTTGCTGAGAATATAAATACGAGATGGGCGAATGGTTATGTGTCCCTTTCTTTTCCCGGAGAAGAGGGTGATGTGAGAGGATTTGTTTGCTATCGTTACGATTGTCAATTGGAGGATGATAAGATCTATCCAGAAGTGTTGCTCACTCACCCTGAGCAGAGATATTTCTATGGATTTATTGTGGGAATATTCAAAATCGAACATCTTCCTAAGAATGCTTCGTTTAAAGCGAAAATTGGTTTTTTGAAAGAAACAAATCATACAGAGGGAGCGGTTTTTAAAGTATTTGTTAATGGAGACCCATCTTTCTACTCGGAAAAGCAGTGTTATTATGACGGGCATCTGGACGATCTTTTTTTCTCTATGGACAGGTATGCTGATCAGGACGTCGAAATTGTTTTGCAAGTCCGTGTTTTGAATGCTTCTACCCACGCTTTGGCCGTATGGGTAGATCCAAGAATTGAGTGGTAGGGTCATTCTGGAAAAGTGACATCTCCTCCCTAATTTATTGGTCATGAGCATATCTTGTTGTAAAACCTGGTTATAATCCTTACAAAATAATTAAAATAATCCTTGACAATCGGTCTTATATGTTTTAAATTGTAAGGAAAATAGCGGGAAAAAAGAATGAAAATGAAATTTTTATCCAGGCCGGAAGAGATCATCCTGCATGCTGTCCAGGAATTGCAGGAAGATGCCTACTGTGTCCCGATCAGGAAATATGTCTCCAGGCTTACCGGAAAAGCCTGGTCGTTCGGGGCGGTCTACGTGCCCCTCCAGCGTCTGGAGAAGAAAGGGCTGCTCAAATCACATCTGGATGACCCCCTTCCGATGCGGGGAGGAAAAAGCAGGCGGATATATCGCATTACTTCTCCCGGATTGAAAGCCCTGGCTGAAGTCAGGAAGCTTCATGATTCCATGTGGGCCGGCGCCACGAATTTCGAGCGCAAAAGGAAAATGTCATCATGAAACTCGATGTCAACCCTCCCAAATTCCTGGTTTGGCTGCTTCTTCGTGTTTTGCCCGGATATGCCGATGATACGAACGTCGGCGATTTCCAAGAGGAATATTCGCAATTCGCCGCTGAAAGGGGAAGACTTTTGGCGAATATCTGGTTTTTGTTCCAAATCGGAAAATCCGTTCCGGCTTTCGTCGCCGACACCATCCGTTTCAGGCTTATGATGCTCAAGAATTACGCCACGGTTTCCTGGAGGAACATGAAAAGGGACAAGACCTATTCCTTTATCAATATCGCCGGGTTGGCGGTGGGGTTAGCTTGCTGTCTTCTGATCACGCTCTGGATCCTCGACGAACGCAGCTACGACCGTTTCCATGAGAACCATGATCGGTTGTTCCGGGTGGTCGTGGATCAGCCGTCTTCGGGAGGGATCCGCAAGATCGTGGCGACGCCTCCACCTCTGGGGCCTGCGCTGAAAAACGGCTTTCCTGAGATCGTCGAGACAACCAGGCTCAGCTATTGGGGAAGCGTTCCTCTCCGCGCGGGCGATCGATCGTTCAACGAGTCCGATATGATCGTAGTGGAACCCGCGTTTTTCGATCTTTTCACATTTCCCATTACCCGGGGAGAGGGGGGCGCTGCCCTGAATGAACCGAATTCCGCCCTCATCAGCGAGAGAAGGGCCGCAAGTATTTTCGGGAATGAGGATCCGGTGGGAAAAACAATTATGATCGATAACCGGTTCGATTATATCGTCAGAGGGGTTTTCCGTGATGTCCCGAACAACACCCATATTCGCCCGTTCGACCTCGTCCTCCCCTGGTCCCATTTGGATCATATGGACTGGTATGAACCCGACAGCTGGGGAACGTACAGCTACCGGACCTATGTCCTGCTCGATGAAAGGGTTTCAATCCAGGATGTCAACCGAAAAATCTCCAACCTCATCCAGAACAACTCCGGATCGAAAGCGAAAATTTTGCTGGAACCGGTTGCGGATATCCATCTCCATTCGCACTACCGGCTGTCGACGGGTTTGAGAGGCATCGTCTATGTCTATATTTTTTCCGTCGTGGCCTTTTTCATCCTGTTGATCGCCTGTGTCAATTTCATGAACCTGACGACGGCCAGATCTTTCAACAGGGCCAGGGAAATCGGGATGCGCAAAACCCTCGGAGCGCTGCGCAGGCATGTGATCGTTCAATTTTTCGGGGAGTCCATGTTCATGACCGTCTATGCCCTCGTCCTGGCGCTGGCGATTGTCGGCATCGTCCTGCCCGAATTCAATCAATTCACCGGAAAGCAGATATCCATACGGTCGCTTTTCGACGGACAGGCTTTGATCGTCTTGGTTGGGATCACACTCTTTACCGGATGCGTAGCCGGCAGCTATCCGGCCCTGTATCTGTCGTCTTTTCGTCCCATTCATGCGCTAAGCAGGGTTTTGCAAACCGGAAAGAAAAAATCGGGATTCAGACGGGTGCTAGTGACCCTCCAGTTTACCCTGTCGATCATTCTGATCATAGGAACGCTCGCCGTATACGCCCAGCTCGATTATGTCCGCAGCAGAAAAATCGGGTGGGATAGGGAATATCTCATAGGGCTGTCCCTGAGCAAAGAGATGAAAAAATCCGCCGGTATTCTGAAGGCCGGCATCCTGAAACACCCCCGGGTTTTGAACGTGACGGCGGCCTACTCGCTGCCGACCAACTTCGAAACCAGCTCATCTGCCGTGAATTGGGATGGAAAGGACCCCGAAAATGTCGTACACGTTACCGGAAACCTGGTGGATTACGACTTTCTCGACACCTTGAATATCGAAATGGCGGCAGGGCGGCCTTTTTCCAAAGAATATTCGACCGATGCCACGGAAGCGTTTTTGATCAACGAGACCCTGGCCGGCATGATGGGAACCGGGTCTCCTGTCGATGCGAAATTCTCGTTCTTCGGAAGGGAAGGCTGGGTCGTCGGCGTGATGAAAGATTTCCATTTTCATTCTCTCCGCACAGGTATCGGTCCTCTAGCGATCGGGATAGGTTCGGATGATTATTGGAATCATGTGTTGATAAAGATCCATCCGGACGACATATCTTCGACGCTCGAGGATTTACAAGGAATATGGAAAAGCGTCTTTCCCCAGAGCCCGTTCGTTTTCCGTTTTATGGATGAGCAGTATGAAAGGCAGTACAGGTCCGAAGAGCGCATGGGAAAACTGATCAATGCCTTTGCCGTCCTGGCCGTATTTATCGCCTGTTTAGGACTCATGGGATTGACGTCTTTTGCCGTCGAGCAGAGGAGAAAGGAAATCGGTATCCGGAAGGTTCTCGGGGCTGCGCCGGGAAACGTGTTGTGGATTTTAGCGAGAGAGCTTGTGTCATGGGTCCTCGTGGCCAATGTCATAGCATGGCCCTTCGCCTATTTTATGGTACTGGGTTGGCTGAGGAATTTTGCCTACAGGATCGGTATTGGCCTGGAGTTTTTTATTTATTCTTCATTTTTGGCCCTTGCCGTTGCCGGCATTGCCGTCATGATTCAATCGATCCGGGCGGCCAGATCGAATCCTGCCGATTCGCTCCGCTTCGAGTGATCTTTTCCAATCCTGCCATCATCATATCACGAATGAATGTGTCCAGCAGGAACTTCTAAGGCCTTTCGGGATTGTTTTTTTCCGATTCAAGGGCGGAGTATATCTGAAACTCGATGTTTTGGAGATTTCGTGGAATTTGTGTCTATGAGTGGATACAGTTTGGGCATGGCTCTATTCTTTTGAGCTAAGCTCAGTTTAGTCTGAAGTTGCTAAACGAATTACTGGCCGAGAATATTATTCTTATATTTAACTCGACTGGTTTTTATAGAATATTGTTGTCAAAATTTTTAAATTTGAGTTAAGATGAATCATGAATTTAGGAGGACTAAGGAGGTTTCGCCATGAGAAAGATCGTTTTACTACTTATCGGTATTTTTGTCGCAGCATCGTTATACTCTGCATTGGCTGGCAACGGTAGTGCAGCAGACGTTGCAGATTTTGACCACTTCTACCCAACTTATGATGAGCTGGTAGATTTTCTAAATGACCTCAGCTTCAATTCACCAATCGCGGCGGCATATACCATCGGATCAAGTGACGAAGCGGTCCCAAGAGATTTGATCGCCATAAAAATCTCTGATAATCCTGACATTGAGGAAGACGAACCTGGGTTTCTGTTCGTTGGTGTCATCCATGGGGATGAACCATTAGGAGTTCGCGTGGTGCTGCACCTCATCGAAACCCTGACGGAAGGCTATGCCACGGATCCAGAGGTCCAGCATTGGGTCGATGCCTATGAAATTTGGATCGTTCCCGTGATCAATCCTTATGGGTATGATAATATCTGGCGGAAGAACGGCCCCAACACAATCGATCCAAACACCAGTGGTGTCGACCTGAATCGCAACTTCGACTTTCGATGGGATCAAGCCGATGTGGTTCCCATAGACAGCGACACGTATCGGGGACCTTATGCCGGCTCAGAGCCTGAGACTCAGGCGTTTCGCAATTTTGTCATAGACCAGCGCCCAGCCTTTGGCATAACTTTCCATTCTGGCCGCGGTGGAACCGCGGGTGAGATCATGTATCCTTGGAACCCCGTTCCGCCAAGTGTATACCCTAATCCACCCGACCGGGAGCGCATCATAGATATTGCTAATGTGATTGCCGATGCAGTTATGGTTTCTAGGGGTGGCGGCCAACTCGATAGTCCAAGTATTGAAGACGCAGGGGCCATTGGGCAGTCAAACTGCAATAACCACGCAGTCACAGGTATGTTCGATTACATGCTTGAGACAAATTCTGGTGACGATTGGGTCGACGCGTTCTTTTATAATGTGGACCTGGACAGCTACACTGCCGCTCAGCAGACGCGCTTGGACGAAGCCCGGGAGTATGTCTTGAGTTATCTGGATGGAATCAGGGGTCTTATGCGCCACTTTCTCTTCAGCTCTGTTGGTGGGTTCCGTTTTACAGGTCCCGGCGTAACTGGTTTAGTTTATGACGGGTTGACGGGCGATCCACTGGCTGCGACAGTGCAGGTGCTGGAAATCGATGATACCGATGGGGATGGCGATGTTGATCAAGATGATCTCGACTTAGATGGTGACGGGGATTTCGACATGCTCTTTCGTACGGCTGATGAGCTTTTCGGGCGACACCTTCGCCTCTTAGAGTTTGGCACTTGGACCTTCGAGTTTAAGGTGGTTGGCTATCGTACACAGACGATCCCAGTGAACTTGCTCTTCGGCCCAGGCAGCGTGCCGCTTTTTCATCTTGATGTTGCCTTGGATCCTGGTATTGACACTGACGGTGATGGATTAACAGACTACGAGGAACTTCATATCTACAACACAGATCCCGAGGATGAAGATAGCGATGATGACGGATTGAATGATGGTGATGAGGTTAATATCCATGGTACGGATCCTCTTAATCCTGATACTGACGGCGACGAACTACCAGACGGAGACGAAGTCTCCATTGGAACGGATCCCCTGGCTTCTGATACGGATGGCGATGGGTTGATGGATGGCCGCGAGGTATCAATAGGCACTGATCCTCTTGATCCTGACACCGACGATGATGGTCTATTGGACGGCGAAGATGTGGAATTTATCCAGAACGTCGTCAACAGCTTGCCACCCCATGCCTTCAAAAGCGGAAAAAGCGACAAAGGCCACCGAACCGCTATCAACAGCATCCTCCGTAATGTCGAGACACACTTGTTGATCGGAGAGACTGAAGAAGCCATCACGCTGCTCAACAACCTGCGCAAACACGTAGACGGAGAACCCCACGCAGACAGGAATGACTGGATTCTAAACAACGCCGCACGACTTCAGGTTCGTGATTTAATCGACGTGCTACTAAGCAACCTCTCATAAGGAAGGAGTCCATACAAAGCCATCCATCATTAAAGGGATTCGCACGAAGACAAAACCATTCAGGACAAAATTCACCTCTAGAATGATTCTTATTTGTATATTTTCCTTAATTCAGCATGCTAATGGGTGGAAAATGGGGAAAATGGGCGACAACCAAGTTGACACCGATGGGGACGGCCGTCCGGACCGCTGGTATTGGGGGTTCAGGGGAACATCCGCTGCCGTCGCCTTGATGACATAAACGGCATACACTGCCACGAGCTCTAAAGTGTCAGCGTCCGTTCTTGATTTTACCCAAGGAATTCTTCCTGAATTCGGATGGGGTCATTCCCGTTTTTTTTCTTGAAGAGATTGTTGAACGAGGATTTGGAATTAAAGCCCGCATCATCACATCACGGGAGAAATCTGAAGGATGTTTTTGGATTTGGAAATGCATATTTTGGACTTTGAAAATTTGACCGGTTTGGATTAGTATATAAGGGCATTTTTGAGGGAAATTTTTCCCCGGGAGGTGAAGGCATGATCGAAGGCAGCGTTGCTGGCAAAATCATAAAAAAACTGACATACGGGATGGTCGGAGGAGGCCAGAATGCCTTTATCGGCGATGTGCACCGGAAGGCCATCGCCATGGACGGGAAGGCCTGGCTGGCCGCCGGCTGTTTTTCGCAGGACCACGCAAATACGCTGGCCACAGGACAGATGCTCGGATTGGATGAAGACAGGCTGTATCGGACTTTCGAAGAGATGATGACGGCCGAAGGAAAGCGCAGCGACAAAATCGATTTCGTCGTCATCGTGACACCGAACAGCACGCATTTTGCCATCGCGAAGCTGGCCCTGGAAAACGGCATCCATGTGGTTTGCGACAAGCCGCTGACCACAAGCAGCGCCGATGCCGAAGAGCTGGCAAGGCTTGCGGCCGAAAAAGACCTCCTCTTCTGCGTGACCTACGCCTATACCGGCTATCCGATAGTCAAGCACCTGCGGGAAATGATCGCCTCAGGAGAGCTGGGGGATATCCGGTTCGTCAACGGCGAGTATCCGCAGGAATGGCTCGCCACGCTGTTGGAGAAGACCGGGCAGAAGCAGGCTGCCTGGAGGACCGCTCCCGAGCTGACAGGCATCTCCAACTGCGTGGGCGACATCGGCAGCCACATCGAAAACATGGTGTCCTGCCTGACAGGGCTGAAGATCCGGTCGCTTTGCGCCCGTCTGGATATATTCGGGGAAGGGAGAACCCTGGATGATAACGCGTCCGTCATGGTCGAATTTGAGGGCGGCGCAAAGGGGCTGTACTGGAGCTCTCAGATTGCGGTGGGGCATGACAACGGCTTCCGGGTGAGGATTTACGGCACGAAGGGGTCTGTCGAGTGGATCCAGGAGGATCCCAACCATGCCAAAGTGTGCTTCCTGGACAGACCTTCGGCCGTGATCTCCCGCGGACGGGAGGAGCTTCATGCCCATGCCCAGCGCTATTCGCGGATCCCGGCCGGGCATCCCGAGGGGTATTTCGAAGCGTTCGCCAACATCTATTCTACGTTCTGCGACGCGCTGGCCAAAAAACTCGGCGGGGAGCCCTTAACGGCCGAAGATCTGGATTTTCCCGGTGTCGATGAGGGCGTTCAGGGGGTGAAGTTTATAGAAAAATGCGTCGAAAGCTCCAAAAATGGATCTACATGGATAATTTTTTAGTCTGGATCATTTGTGAGTTTAGATTGTTGCAGCGACGAAGAAGTGGCCCATGAAGCTGTAGTAAACTACCGCGAATGGGCTGCGATGAAGTCGATGTGATAAGATTAACTCACAAATGATTCAGAGAGGAGGAAAGAATGGGAAGGCCAGTGACATTATTCACCGGGCAGTGGGCGGATTTGACTTTCGAGGAGATCTGCAAAAAAGCCAGCGGGTGGGGTTATGACGGTTTGGAGATCGCCTGCTGG
>Ga0180438_10007911_pt1 | contig 13688 bp, 8 predicted proteins | sample SS_ome_12_FD_132455 | JGI IMG/M metagenome (GOLD analysis project Ga0180438, IMG submission 132455) | Hypersaline lake sediment archaeal communities from the Salton Sea, California, USA - SS_3_D_2 metaG | ecosystem: Environmental > Aquatic > Non-marine Saline and Alkaline > Hypersaline >... | reverse complement strand
TTGAGAAAGTCCCGCTTTTTCAAGCACTTAGACAATTTGATGACACAGAAGATAGAGAGTATACTTGTAAACAACTGAAACTATTTAAGTTATAATGGGACACTAGTGGGACAGTCCCCATTTCCTTAATGGGGACTGTCCCCATTTTTTCTTTTCCTGCCCAGATTATTTAAGCATGGGCAGCGTGATGCCCTTGCTGCGGGCGCAGGAGAGGGCCTCTGGGTAGCCGGCATCCCCATGGCGAGCCACACCGATTCCCGGATCACCGGTCAGCACCCGCTCCAGGCGGATGGCGGTGGATTCGCGGCCGTCAGCCACAATCACCATGCCGGCATGGATCGAAAGCCCAATGCCCACGCCTCCGCCATGGTGCACGGACACCCAGGAGGCTCCGCTCACCGCGTTGAGGAGCGCGTTCAGGATGGGCCAGTCGGCGATGGCGTCCGACCCATCACGCATGCCCTCGGTCTCCCGATAAGGCGAAGCCACCGACCCGGTATCCAGATGGTCGCGGCCGATCACGATGGGGGCGGAGATCTTGCCCGATCCGACCAGGTCGTTGATCCTGGCCCCGAACTTGGCCCGGTCCCCGAATCCCAGCCAGCAAATGCGCGACGGAAGTCCCTGGAAAGCCACCTGCTTCTGGGCCTTACGGATCCAGCGCTCCAGGGCGCGATCCTCAGGAAAAAGCTCAAGCACAGCCTCGTCGGTGACATAGATGTCCTGGGGATCACCCGATAGCGCCGCCCAGCGGAACGGGCCTTTGCCCTCGCAGAAGAGAGGCCGGATATAGGCGGGCACGAATCCGGGAAAATCGAATGCATTTTCCAACCCGGCCTTGTGGGCCTGGCCGCGCAGGTTGTTTCCGTAATCGAAGGTCTTGGCCCCGAGTTTCTGAAGCTCCAGCATGGATTCGACATGTGTGACCATGGATTCATAGGCGCGGCGGATGTAGTCGGCGGGATCGTCTTGCCTGAGTTTCAGGGCGGCCTCGTAGGGCAGTCCGGCCGGAACATAGCCGTTGAGCTCATCATGGGCTGAGGTCTGGTCGGTCAGCACATCGGGGACAATCCCGCGCCGTACGAATTCCGGGACGACCTCGGCGGCATTCCCCAGCAGGGCGATGGATAGCGGCATCTCCTTTTTGAGCGCCTCATCCGCCCGCTCAAGCGCCTCGTCCAGGTCGGTCACCATGATATCCACATACTTGGTATCCAGCCGCCGTCGGATGCGGTCGCGGTCGACCTCCACCACGACGGCCACCCCCTCGTTCATAGTGACGGCCAGGGGCTGCGCACCTCCCATGCCGCCCAGGCCGGCCGTCAACACCAGTTTGCCTTTGAGCGAGCCGCCGAAGTGCTTGGCCGCAACCGAGGCCAAAGTCTCGTAGGTTCCTTGGAGGATGCCTTGGGTACCGATGTAAATCCAGCTTCCGGCGGTCATCTGGCCGTACATGGTGAGGCCCTTGGCCTCCAGGCGCCGGAACTCGTCCCATGTGGCCCATTGGGGCACGATCTGAGAATTGGAGATAAGCACCCGGGGCGCCTCCGTATGGGTCTTGAAAATCCCCACCGGCTTTCCCGATTGGACGAGGAGGGTCTGGTCGTTTTCGATCGCTTTCAGGCTGTCCACGATGGCATGGAAGCACTCCCAGTTGCGGGCCGCCTTTCCGGTCCCGCCGTATACGATGAGTTCCTCCGGCTTTTCAGCCACGTCGGGGTCGAGGTTGTTCATGAGCATTCGCAGCGCCCCTTCCTGGGACCAGCCCTTGCAGGTGAGTCTCGCTCCCCGGGGAGCCCTGATCGGCCGATATTTCATATCATCCTCCCAAAATTGGGGAAATAAATGGAAACTGTCCCCATTTTCAGCCCTCTTTGTTATAAATGGGGATTCTCCCCATTTCCCCTCCCTTGATGTCTCCCCATTTCCGCAAGCGAGAGACGGTGCGGCCGCGGCCGACAAGCTCCAGCACATCGAAGATGCCGGGGCTGACCTTGCTTCCCAAGACCAGCACTCGAGCCGCATGAATCAAGGGCCCGGCCGCAACCCCCTCCGCCTCCGCCCGAGCCCGCAGCGCCGCCTCGATCCGACCGGCCGAAAAATCCTCCAGGCCGGCGAAATCATCGGCCAGCTTCGCCAAAAGATCCCCCAGCCTCTCGTCCCGGAGGTACTTCTCGATCGCCTCCGGCTCGAACTCCACCTCATCGCTCAAAAACGGCCGCGCCCGCACGGCAAAATCCGGCATGCGGCGGCTGCGCTCCTTCAAGAGATCGATGAGGCGCAGGAGCCACCCCTTTCGCGCTTCCTCCAGACTCTCTTCCCACAGCCCTGCCTTCTCGAGTTCCATCTTCACCCGGGGATACAGGTCCCCGGCCGGCATCCGGGAGATCAATTGTCCGTTCAGCCACTCGAGCTTATTGAGGTCGAACACCGGATTTCCCCGGCTGCGCTTGTCGAGATAGAACTTGTCGACCATCTCTTCGACCGCATAGATCCGCTCTTCCCCCGGCGACCAGCTCATCTGAGCCAGATAATTGAGGAGCGCCAGCGACAAAAAACCGTCGTCTCGGAACTGGAGCACCGATGTCACTCCATGCCGCTTACTGAGTTTTTTCTTGTCCGGCCCCAGGATCAACGACTGGTGAGCGAAGCGCGGCACCGGCGCCCCGAACGCCAGATACAGAAGGATCTGCTTGGGAGTATTGGAGATATGGTCTGATCCCCGGATCACGTGAGTGATCTCGAGTTCGATATCGTCCACCACCACCGACAGGTGATAGGTGGGATGGCCGTCGCCTCTAAGGAGAACGAAGTCCTCGATGGTCGCGTTCTCGACTTCGATCCTGCCGCGGATCATGTCCTTGTAACGGACCACTCCCCCATCGGGCACCGCGAATCTTATGGCTTTCGCCCGTCCCTCCGCCTCGAACTCATCGACCTCCGCCTCCGTAAGATTCCGGCACCGGCGGTCATACCACCAGTATTCGCCGGATGCCTCGACCTCGACCCGGCGCGCCTCGATCTCCTCCGGCGTGCAGTAGCAGCGGTAAGCCTTCCCCCTGTCAAGCAGCTCCCGGGCCCTTTCCCGATACAGATCGAGCCTCTGCGACTGGTATACCGGCCCTTCGTCCCAGTCCAATCCCAGCCAGACCAGCCCGTCCAGGATCCCCTGGGTCATGGCTTTCGAGGAGCGTTCCACATCCGTGTCCTCGATGCGCAGGATGAACGTTCCCCCCTCGTGGCGGGCATAGAGCCAGTTGTAGATGGCCGTCCGCGCCGCCCCGATATGAAGGTGACCCGTCGGGCTGGGCGCGAACCGCACTCTCACCATGTCGATCCTAATATATATCACAGACCGTCATTATACGTAAATCCGCTCTCCCGACAGCTCTCCCGACAGTTCGCCCGAAGGCCTCAGCGCAGCCCCATCTCACCCAGGATATGGTCCACTTTTCCGTACTTCTCGGTCACCCAGAGAACATAACGGATGTCCACCCCGATCGAACGGCTGTAGTCCTGGCTCCAGGCGAAATCATTGACGGTCGCCTCATAAGCCCGGTCGAAGTTTATCCCCACCAGCTCTCCCCGTGCATTCAGAATTGGACTCCCCGAGTTTCCGCCCGTGGTGTCCATGTCGTAGAGAACGCACACCGGCACACTCTCCAGATCCGGATGCATGTAGCGGCCGAATTCTCGCTTCCGCGCCAGCTCGATCAATTCCTGCGGGGTGTCGAAAGGCTCCTCCCCGGTGGTTTTCTCCACCACGCCGTTCACCGTGGTCAGCGGCCGGTAGTAAACGGCATCACGGGGCCGGTATCCCTTTATCCGCCCGAACGTCAGCCGCAGCGTCCGGTTGGCGTCGGGGATAAAGTCCTTGGCCTGAAACTTCATCTTCACGTCGACCAACAGGGCCGACAGCCGGTCGAGCCGTCCCTTGCGGGCATCCCCAACCTCCTCAAGGTTTTTATATTCAGGATAGAGGTCGGCGGCCAGCCTCAGGAAAGGATCATCCATACCCTTGACCTCGGCCTCGGTTTTTTCGAGGCCCGCCAGCAAGACATCCTCGTCATCCAGGCTGGATCCTGCATAAGCCTTCTCCAGAAAGTCATCGATGGCGCTTCTCGCATCGCCTCCCCCTAAGATCCTTTCCAGCGCCCCGATCCGGTTCCCTTCCGCCAGGTCGGCCGCCCGCATCAGCAGCTCCTTGAATATGGCCCGATCCGTGTCTTCATAATAATTTTGCAGGGCAAGCCGGATCCTCTGCTTCGTCCGGTCGAAGTTGCGATCCATGTAGGCCGACTCACGCTCCAAGTCCGGCTTCTGCCGCTCGATCGAGGCCTCATACACACTCAGGCCGAACGAGACCAGGTTGACGTGGCTGCGCAGAGAGGTCAAAAGCAGCTCATACGGCGCGCGCTCCCGCATCTCGACATAGATGTCCGCAATCTCCTGGAGTACGGTCCCGTATTCCGCCTTGAGTTCAGCGTCGCCGTCGATAAATTTTTGGAGTTCGATCTCCTCGTCCCGCTTTTTCCCCACCAGATCGAGCCGCCGCAGGCCCTGGAGCTTCCCCCGGTAATTCTTCATGGTGTTGGAGAGGCCCTTGATGCGCGAGAGGTGCTTGAGGGCCAACTCCCGGTTCTCGCGTCCCATCTCCTCCATGACTCCGATCTGCCAGGCATACCAGTCGGCGATAAAAGGCATCCTCACTTCCTCCTCGTAGGCCAGATAGGCGGCGGTCTGATGCCGGTAGGTCCGGCCGGGATAACCGAGGATGAACACGAAGTCCCCCTCGTCCACGCCGTTCACCGCGATCTTGAGCTGCTTGCGGGGCCGGTAAGGTATGTTGTCCTCCGCGTATCCGGCCGGCGATCCATCCGGAGCCGTATACGCCCGCATGAAGGAAAAATCCCCGGTATGGCGCGGCCACATCCAGTTGTCGGCCTCCCCTCCGAATTCCCCTATGGAGCGGGGCGGGACATAAACCAGACGGATATCCCTGAGATAGGTGTAGATGAACAGGACATAGGTCTTGCCGCTGAACATCTCGGCCACCTCGGCCCGCTTGCCCGGATTCTGCTTTTCGGTTTCGGCCACCATGGCCTTCATCTTCTGTTCGATGGCCTTGGTCCGCTCGGCGAAACTCATGTCCTCTTTCACGACGCTGAGCACGTCCTGCGACACGTCCCGGTAGGACTCGGTGATCCTGGCCGTGACTCCCTTCGCCTCGATCTCTTCCGAACGATCGGCGGCCAGGAACCCCAGCCGGATGTAGTCTTTTTCGGCCGTGCTGGCGGCCTGGACGGCGCCGTACGCGCAGTGGTGATTGGTGATGATCAGGCCGTCGGGGGAGACAAAGGATCCTGTGCACCCGCCCACCTGGACGATGGCGTCCACCAGGCTCAGGCCGTCGGGATTGAAGATCTCATCGGCGCGAAGCTCGAACCCTTTGGCCTTGAGGTCCAGCTTATGGATCTCGCTGATGGGATACATGCCCTCCTCGGCATGGAATCCGACCGCCGCCAGGACGGTCACGGCACAGGAAAGAATAATTTTTTTGGCTAAGGATACGTGCATCATTTTTTCCTCCCTAGGAAAATGGGGACAGGGAAAATGGGGACAGTCCCCATTTTATCCCCATTTCGCTTCTCATGCCGGCTGCGGACGGCAGCCGCCCGCGCTTCGAGCTCTTCCGCCTCTCCGGCCCGATTCATGTTACGCAGCAGGAGCGCGAAGTTCTCCAGCGTCTCGGCCACATTCAGGTGATCCGGGCCCCATATTTTTTCACAACTCTGCAGCGCCAGCCGGTATCGCCGCTCGGCCTCCGAATAACGCTCCGAATCCCGGTACAAATTGGCCTGTTCCCGGAGGCTAATGGCCGCATAAGGGTGATCGGCCCCCAGAGCGTTCTCGAATATCGCATGCGAGCGCCGGTACAGGGGTTCGGCTTTTTCATATTTGCCTTGATCTCGATAGAGGTTGGCCATGTTGTGCAGGGCGATCCCCACATCCGTGTGTTCAGGTCCCAAGGTTTTTTCCCAGATTGCCAGGGACTTCAGGTAGACGGATTCCGCCTCATCATTCCTCCCCATATCCTCGTACAGCGACCCCAAATTGTTGAGATTGGTCGCCACATCCGGATGGTCCGGCCCATGTGACTTCTCCGTCACCTCCAAGGCCCGTTGGAAGAAGGTTTCCGACTCCTCGTAATTTTGCTGAAGATGATAAAGAACTCCCAGATTGGTCATGGTGTTGGCCAGATCAGGATGATCATGCCCGAGCGCTTTCTGCTTGATCTCCAGAGCCCGCAGGAAAAGCGGCTCCGCCTCTCCATAACGGCCCTGATTCCAATAAACTACGGCCAGGCTGTTGACGCTTCTTGCCAGCTCCTGGTCGGCCGGACCGAGTTTTTGCTCCATGATGGCTATGGACTCCAGAAAAAGAGACTCCGCCTCGGCGTATCTTCCCTGTATGTCATATAGAATCCCCAGGATGCGGGCGCTCTCGGCGACTTCGAGCGACTCGCTTCCATTGAGCCTGCGCGTCACCTCCAGTGAATTTTCCAGCATGGGGCCGGCTTGATCGTAGAGCCCCAGATTTCTGTACACACTGCCCATGGTCTCCATGAGACGCGCCTGAATCCGGGGCTGATCGTTCAGTTCCTTCTCTATTCTCCCGGCACCCCGGTCGAGTATCTCTCTGGCCGTGATCGAATTGCCCCTGGCCTCGCTCGGATCCGACACAGCGAACAATTCCACCAAAAAATCCGAGACCTGCTGAGCGGTCAACGTTTCCACCACGGCCTTCCTCTCGGCCCTCTTGGCCTTGACCAGACCGATTCCGGTCCCCGTGATCCCGCCCAGCAGCGCGAGGATCACGAGCGCGGCCGCCGCCACACCCACTCGATGCCTTCGGACGTATTTCTTTATCCGGTAGACGGCGCTGGGAGGACCGGCGGATACGGGCTCGTGCTTCAGGTATCTCTCGATATCGGCAGCGAGTTCCGACGCGGAAGCGTACCGTCGTGTCCTGTCTTTGGCCATGGCCTTCATGGTTATCCAATCCAGGTCCCCCGAAAGCTCTTTCCGCAGGGAGTTGGGATCAGTGTTCCGGGATTCGGCAATGTCCGATCGGAAGGATCCGAGGCCGCTCAGCCGGGTGCTAACTTTGGGCGGCTCTTTTTCGCGGATGATCCGCTGTATTTCGGTTATGCCGCCGGCCCTCAGCGTCGCGGGATCGAACGGCAGCACCCCGACGAGAAGCTCATACAGCATCACCCCGAGAGAATATATATCTGTCCGGGTGTCGATATCCAGCCCCGACATCTCGGCTTGCTCGGGGCTCATATACTCGGGTGTGCCGATGATCAGCCCCTGTTGGGTGAAAAACGTCTTCTCGGTCAGGCGCCGCTCGGTGGCCTTGGCTATCCCGAAATCAATGATCTTGGGGGTGGGCCGGTCTTCCTGCACCTGCACGAGGACATTGGATGGCTTGAGATCACGGTGAATGACGCCTTTCTGGTGGGCATGCTGGACGGCCATACAGACCATCGAGAATAATTTAAGGCGTTCCTGGGTCGCCAGCTTGTGTTTGTCACAGTATTTGGTGATTGAAATCCCGCGCACAAGCTCCATCACGAAATACGGCCTCCCGGTCTCCGTGGCGCCGGCGTCATAGACTTTGGCAATGCAGGGATGATCCAACACCGCGAGCGTCTGGCGCTCACGTTCGAATCGAGCCACCACGTCCTTGGTATCCATGCCCAGCTTGATGATCTTGACGGCGACGCTCCGCCGTACGGGCTCCACCTGCTCGGCCTTATAAACGACCCCCATCCCCCCCTCTCCCAGCTTTTCCAAAAGCCGGTACTTATGTCCGATCATATCCGGGGATTTCGGATCGACGTCGGATCGGAAGGTTCTGGTCGGAATGTCGTCAGGCATTTTGTCGCCTCCCCCGCACACGCTCGACCGACGGAAAAAGCCGCATGTCCGTGTGCGGCAGGAACAAGGAGCCGGTGTATTCGTTCATGTACCCCGGCTCCGTATTGAGTTCGATGTAAGTCATGTTCCGCGCAAGGTCCTCCACCAGCCGCTTGTTGCGGTCGCTCAGAAGCACCAGATACGCCCCCTGCAGCGAGCTGTTGCCCAGATAGTGGAACCGCCCCCGATCCAGATCCGGCAGCAGCCCGATGCGCACCGAGTTTTCGATATCCAGGCTGCGGCCGAATCCCCCGGCCACATAGAACGCCTCGATCTCATCCCAGCTCAAGCCGACGTTTTTCAAGAGCAGGGCGCAGGCTGAAAAGACCGCCCCCTTGGTCCGGATCAGGTTGGCGATACCGGTCTCGGTGATGACCAGATCTTTCCCCCAGAAACAGGCTGAGGCACGCTCCACCAGGAATCCCCGGCCTCCCTCCTCCTCGACCATCATATCCCGGCTCTTATCAGGATCGAATTTCCCTTGACGATCGATATACCCATGGACAAAAAGCTCCGCCAGGAGATCCACCAGGCCCGACCCGCACAGTCCCTTGGGCGGCCCCTCCCCTATAGTCACATAGTCACAGGACCCGTCCTCCCGAATCGCAAGCTTTTCGATGGCGCCCTCGGCCGCCGGCATGCCGCACTTGATGCCGCTGCCCTCGAAAGCCGGCCCCGCCGAACACGCGCAGGTCACCAGCCAGTCACGGTTCCCCACCACCAGCTCGCCGTTGGTTCCGGCATCGATGAACATCGAAACACCCTCTCTCTCCCGCAGCATGGGCGTGCAGAGCAGGCCGGCCGTAATGTCCCCTCCCACGTAACTCCCCACCGCCGGTGCAAAGAAAACCCTCCCCTCAAGATTGATGTCCAGGCCGACATCTTGAGCCGAAACCTCGGGTGCCTGATTGACCACCGGCACATAGGGTTCTTCTCTGATATAGCGCGGCTCCAGATTCAGGAACAGGTGGAGCATGGTGGTGTTGCCGGCGAAGGATGCATAATAGATATCGGATTCGGGTACCGATGCGGCGTCCGTGACCTCGGCGATCAGATGATTGATCGTGCCGACGATGAGGAGGTGCAGCTCTATCAAGCGTCCGGGCTTCCGCGCGTAGTGGATGCGGGAGATGATATCCTCGCCGCATTTGACCTGCTGGTTGAGGCTCGAGGCCGATGCCAGGATCTCGCCGGTGGCCATGTCGACCAGATGCATCGCGACGGTCGAGGTCCCTATATCACAGGCCAGGCCGCACAACCGGAATTCCGAGCTCTGCGGTAAAACATCCAAAATCACCGGCCGGGACTGCCTCTGCAGCACGATTCGTGTCTCTCCCTCTGCCTCCGCCTCATCCTCTACGTGAACTGCATCTTCTGTCAACGGATGAGTCTGCATACAAGCTCCGGACTTATAGATCACGACCCGGACCCGCCCCCCGTCCACCCGGATCGCTTCCGGAAGCTGCTGAAGGGCCGAATAGGTGCAGCCCACCTCCGTCCAACCGCTCTGTTTCATGATCTCGCGCTCCAGCCGCTTGAGATCGCTGAAATTATCCTCCAGGGTCGGTGCCGGCACCTCCAACTCCAGGACCCTCACCGGAGGCTCCACCTCACAGAATCCGGATATCTCACGCTCATCCAAAAGCCGGGCCTCTGCCCCTCTCCGGATGGAAAGCTCCTGAAACTCGGGCAGCAGGACCGTTAGGTCATCCTGGATTTCGGTCCGGCAGGCCAGAACATATCCCTGTTCGACCAGGGACTCCGAAAGTGCGGCCGAGGCCTTCTTCTGATAATCCCCCTCAACCACCCGCACCACACAGTCGCCGCAGGTCCCCTCGCCCCCACAGCCGGCCTTCAGGGGGAGCCCGGCCAGCTTGGCCGCCTCCAGAACCGTCGCCCCGGCTGGTGCTTCCACATCCAGATCGAAGGGCAGGAATTCAACTCGATAGCTTTTCATTTTAAATCCCTAAAGACCCAAGGCTGATAACGGTCCCGCCGGCACGCCTAGAAATTCCGAATCTCCCCATTACACTCATACCCATGCCTTCGAATTATTTGCCCTCACTATGACATGGCCGGTTCTATTCTATCAAATGCCGCCCAAAGCCATAACCCCCGATGCCGGAAAAGAACAGCGTGATCCATACCCATGGACGAAGACGGACCGCCTCGCCACCCGGCCCCTCAGGTCAGCGGCACGCTTTTGACAAACGACGGGATGTCCGAGGCCTCCCGCGGCCCGACGATCACCTTCCAGCCGGGGAGGCTGTCCTCCAGGTCACCGCTTATCTGGGACACGAATCCCGGAATCACGATCTTGCGGGTTCGGACCTGCTCCTCGAGTTTTATGTCCTTGACGAACTTGGCGACGGTCTCGCCCACGAATTTCCCGGCCGCCCAGGCCGTCAGGACAGACTGGCCCTCCACGTCGGTCACCACCAGATGGGCCGAGATCCCCGAATTCTCGATCTCCCCCGAGACCATGAAATAGGTCAAGGAAAAATTGGTGGTCACAAAGACCGGCGAATCCGGCCCGGGCTCTCCGATGGGATACACCTTGGCATCCACCTGGATCGGCTTCTGGGGATCGGTGTAGATATTCTGGCGCAGCGTAAACAGGGTATAGAGCAGAGCCCGGTCGAACTCGGGCAGCACGATGATGGACCCGTACTTGCACAGATGGAGCGATGCCAGCGCCGCCAGATCGAACTCGTCGACGGCCTCCAGCCGGGCAAACAGCGGATACCCGAACGGCTTGAAGTTCTTCTTGAGCGCGCCCCGCCTCAGGATGGTGTTGTTCTGAAGCCGCCGCCCCGGATTCTGAGCCTCGAGATTTAGCAGCAGGTCGGTCAGCCCGGCCTCCCGCGCCCTTACCGCCTGTTTCTCCAGGCCCTCGAGTGTCGCCGCAGTCAGGATGAGGCTTGCGCCGAATGCCTTGGCCAGCTCGATATCCTCATCCCTCAGCTCACCCTCCAGAAGGACAGCCGGCCGGTCGTCTTTGAGCAGTTCCACCGCCCTTTTTAACGCCTCTCCCCTCTCGACCACGCCCCTCTGCTCGCTTCCGTTCTGTTCTCTTTCCTTCCACTCTTCCCCACCGTGCTCACTTCCACTCCGCCTCCCTGCTCTCTTCATTCCCTCTTCCGCACAATTAAGGATGACCCCCTTGGAGGAATGCTCCTTCACCAGACGGACGGCCGCCACGAAATCATCCGGATTATCCGTATCGAAGGTCACGAAGAACAGATCCGCGGCCATCTCCTCGCCTACCCGTTCGGCACAATAGCCTTCGACCGCCCGGATCTTATCCAGCATCCGCTCCTTGCCCTCCGAGGTCCTGATCTCGATTGCGATGCCGGTAGGATGGACAAAAGTCTTTTCGTGCCGGAAAAGGACCGTCTCGTTCCCCACTTCCAGGGAATTGGCCCCGCCGATCTTGACCAGCCGGATGGGGGGCTCGGCCGCAGCGCCCAGGGCCGCCTCGGCTTCATCCGAGGCATGCGGGCAGTCGCCGAGCTCGGCCTTTTTCTGGGCCAGCTTCATGGCGAACGCCATACAGGTAGGCACCCCGCAGTCGCCGCAGTTGGTCTTGGGCAGGAGCTTGAAGATCTCGAGTCCCGACAGCGCCATCTCTACACACCCCTCCCCTTGCAGGCTCCATCAAACATGCCGGCGATCATTTTCTTGACCGCCTTCACCGCCTGCGGGTGATACATGATCAAAAGCTCCGCCCCAGCCGCCAGAAGGCTGACGGACGTGGCGATCTCCCAGAAAGCGCCCCGCTTCTCAGGATCTCCCCATTCCGGATAATCCTCCTCAGCGGCCCGGACCTCCTTGACCTGGAAGGTCTCGTATCCGGGATTGATCAGCATGGGAAAGGCCAGCATCGCATCTCCGGCCAGGCCGTCGTTCCGGATCCGCTCCATGATGGAATAGGTGTACTCCAGGCCGTAGCCCAGGGTCCCGGTCAGGGGGTCCATCACGATCCGCTCTCGGGGAAAGTCCATGTCCGTCAACAGGATGTTCAGCTGCTTGGCCAGGTTGACATCGATGGGCGACTGGGCCACCACGGTGTGGTCATAGGCGATGCAGGCCGCGGCTATGGTCTTGTAGTTGTCGGTCTCGGCGTAGTTTATCAGGCAGTTCTCCCCGGCCGCCGCCTCACAGACCTTTTTCATGACTTGGTTGATCTTCTCGAAATGGCTGTGCCCGGAAATTATGAGCGGCACCTCGACGCTCTCCAGCACCTCCCGCACGATCTCGGCCGCTTCCTCGGCGCTCCTGTCTCCCTTTTCGAGGTGGGTTCCCTCCAGGCGCACGCTGATGAGCTCGGCTCCGTACTCCTCGACACACCTTTTCGCCATTTCACCGGGCTTATCGATCACGTCCCGATAGACGTCGAGCAGGGATTCGGGCCACTTGACGGGCGGGCTGTCGAAGACCTCCATCGCCACCACAGGCGGATGAGGAAACTCGCCCTCGAAGAAATGAAACGGGAGTGCATTGCTCCCGCCGATGGTTACGGTGTGCGAACGGGTGCCGCCCCGGTCCGGCGTAGCGCCGATCGTGACCGCCGCGATACGCCCGGCATTGGTTTCCGCGGGGATCTCGAATGTCATGGTCTGTCCTTTTTCAGATATCCGAGTCTATAATTCTTAGGGGTAATAATCAAGCCTCGAATGGCCGCGAGGCTGTCAGCCGATCATCAGGCTCATGACGAGCCGTTCGACGGCCTGGGCGGAATCCGAATCCGGATCCAATGCGAATACCGGCCGCTCGGTCTGCTCCAATTCTAAAAGTGCCGCATCATACGGGATCGAGTCTCGGAGCTCCAATCCCTCCTCTCCTATGGCAGCCCTGATTTCCCGTGGAACCTCACCCTGGACCCGGTTCAGGATCAAATACTTGTGGGTGACCCGCGTGTCCAGCTCCTTGATGAGGCGGCCGATACGGCCCGCCGCCCGGATCCCGCGCGCCGAGACATCCGAGACGACCAGCAGGTAATCGATGAGCTGCACGGTGCGGCGGCTCAGGTGTTCCATGCCCGCCTCGTTGTCGATCACGACCCAGGAATAGTTGGCGCTCAGGGTGTTCAAGATGTCGCGCAGGAGGCTGTTGGCATAGCAGTAGCACCCCGGCCCCTCCGGGCGGCCCATGGCGATCAGGTCGAAGCCCGCCGACTCCACCAGGCTGGTCTGGATCTTGTACTCCAAAAACTGCGCCTTGGTCATGCCTCCGGGAAGCGAGTGTCCGGCATCCTTCATGTCTTCGCGGATCCCGCCCACGGTGTCCCTCAGTTCGACTCCCAGGAGATCGTTCAGATTGACATTGGGATCGGCGTCTACGGCGAGGACGGAGCCGGCCTCCTGCTGGAGAAGGCTGCGGATGAGGAGGGCGGCCAGGGTCGTCTTGCCGGTACCGCCCTTGCCCGAAATCGCGATCGTCTTCATGGATTATCCGATTACGGCAAAATATCAAACGGTCTCGCTTAACCTATTTCTCATGACCCTGGTTTTCATGCGCACTTCTGCTCGTAAGCTAAAACAGCGACGGCATCGCCGGCGCCGGGTGCCCCTTCCGGCCGATGAACTCCAGCACCTCCTCTTCCGTGACCGCCACGGTCTCGTCGGCGATTTTGTCCACGAAATTGTCGATGCCGTCCTCCCTACCCCTCTCATTGAGGACCTCCGCCATCTCCTCCTTGAGGGC
>Ga0180438_10007910_pt1 | contig 13689 bp, 10 predicted proteins | sample SS_ome_12_FD_132455 | JGI IMG/M metagenome (GOLD analysis project Ga0180438, IMG submission 132455) | Hypersaline lake sediment archaeal communities from the Salton Sea, California, USA - SS_3_D_2 metaG | ecosystem: Environmental > Aquatic > Non-marine Saline and Alkaline > Hypersaline >... | reverse complement strand
TGTCCAGGTGTGTCGACTAAATTAATCACAAATCCTTTTGCATCTTTAGAATGGAGTAAGGATATTGTTGCACTCTTGATCGTGATTCCTCTCAATTGTTCTTCATCGAGATAATCTAGCGCACGTGCTTTGCCAACGATTGACGGAGATAATAAGCCTGAATTCGCCAGAAACGAATCTGCAAGTGTTGTATTATGTATGATCATGCTTTCTGCAACGAAATTATTATGTGGCTCAACAGTAAAGTCGTAAACATAATCCTCGAAATGTTCAGTTATATTCACTATCTCAACATATGCGATATCGGGACTGAGTAATTTTCTCATATGATGAATATCTACACCTAATGCTTCTGCCTTTGCAAAAAGAAGTGATGCTGTATCTCTTGTAGGCACATAAACTTGGTTCTCATATTTATAAAAATGATGACTTATTCGGCTTTTTGAATAATCACTCCTTAATTCCTTAAACGCTTCCCTATTTAGTGGGATTAAATCAATAATGCGACTACCTTTTGACTTTGTACAAGTATCAATTAGTTTTTGCTTCTTAAATGCTAGGGTGAAACCAATCTTCTCCAAATAATTTCTTGCAGAGCTCCCTGAGAGATATAAAGTGTCTCCATCCAACTTAGAAAGACAATCAAAACGAAGTAGGAGCAGATGTAAATCATGAAGCATCGTCTCACTAGCAGAGCTTATTGATACAGCACAACTCGCCCGTTCTATAGTTCCGCCACAATCGAAATAACCTTTGATTAGTGAAGAAACATATTCGTTGGGTGATCGGAAAACAAAATTAGAGATACGAATGTTGCGAGACTTTTTTTTGAGAGGATAACCAAATAACTGGTTTAACATCATTAAAAGAGTTAATCCACCACCAGAACACAATTCAGGGCATTGACCTTCATATCTTCTCCAATATGGTTTTAGACCTAAATCAACACAAATTTTTTCAAATGTATCTGCTAATTCTTGTTTTCCTACTACTAGTTTGCTTCCTGAACCATCACCCATCATTAAACCAGCAAGAAAGAAAAAATCATTAAAAGACTTTGGCAACCTTAATTTGACCGAAGTGCTTCCTCTCCACATAGAACGGGAATCGGTCATTTTATTTTTTCCAGTTCTGTAAGAAATGATCTTTATACCGTCATAAAGATCGCTCAAGGGTATAGTGAATAAGTCACATGTTTTAATAATATCCTCTAATCTAAATCTAGACTTCTGAAGCCCAAGAACGAAGGACCTTTTTGAAAGATTCGAGATCTTTCCTATTATTTCCTTAAGTCCATAGGATTCTATAAGATGAGTAATATTGGCGCTAAAATCTTCTTTTAACCTAACATAGAACCCCTTTTTCTTTCCTAGTTCCCTCAGCATCATGTTCTTAGTATCTACATTTTCAATAACCCCAAGGGATCTAGCACAAACAATTCTGTCTCCAAGCTTGAGTTCATCAGCTCGCACTTCTGTGAAATCAAAACCATCAAATACAAGAAATTTATGTTCAGGTGTGGTTGAAACCTCGAATTTCGTTCTTAATTTTACTCTTAGAAGTCTTCCACCCTTTAATCTCCAAATATATTTCAAAGGGTGTAACTCGATCTTCCCTGTATCCTTGTTAAGTGAGAATATTTGTTTACCAATAGTAGTTCCATCATAAATCACTTCTTCACTTGTTTTTCTGATTAAAGGGTAGATTTTAGAAACTTGGTTGAAAAAATCTTTAGCGGTATAAACACTTCCATCACTAAAACAAATTCTAGAATTTCCAGCTATACACTTCCCGTGATCGATATGTGCAATGATTCCAATATTCCGAATTTGTTTTTTACTTTTCATTATTTTAAGAAGTTCTGGAACTAATTTTGCACTCAAGACGAAGCCCTCAGTTATAAACTACTTTTTAATTCTTCTAACATTGGAATTGAACTAATTTTTAAATCTGGTAGTAACTCCCACAATATTCCTTGAGGTTTCTGATAGGTAGTGTTTGTATAAATAACGCGACTTGGTGTTATAACAATGTCTAGTGAAACATCATGCGCGGTCATAGGTATATTTTCAACTAGTTGCACTTCATGGACTGTAGTCAACATGCGAGTAGTTTCGCCGATCAAATCATATGCTCTTAAAATGGCGAACTCTAGATCTGAATAGCCGCCGCCTTTTCCGACACGACCACCTTTCGTATCAACAGCTACAGATCCTGCTATCTTTAAATCAATTTTTTCGATCGTATTTGGCTTTACAATACTTCCAAATTGAAAAGCACCTTTTATTGTAGACGCCCTTCTGATCTTGTCGGCGCTAATAGACTTTTTACTTAAAACTAAAAAACCATTTTCCTTTAATCGGGGTGGAGCCATTATCAGAATTTTCCCATCTCTTAAGATGTGTTCTCTAACAGGTCTTTGAGGGGAATCAGGATTGCAAAATACTGTACGTGCGCTTTTATATTCTTTTATTTCGATAAGACGTTGTGCAGCATTCTCAGAGCCTACAAAATTGGGAATCCTATTAAAAACAGGTCTTGGAAATCGTGCAATTCCTCGTTTTTCCATCAACTCCCAGATTTCTGTTCTTATTTGGGATTTTTCATTAGAAAGTGATTTAGTCATTTCAATCATTTTACGTGATATTTTAATCAGTGTGTATTTTATCTGGCTTTAGCTATAAATGACTTTGAAAATCCACACATTTCCATCAGAGTATACAGAAACGTAACTTTTGCTCACTAAAAATAGATTGGGGTTTAATGATTGACGATCGTAAATCGCCCTCTTGCCAATATAAATATAGTCGATTTCAAAATGTTCGAGGAGAGATAGAGCCTCTTCAGAGTTAGGGTTTTGATACATAAGATCCTCTAGCTGATTAAGTTTATCTAAGTCTTCTTGCGAATAGATAAAGTCCCCATGGCTAACAAACAATGGATAAGTTCTTCGTTGCGCGATGGGTGTGATCCACTGTCCTGCATCGGCTCTTGTAACAAAAAATGTTGCATTTTCATCAGTATTGCTTTGAATCCATTGAAACGCTTTATAATCGGCAGTCGTAACCGGTGAGTCTGCGTACTTTCCTACCATGTAATTGAAAAGCAAAACAGATTCGATAGTAATTGAAACAACAATAAACAGGAACACTAATTTTTGGAATGCTTGTTTTGTTGTTATATTACCCACAGATTTAAGTTCTACAAGTGAACCAGCCCAATCTGATAGTTTGGTGAACCCATAACCTCCCATACACACTAGCGGAATTGTTATAGCGGCTCTGATGTAACGAGGTATAAAGACATACCAAAATGGAAAATCAATGAAATAGAAACCTGCAGGCCCATTAACATTGATTAAAAATAGTATTACACTCCAAATTAAAACGCTTATTACAGAATGACTTTTTGTATTTGTTCCGTTATTCATTACGAGATAAAATATTAGACCAATAAATGCAATCAGGAGAATGCTTCCTCCGTATTCCTTTATAACCAACTGTACAAAGACTTTTTCAAGACCAGAGTATGACGTGAAATTACTATATTGGAACATCTGAGTTCTAGCCCACAAACTAGGCAATTTTCCTACCAAAACACTTTCACGTTGTTGTGTGGAAGAAACAGTTAGCAATATTCGAGGCAAAACGACCAATACACCGATGAACACACAAAGAAGACTGTTGAGAAAAGGTCTGAGATTTTTTCTTAACATAGGTAGTATATTTACAGCAAAAATACCACAGACTGTTACAAAAGATAAAAGATAATTCACATAAAGGAGACCAACTGTAATCATTATTAGACTAGCAGACAATACTATAGAGAATTTATTTTCTTTTATCATTTGAATTGCGATTGAAACAGCGATAGGAGCTAAAAACATTGCAAGAATAAAACTATTTCCTCCCCAATTAAAAAAATACATAGGAGTGTGTACGACCACACCACTAAGGAAGCACATATTAACCGCAATCCTTTTATCATCAAATAGTTTTTTTCCCAGGGAGTACATGGACACAGGAGATAAGAAATTGTAGATATTGGTAAGTAGCATTACAATTTGTTCGGGTGAATAAGGTAACAGATAACAGAAGAACGCTGCTAGTGCATGTAAGCCCAAACTATATCCAACAGCATCTGAATAAAAGGGGAGAAATGTAGTAGGGTATCCTTTATTTCTGATTATTAAATAAACGTAGAGTGTATGAAATTTTGGATCGTCACCTGGATACACATATAATCCAAGAGTTGGAAATAGTCGTATGCCAAATGAAATTGCGAGAGTAATGATGATTAGTGGATGAATAGCTTTTAATTCACTTATAATCACATTTAATTTCTCTTTATTCTTGAAAGTAATAATTCCCATAGAAACAAGGGAACAAACCGTTACAATTATTGTTGTAAAATTAGTGAATCCAGCCATTGGCGTTAACATAAATACTATCAAAGGAATGAGTGCTGAACTGAGTGCCACACTAAGCGCTAGTTTTTCAAGAAGATCGAAACGCTGCATTTGGTTTTCTATACGAGAGATCATCCATAGTATAAGTCCCCCGAGAGCGAGCATTACAACAAAAAAGGTTAACGTAAAAAGCATGAGTGATAAAATTGTGACTGGTGGATAGAAACCTGTCTGCATTCAATTCACTTTTTTCAAACTTTCTTGTGAGACTCACTTTTCCAGTTTTATTTTTTTTTATGTTTTCACTTGCAAGCTAATATACTATTCAACTACGATGATACTTGCTGTAAAAAACTCATTTTTGATTAATCTGCGAGATACTTTTTTCAACATATCTCATCGGGCTTTAGCCATAGACGATTTTAAAAATCCACACATCTCCGTCTGAGTAAACGGATACGTAATTTCTGCTCCCTAAAAATAGATTAGGGTTTAATAATTGACGATCATAGATTGCCTTCTTACCAATGTAGACGTAATCAATATTAAACGATATAAGGAGAGATAATGCCTCTTCAGAGCTAGGATTATCATACATTAACTCCCCTAATCGATTTATTTTATTTTCATCTTCTTCTGTTAATAGAAAATCCCCAAAACTCCTAGCCATTGGATAAGTCCTTCGATTCGCAATCGCTGGAATCCATTCACCCGCATCTGCTCTTGAAACAAAAAATGTAGCATTTTTATCAGTGTTATTTTGAATCCATATAAACGCCTCATAATCTGCCTTTGTTACTGCAGAATGTTTATAATTCCCCACCATATAAATGAAAAGCAGAAGGGATTCAACAACAATAGAAACTAAAATCAATACATAAATTATCTTTTTGGATGTTTGCTTTGCAGTAAGAGTATTTAGAAACTTAAAGTCGACAATTAGGCCTGCCCAGTTCGATAATTTGGTTAGTCCATACCCTCCAATGCACAGAATAGGAAGAATTAAAGCTGCTCTGAAATATCTAGTCAAAAAAATATACCAAAATGGGAATTCTATAAAATAAAAACCAGTCGGTCCATTAGCTGCAATGAGTAAGAGCAATATACTCCACGCAAATGTGCTAATTATTGGAGTATTACCTGGGTCCATTTTTCTAATATTTACTAAATAGAACACTATCCCTATAAATGCAAGAAGGAGAACGCTACCGCCAAAATCCTTTATAACAAATCTTTCAAAGACGTTTTCGAGCCCAGAATAAGATGTGAAATTGTTATACGTGAAAATCTGAGTTTTAGCCCACCAACTATTCATTTTATCAACCAAAAAACTTTCACGTTCTTGCGTAGAGGAAACACTTAGCAATATTCGAGGTAAAACTATCAATATACTGAAAAAGGCACAAAGAAGGGCGTTAAGTAAAGGTTTAATATTCTTTCTTAGCACCTGCAGGATATTTACAGCGATTAATCCGCAGAGGGCTATAAAAAATGATAAATAATTCACAAAAAGGATACCAACCAGTATTATAACTAAAAGGGCTGATAATACTACAGAAACCCTATTTTTTTTTACCATTTGAATGGCAATTGAAACGGCTATAGGAACTAAGAAAAATGCCAGAATGAAACTATTTCCGCCCCAATTAAAAAAATACATGGGAGTATGCGCCACTAGGCCACTGAGGAAGCACATTCTAGCAGCGATCTCTTTACTATCAAATAGTTTTTTTCCGAGGGCATACATGGAAACAGGTGATAAGAAACTATAGGCATTTGTTAGTAATAAGACAATTTGTTCAATTGGAAACAGTGATACGTAGAAAAAGAAGGCCGCAAGCGCATGTAGGCCTAAGTTATAGGCCAAAGAAGCTGAATAGAAAGGAAAGAATGAATTAGGATACCCCTTATTAGTGACAATTAAATAAACATAGAACGTATGAAACTTTGCATCGTCACCTGGATACACATATAGTCCAAGTGTTGGAAACAAACGAATACCAAATGAAATTGCAAGAGTGATAACAATTAAAGGATGAATACTCTTTAGTTCAATAAAGAAAGTTTTTAACTGCTCTTTATTCTTGAGCACAATAAGTCCTGCAAAAATTAGAGTACACACAGTAATAATTATTGCAGTAACATTAGTAAAACCAGATATTGGTGTTAACACAAATACTATCAAAGGAATAAGTGCTGAACTGAGTGCCACACAAAGCGCGAGTTTTTCAAGCAGATCGAAACGCTGCATTTGATTGTCTATCCGAGAGACCATCCATAGTATGAGTCCCCCGAGAGCCAGCATTACAATGAAAAAGGTTAAGGTAAAAAGCATGAGTGATAAAATTGTGACTGGTGGATAGAAACCTGTCTGCATTCAATTCACTCTTTTATTAAAAACTTTTTTTTGGATGACATTTTTGAACATTAATTCTTTTTATATTTTAACTGGAAGCCGATCCTCGTTGTATATGTAAAACTCATAGTTAATAACTGCCATAATTGAAAAAAAGATATGAGGTGTCTAAGGGGTTTACTGAATCTAATGTGTTTACCAGCGTTTCTTCCATTGATTATATGCCAATCGAATATCCTCACCCGTAACCGTCTTTCTTCCAGCATGAGTTGCCAGTTCTACGGCACGAGAACTGATTTCAAGACCAATATCATTTAAAACGTCCCGTAAGGCTTCCGCAGCCGTCATACTTACTCGATCAGCTTTTGCTCTTCTCACTAATCTTTCTAATGGTGCCAAGGGTAAATCTGTTGCTGCCATAATTTTCCCTCACAATGTTTGAAATCAAAACTTATTGCGACAAAATTGAAATTTGAAATATACTTTGATGGACTCCTTTTAAAAAATTATGGGATATATTCCGTTCTTTTGAGGATCTACTTACTTTTCTTAAACATTTTAAAAAGAACGTGTTTTTGAAACCAGAATAAGGTTAAAATAAGGTGAAGAGCCTCTCATGCAAATGTTAAAAGAATACTTTTCTGACGAAAAGTTTTAATTCTAAGACAAAATTCATAGAAAATGCAAGTGAGAAACCATGGGAATCAATGTACGAATTAGGGTAATGGGTTCACTAAAAGAGATCATGGGAAACCCATTTCAGATAAGTTTACCAAATGATTCTACAATACAAGATCTTTTGGATTCTCTCTCAAATGATTTTGACCAACAATTCAAAGAAAAGTTCAATCAGTCTCTTTTAGAGCTTTACCCCTCATTATTCATCTTACTGAACGATGCAGACATTTCACTTTTTGAAGATGAACATACTAAACTTTCAAATAATGATAAAATAACAATTCTACCTGTTGTCCACGGTGGGCGTCACGAATTATGAGATTGAGATTTCTTGATACTTTGGTGAAATTATGCAGTGGAACTTTCTAATACCTCTTGGAATACTTCTAATCATTATTGGCAGCATCTTCATATTTCTTGAGGTTTTTTTGAATATTATCAAGGAAAAACGAGAAGAACCTGAAAAAGACGAAGAAGAAAGGCGAAAGAAAACGAAAACTAAAGTTGGCGGAGGAGGCGTCGTCCTTATTGGTCCAATTCCTATAATTTTTGGATCTGATAAGAAATTCCTCATAATTGCCGTAATACTGGCAATTATCCTAATGATCATTAGCTTTGTTCTTTTTTATCTACCAGCTTAGTTGTAGATTAGGGAAGCATAATATTTGAGAAATCGCCAAGTTGCTTAAGAAACATAAGTTATTTAAAGCATTGAAAGACTAAAATAGCACTGCATTGCTTAAGCAAGAAATGAATAATAAGTAAAAAACGCTCCGGTGGTGTAGTCCGGCCATTTAGAAAGCATAAACGGTTCTAAATAAATAAATTCTAAGTCGAAAGCATCTGGGGCTCTCGACGCTTCTTTGTACTCTGTGCAGAAGTGGGAGAAACCCCTGGACATTCGATCAACCGATCAATCGGGGGAACCGTGTATTCAACAAATATCGTTGATTACTGCACGCCCAAAACCCGGGTTCGAATGGGACTTGACGTTCGTCTACCCTGAAAATCCCGGCCGGAGCACCATATTCTCTGAAGTCTTATAACTTCTTTTATAGGTGAATATATGACGAATCCACGAATAGAACAGAGAGGTTTTCTGATCGCATTTGAAGGAATTGATGGTTCTGGGACATCTACTCATAGTAGACTTCTATATGGGTTTTTGGTTCAACAAGGATTTAGTGTAGTTCTTACTAGAGAACCTACTACATGTGTCGTAGGGCGTTTAATAAAAGATGCATTACAAGACAAGTTTCAAATTAAACAGCCTGAGGTTTTTGCACTATTATTTGCTGCAGATAGAATACAACATGTGAAGGAAGTTATAGAGCCCGCCCTTAATCAAGGGCAAATCGTAATTACAACTCGTTATATTGAATCTTCATTAGCATATCAATCCGCGCAAGGATTAACAAGAGAGTGGATCAAGGCTATTAACAAAGGCATAGTGTGGCCCAATATTACATTTATCCTTGATATAAGTCCAAAGGATGCTATGGCGCGCTTAAAGAAAAGAGAAAAACTAGAATCGTTTGAAAATAGGGAGTTTCTTAGCAAAGTACGTGATAATTTTCTTGAACGGGCGAAAGAAAAAGAATACTCAGTTATTGATACGGCTCAGTCTATAAAGACATCACAAGAGATCATTCAAAACTATTTTATCAATTTTTTTGGGAAACATCATAATATGTGATCGTTTGTTGTATACGTCGTGTCAGCGGGGCAAGAGAAGTACGAATTCAAAACTTGATTACCCTTTCTATTAGATTACAAACTGTAATTTATAACAATGATATATACTTAAACAGCGAAATATCAATTTGGATCAACGAAGAAATGACCAGTTCCCGTAAGCAATCACGAAATCCTATATTTATGTCGTAAAGTAATATCCATTATCCAGAATATTACAAAATCCACTTTAATTTTTTCTCAACTTGAAAACTCAACATTCATTGATCGAAATTTTTAAAAAGCATAACGACTAATTGACCAATAACGCTCCAGAGTCGAATTGAATACTACTTTTTCTTTTAGATTCTGGGGCTCCCTCCCCCTCCCCTCTGTACGGCGTGGGTATCTTGGCGGGAACAGAACTCGGATTTGATTCTTTTTGAAAACGTATATTTTTCGAAATTAGACTCTTCGACAAATAGAAGGATGCGTCAATAATTATCAAGAATACTCGGTAGTACGATTTGCTTGAACTTTCAAATTCTTTTCTTCTCTTATCTTATTGATCATTTTCCTATTTTGGCTTAGGAAGTTCTGTAAGTCTTTCTTTCTTTTGATTTTCTTTTATTTTTTGGACATGGTATTTATAAAGATGGAAAGAGTATTTTTTATAACCAAAAGTCTTTTTAAGGTAATTTAACCCGTTGTTTTTGATAACTCTACATATGCTAGAAAGAGGAAGAGTAGCATGTTTTGGCTTGGTCGAGGATTAGGTAGAGGACTTTTTAGAAATATACTTGAACGAAAAGTGAGCCCAGTTGAATTTTTGATATTGGTTCTTTTACAAGAAAAGCCGATGGCAGGTTCAGATATCATAAACGATCTAAAGGCGAAGTTTGGTGGTGCATGGGAGCCAAAAAGTGGCACAATATATCCTACACTCTCCAGATTAGAAAATGATACGTTAATTCAGAATATCACTGAAAGTGAAGAGGGTGGCACAAAAAAGATGTATCAATTAACGGACAAGGGAAAAGGTGTTCTAAAGATTATTGCAGAACGTTTTGATCAAGAAATCGACCTACTAGGCAAATTTGTGAGCTTTATCGACGAATATTTTAGCCCTTACCAAACATATGTAGAACATAGACTAAAAGATGTTATACAGCTTATGGAAGATAGAGGTAAACAATTAAGAGAATGGTTAATTCAAATTGTAAAGCCAGATCAGCTTGCAGATATTCTCATGCAGTATAAAAAAATTCTAGAAAGTGAGTTAGAGGCTGTCAACAGTACTCTTAGCAATCCAAAAAAGAATTCTGGCAAAAATTCAAAATCTTTTGAGATAGATGTTGAATGAAAAATTAATCGTCACAGTTTGATACGTTCTTATTCAAGTTCTATTGATTTTTTGTGATTTAATGAATAAAACAGTTGATAAACTTCGAATGAAAGAGGAGGTTACTAAATGCGAATTTTGGTATTCACCGGAAAAGGTGGCACCGGAAAGACAACAGTTGCGGCAGCCACGGGTTTAAGATGTGCAGAGAATGGTAAAAAAACTTTAATGTTAAGCACAGATCCCGCTCATAGTTTAAGTGACGCAGTAGGCATCAATTTAGGTGATCACTCCCCGAAAAAGATAACAGAGAATTTATATGGTCTCGAAATAGATTCCCAGCGCTTAATGGAAGAAAAATGGGAGGTTGTATTGAAGTATCTTACACAATTGTTTACTGCGAGAGGCTTCGATCAAGCATTAGCTAGTGAGATGGTAGTTATTCCTGGAATGGATGAGTTATTTAGTCTTTTAACTATCCGTCAGTACATAAATGAATACGATGTTATTGTATTGGATACGGCTCCTACAGGACATACACTTCGTTTAATGAGTTTTCCCGAGGTTCTAGGTTCGCTTGGTCGCAATCTTGTGGAGTTAGAGAAAATTATACTTGAGGAATTAAAACCACTTCGGATGCTTTTACCTGTCTCACTACCTGGTGCTGACGTTCAAAAAGTTACAGACTCTTTGATTGATGAAGCGATGGAAGTTCGAGAACTGCTTGTAGATCCAACGGTCACAACAGTTAAGTTGGTAGTTAATCCAGAAAAAATGGTATTACTAGAATCGATGCGTACCTTAACCTTTATGAATTTGTTTGGTTTCCTCGTTGACGGAGTCGTAGTCAATAGATTGCTCCCAGAGGAGATTAGTGATCCATTTTTTGTGCGCTGGAAACAACAGCAAGCCGATTATATGAAGCAGATCGATGAAGCATTCGATCCACTTCCAATTCTTCCAGTCCCACTGTTCCAGGAAGAAATCATAGGTATCACGCTTCTTGGAAAAGTGGCAGATGCGCTCTATCATGATAAAGATCCGACTGAAACTCTAACTACAGAAAGACCGTTTCAACTTGTGCAACAAGACAATGGAAACTATGAACTGGTTATAAAACTGCCTTTCAGCGAAAAAGGTGAATTATCAATCGAGCACGATCGTAACACCCTTGTTATTCGCGTAGGCAAATACAAGCGTGTCTTATATCTCCCCACAGTTATTCGTGACAGGGAGATTGAAAAGGCCAAATTCCACGAAAATGAACTAAGGATTTTGTTTCTTAAAGGATGACATCAAAAAATGTCACAACTTTAACCCTCAGATTATTCCTTTGCTTTTTCCCTTTCCCATTATTTATACTCACTTATATATTTCAAACATACTGTCTACAGCGATCACACCAGTAATGACCAATCCAGTTAGCCTGACTGCCGCATTGAGGACAAAAACGTTTTTGTGTCTCTCTTTCTTTTGACTTACCCAATGATTTAGCTCCTGTAATCATAAGCCACATTCCACCAATTATGGTCAACAAGTAAAAAGGTATTAGAATCCATCCATGAGCTAATAAAGCAAAAGCTGTAAGGAGAATTCCTCCGAGTATTATAAATAATCCGAGAAGCCAGTTTACAATTAATTCAATTTTATTCACTTCTATTCACCCCCACTAGAAAAAGAAGAACAATTTAAGACTTGAATTGCCACTGTTTTCAATAATATAGAGCAATATTATACTATTCTGGCGAACTTCGTAAATGAGCCTTTCTATTTCACGGGTTTGTATAGTTTGCATTGATCACACCAAAAATGACCAAACCATCTCATTTGTGTTCCACATGTTGGACAAAACCGACTCTTTACGTTTTTAGATCTTGCAAATGTTTTCAGACCTAAAAAGAAGAGCCAACTCCCGCTTATAATAATGAGCATATAAAAGGGTAAGAGGATCCTGCCGGAAATTACGTAGTATTCAAAATATCCTGTAATGGTTAATAGAGATACTAAAAGGAAGAAAACGCCGGCTATAGCAAAAATTACTCCTAGAATACAATTTATAAACCCTTCAATTTCCTCCATCTCCTTCACACATCATAGGAAAAAAAAGTTCGGCGCTTGAATTCCTATTTAGTCTGTGGTAATATATTAATTTATTATTTTCTCGAAAAAGCTAATTGTTCACGAAAGAGATAAATGCTTGGTTTTATGTGTACCAGGCATGAATAGAAACACTATAGGTCCAGCAACGATATTTGTGCCTTTAAGAACTTCTTTTTGGAGATTTCTAACCATAATTACTGCCTTAGAAAAATCTGTAAGGCTGTAATTGGAGAATAATGCAATTGTATACAATTTTTCAAGTCGATAAAGAAACTGAACAATTATTGGATTCAAAGAATAGATTTTTTGAGAGGGACTATTAGGCGCAATAACCATCCGTCTACTTCTCGGAGCAGTTCTAAGTTTTTTTGCTATAAACTCGATTTGGTCAATACTTGATGCATTCCCAGTATCTGTTACTCCTTGATACTTTCGAATTGCACTTTCAAGCGAAGAATCTTTAATCTGCTCATTTAATTTTTCCAATGTTTGACTGGAATCTAAATCAGAAGAATCTAAATCATCAAATCTGACAGTAAAAAAGAGATCAAATGACCCATTATTTTCTCTGCAATATTTTTTGAATTTGGCTTCTAATTCTGAAAGGAAACTTTGATAGGTTCTTGATTGAAACAAAATAGGCCCTGGTAAAGTCTTGGTATTTAAAGGCTGATTTTCATTCGCTAACGTAGCAGAACCAACCAAACTTTCTTGTAGTTCAGGAATTGAGGTATCATATATATGAGCAGAACCTGAAATGGTTGTTAATGTACCTGCAGCTTTCTGGGCTCCATATAAATTAAAGGCGCCGTCATAACGGAGAAATGTTTCGTAGAGACCTGCAACATCATCAGAGTGGGCTCGTCCCATATCATTGCTACGGATATAGGCAATCATGTGGAGCATTTTTGTTGAAAAATCATTGTAATACAGTGCTATATCAACACAAGGTGGATTAGCACTTTTTAGATCTTCTATAGGATTCCAAAGTTGCGCGAATGCTGTTCTTGAAGTTTTTAATTGCTCGACTGCCAGTTTGGTCTGGTCAAATCCAAATCGCTTTCTCACGCACCAACCATAAGTATATGTATGCTCCCCTTTTTCGCCACTCAGATACTGGGGTAGGTATTG
>Ga0180438_10007909_pt1 | contig 13689 bp, 10 predicted proteins | sample SS_ome_12_FD_132455 | JGI IMG/M metagenome (GOLD analysis project Ga0180438, IMG submission 132455) | Hypersaline lake sediment archaeal communities from the Salton Sea, California, USA - SS_3_D_2 metaG | ecosystem: Environmental > Aquatic > Non-marine Saline and Alkaline > Hypersaline >... | reverse complement strand
TAAAACAGATGCAGTGAATGGGCAAAATTTTCCATTGGGAAGTCTCAGATTCACATGATGAACCAATACCATACATAAGAAAATTATTGTTTTAATTATTGTAAAATATCTCGTTTCATGCTAGGATAAAAATTCACTCTTCACATGCATCCTTGAAAAAAAATACAGGGAGGCAGAAAATGAAGATCAGACGTATGTATTTTATGTTCACCACGGTTGTAATCGGCGTTTTGATCATCGGAGGCTGTGCAACGACGGGAAAGATATCCGGACCTACCGGTACAGACAGCACACTGCTCATTGGTCGTGTCAGCCTGGCATGCTCTGAGTTTCCGCAAACCTGGGGTTGTAATGGAAATCACACCAATGGAATAGTAATCGATCTCAGACATGTGCAAACAAAGGAAATTACCTCGATCAGGTCAAAAGGCGCAGACGGTTTGTTTTTCCTGCACGATCCGGAAGAGGGTGTGTACGAGTTTATAAAACTCTCTTTTAAAAAGGGCGGAAGCAACTATACAACAAACCTCTTCTATGTGCCGGACAGGCGGACACACTTTCCAGTAGTACGCAACGCCGTAAACAACATGGGTGATATACACTGGCAATCGGTGTATCAAGCCAAGATTGAAGAAACCGAGAGTCGGAAGGGCAGCTCAATATTGGGATCCGTCGATGATTCCTGCAGGTATGAAAACAACTTTGATGAGCTGGAAGCGTGGTTTTCAGCAGAGTACCCTGAGAGCGAATGGAACAGGCGAAATTGGGTTCCCACGAATATAAAAACACAGTAGACGCAGAAGAGCCATTTCATTCTTCAAATGGATAAAATCCCAGATCCAGGACATTCCTCGATATGATCTTTCCCATCTCGTCCTTCATCATCCGTGCATGATCTTTTTCCCAGTCTGCGAGTCGTTCAAAGAGGCTCTTTGAAGCGCTGTTATCTTCTCACCGCAAAAGGATTGAAGTCGGTATGGTAGTCGTAGTAGTCCTCGTTTTCTGCCCTCTTGAGGGACCGAACACTCAAATAGGTTGCAGGGGTCATGACCACCTCAACACCAACCTTGAAGATATAGTTTGTCAACACCAGGGTCATGAAGAGGCTCCAGGGAAACACTCCGAAGAACGAGGCAACTGCCACAAACCCCACCGTATCAACGAGCTCTCCGCCAATGGTGCTGCCGATCGTCCTGGTCCACAGCCATCTCCCGGAGGTGAGTATTTTCATCTTGGCCAGGATGAAGGAGTTCGTGAACTCTCCTGACCAGTACCCGAGGAGACTTGCAATCACAATTCCGCCCGTGCTCATACCGCCGAGGATCGCATCGTAGGAAGCCTGACCCGCATATCGCTCCCAGGTTCCCTCCCCTGGCATGATCCTCACCAGCCAGAAAATGATCGAGCTGAGTGCGAGACACCCGAATCCGGTCCAAATCACCCGGCGTGAGTTTGTGTACCCGTACACCTCTGTGAGGATGTCTCCGAAGATGTAGCTCAGGGGAAAGAGAAGCGTTCCTGCATCAAAGGCGAGCCTCACCTTCAGAATGCTGAATCCCCAGTCGATGATTTTTGCTGAAGAGGCGACGTTGCTCACTACGAGAACAGTCACGAAAAACGCGGTTACCAGATAGAAATACCTGTACTCTCTTCTCTCCATATTACCTGCTGCCCAAGGATGCCTTTTTACTGATAGTATCCAGAAAAACAGAAAAAGGCAAATCGATCAGAAACGTATACATCCAATCACGAATAATTCCTTCGATTACCGATGAGGGTATCCAGCCTTCTTATTCTGCTGCAGGTAGTGCAGATGTGGTACGAGGAGCCTGTTCGGGTTGCCTGTACCGTCGTAGAAAATGTCGATGATGGGAATCCCGAAGTCCGACTGAATCTTACGGTAGATCGATGAGGTCACCACACCTGGACAGCAGAACATGGGATTTATGTGCAGTATGGCATCAACACTGCCATTGGCGATGTAGTAGAGGGCCCTTCCCACGTTTATTGAGGTTTCCCCCGCAATGTAATGCCTGATCCTGTATTCCTTCATCAGACGGACGCACTCCTCGAAATCGGGCTCGAGCTGGTCGCCGATGATATCAAAAGCGATTTTCTCGAATCGCTGCTCGATGGCGCGCAGAATCCTGTAGGAGCGCGGATCAGCACCGTGCAACCGAATGTCGGCATCGTAAAAGTGGAAGGGGTACTCGGTCATCGAGGGTATGATCAGCTCTCCACCAAGCTCCTCGACCAGTGCCTGTATCTTCTGATTCATCAGCTCGTTGTACTTCACGTAGAGATCTCCGATGATCCCGATTCTCGCTTTCCTCCCCCCGGACTCGTCCCGTTCTGTGCCCCGGAATATTTCAGTCGCCTCTGTAAGGGCCGCTCGCAGGTCAGTGCCTGCACGAAGCGCTTCGCTGATAATACCCCGGGCCATTTTCATCGCCGATTCGGTGCTTCCCAGGACTCTTTCATAGGGCCTGATGCGGTGGTACATCTTATAGATGATGCATCCGATGATATAGGACTGAAAGATCCGCGTGGACAGTGATTGCGACAGCACGGCACCTAGCGTCATGCTGTTGATGAGCCCTATTTTCAGGCCCTTGAGACCGGCGGATTGAAACGCCATGTCCGCAAATATTGGAAACTGCGGGAAGTTGCAGGCCAGGCACACAGTAGGGAGGTAGAGAAAGGTCCTCTCCGGCTCAAGACCGGCGCCATTCACCTGCTCAACTACACCGCCGATGATGGAAGCAAGGGGAAGACACTCACCTCCGTTCACGAACTGATACCCCGTATTGAGGGAGCGCTCGTCGGCGTCAAGCAGCCGTGCATCGTAGCCCGCAGCGATGAAGCAGTCAACCCAGAAGCCGCTTATGAGCTGGTCCAGGAAGGGGATGAGCACCGTGTCCCCCCGCTCGAGAGGGTCGTTTCTGGGCGTGGTGACTTGGGTCTTTTCCGTCCGAACTGCCGTTTTCTTGTTCAGGGCGTTCCTGAAGGATCGAAGGCCCGCCTCTATTCTCGTGGTGTAGCCCGTATCGGAGCTGAGCTCATCGAGCTGCAGTATAAGAAAGGGCTTGTCATAGTGGCTCATGATGTCCTTCACGTAGCTGATGAGAAAGGAATCGGGGCTGCAGCGAAAACAGGTGAGGTACACGGCGAAGAGGTTGTCGGTGGTTGCGCAGTACTCCGCCAGCTTGATGATCTTCTTTCCGTAGTGCCAGTGCATACGCTCGTGATATTTCCGTGCATAGGAGGGCTCGAATCCGTCGAGGGAAAACTCGTCCTGCCAGAAGAGCCGGGCACCGAGCTTCTCGAGCTTTGCCGGGATTCCCAGGTTGAGTACAGGGTCAAAGAGCACGTAGGGCCTTCCCATGAGTGCGATGCGAATGGATCTATCCCCTGAAGAGAATGAACCGTTCCGCTCGAAAGTCAAACGCATCCGTTCCTGTGCTCGCCTGTATCGAGTATAGGCCTGCGCGAAGGCAGACTGGACCTCATTCGTCCCCAGATCAGGGAAGCGCTCCTTCATTGCCTCGTATATGTCGAAGGCTATCCCCTCTGGGTCCCTGTGATTGAAGAAGAGCAGAGGGGAGATGAGCTTTTCTTCAACGTCAAAGGAGGTGAGCTTGCTCACGATGGTGGGAAGATACTGCGAGTAGTAGCAATAGTAGGAATCACGGGTTTTGTCCCTGAACAGAAGCTCTGGGCTGTTTTCGACCTCCCGCTCGTTTACCACTGCGGGGGAGAAGATGTAGTCCACCCCCGCATGCAACATCTGCTCCATGTAGCCGTGGGCGAGAATCATGGGAGCGCAGAAATCCGAATTCACTACCTTCTTGCCCGTAGACAGCGAGGATCGCATGGGCAAGGTTTCTCTCACGCTGAATCCGAGAGCGGTGAGAAAACAGTGCCAGAGGGGGGCATGGTCCACGCTGTAGAGTGCGCGGGGGATGCCGATGGTGGTCTCGGCACGGTTACTGCCTGTGGTAGATTTTAGAAAAGATGAAGCGAATTGGTGAAACCGTTTTTCCGGAGCACTCAGCACAGGTTTTTTGAGGGAGCTCTCGGCATACTCCCTCCCGCACTTCATGCCCCATCCTGTTTTCACTCCGTCCCTCTTAACCACGGTCAGAACGCAGTGGTTGGTACAGAGAGTGCACACCTCCCGGCTTACGGCATCTTCGCCTACATCCCTGAGGAAGCCGGATTCCGTCATGCCCACTTCCCGGCATATGAGGGCGGCGCCGATGGCACCGGTCAAATGGCAGAAGGGAGAAACAAGCAGCGGCCGTTTGAGCAGTTGCTCGAAGGAGGCGACCAGGGCTTTGTTTCTCCCAGTTGCTCCCTGAAACACCACGTAGTCACCGATGGGGTTTCTCCCCGCAACCTTGGCGAGGTAGTTGTCTCTCACTGAGTTGAGCACAGCTGCAGCCAGGGCCTCTTTCGACCATCCCTCCGCGAGCAGCATGCCGAGGTCGCGCTCCATGTATACGGTGCACCGGTCGCTGGTGAAAGGGGCCCTCGCACCGAAGGCGAGATCGGCAAACTCCTCAAGCCCTACCCCCAGCCTCTTTGCCTGCTCCTCGATGAAGCTCCCCGTTCCGGCTGCGCACACGTAGTTCATGGTCGAGTAGTAAACCTCACCGTCCCTGACCCGCGTGAACTTCGAATCCTGCCCCCCGATCTCTATGATGGTATCAACTTCCGGATACAGAAACACGGCTGCTTTCGCGTGGGCGGTTATCTCGTCCACGTCCATATCTGCCCTGAATAGCCCTCTGATCATCTTTCTTCCGGAACCGGTTGTTGCAACTCCGCCGAGGGTCGGCCTCGTGCCGCCTTCTACCGATTCCATGGTTTTCATGAGCTTTTGCACAGCCGCAATCGGCTCGCCTCCGGTTCTTGTGTAGAAACCGCCCTCGATCCGTCCGTCCTCATCGATGAGAACCGCCTTGGTACTCGTTGAGCCGATATCGATTCCAAGATAGCGGCTGCTCCCCCTGTGCGAGGGCTCTGCAGGGAGAAAAACTTCCACACCGTCCCGCTCGTACATGGTGAGTGCGGAGAAATCCGGATAGCGGGTGAGTTTCATTTCGAGGGGAAGCCGTACCCCCCGCTTCGCAATCCTGTTCCGTGATGTCCTCTTTGCCCGCAGCTGTTGAGCACCGCCGAGGAGCGCTGCACCAACCGCCCCAGCAATCTCCGCATGTTTCGGTACCACCACCTGCATACGGAGCATGTCTCCGAAGACATCCACGATCTTACCATTGAGGGATACGCCTCCCACAAACCCAACCGGGGGCTTCAGCTCCCGCCCCTTGACGAGCACGTTCAGCACATTTCGTGCGATGCCTTCGCAGAGCCCTGCGCATATCGCATCAACAGAATACCCCTCCTGCATCGCGTGGGTGATGTCGGTCTTGGCGAACACGGCGCAGCGGGTTGCAATGAGGGGAGCTCTGCCCGTGTGCTCCGATGCCTTCCTGCTCAGCTCCTCCACGCTGAGACGCAGACGCTCTGCCTGCTGCTCGATGAACGATCCTGTGCCTGAAGCGCAGGGCGAGTTCGTGGCATGCTCACTATATGCTCCTTTTTCATCGAAGCGCATGAGCGAGAAGGTCTCGCCGCCGATGGAGAAAACGTTCCTGCAGCCAGGGAGCAAAAACCGGGCTCCCTCGATGGTTGCCAGCATGCTGTCAACTCCTGGACCCTGGTCTGGAAAAGCACCGCAGACCCCTGCTGAATCGTAGGAGTGAAACTGTGGCTGGGCGAGTAAGTTTTGGATCTCCCGCTCTATATCGCCCCTGTGGGCACGGTACAGGGTTTCTGTAATGGTCCCGTCCTCGATGAGTACACATCCGATAGAATGAGATCCGATGTCAATGCCCAGCTGTTTCAACTGATTCGTCCTTTGAGAAATCTTCAATGAAACGGAATGTCAAAGAAAGCAATTCATTGCGTTTGTAGTATAGTGCAATTTACTATTTTACATAGAATCCTGTCTCTATCAAGCACAATTCCTCGTTCATCCACTCATTTTACATTGCTTCTTTACGCCAGAGGAATAATCAAGGAGCGAAACAGGGCTCAGAGAGCGATCACGGATATTTACCTTGTCTCTGACAGCAGTCAATGGCATCTTATCAAAAAGATGAAAATGAAAAAGTCTCCCTTTGACGTGCTTCTTCGAAAGGGGCGTGCACGTCACCACGGCAGTATTTCAGGCCTTCCATTTTCTGAACCGGTCCGCGTGATGCGCGACGGTTTCGGTATCCCGCACATATTTGCACAGAACGAACGAGACCTGATGGCTGCGCAGGGGTTCGTACACGCCCAGGACCGGCTCTGGCAGATGGAAATTACCAGACGTTTCGCTTCTGGAACGCTTGCGGAAACTGCAGGAGAAGAGGCGCTGGAGCTCGACCTCTTCACCAGGCTTGCCGGATTCGACAGACTGAAGAAGAGGGCACTTCTGTCTCTGCCGGAGGAGGGAAAAGCTCTCTATCGAGCCTATGCCGAGGGAGTAAACGCCTGCATCAGCTCTTCAGGAAGCAATCTTCCCATCGAGTTCAGAAAGCTGAAGCTTATCCCTGTTCCCTGGAAAATCGAAGACAGCGCTGCTTCACTTTCACTCAACGCCTGGTTTCTCCAGACCAATTACCAGGAGGAAGTCCTCGCGCTCCTGTGCCGCAAGCGGATCACTGCTGACCAGTGGAACGAGCTCTTCCCTTCGTCCCCTGGAGAAGAGCTCCCGGCCGAGGATTTTTTCTCTCGATTCAGGGATGTAAAAATCGGAAAAATACTCCCGGAAGCGCTTGCCTACTACCGTGAGCTCTCAGTCGGGAACGGGGCAAGCAACAACTGGATCACCTCGGATCCGAAACACGGCCATGTCCTCCTGGCAAACGACCCGCACCTGAGCCTCACGGTGCCGCAGATCTGGTACTTCTGTCACCTGCACTGCCCGACCCTTCACGTCTGCGGTGCCTCGATGCCCGGTACTCCTGGAATAATCATCGGCCGAAACGAACGCATTTCCTGGGGAATTACCAATGTGATGACCGACTGTGTCGACCTCTATATCCTGAAAGTCGATCCTAAAAATCCGTCTCGCTACTACATAAAAGACAGGGCTTACGAGATGAAGCGGGAAGAGCTTGCGATTCCCATCAAAGGGGAAAAGCTGCGGGATTACACGCTCTTCAGAACAGTGCACGGCACGGTGATAACCGGGATGGAAGTGGGAGTCGAGGCGGTGGTGACGCTGAAATGGTACGGGACGCTCGAGGAGGATGAGTTTTCCGACTCAACCATCCACGGCTTTCTCTCTCTCATGCGTGCAGGGAGCGTAAAGGAGGCTTTCGAAGCCTGCAGCGCGATAAAGAGCGTGGGTCAGAACTTTGTGATTGGTGACACAGAGGGGAACATCGGATGGCATACCACCGGCTCGGTTCCCCTGCGGCGCGGATACTCCGGGAGGCTTCCTGCTGATGGATCATCCGGGGAGCACCGGTGGGATGGGTTTCTCCCCTACAATAAGATGCCTCACAGCTACAACCCTTTAAAAAAACGCATCACCACCGCAAATCACAAAACAACGCACACAGGCCATCCGGTAAGCCACTCCTGGTGTGCACCGTACCGTTATGAACGGATCCTCCATCTGCTCGACGAGCACCCCAGTCCGACGGCTGAGGATTTCCAAAAAATCCAGATGGATTCGTATTCCCTGCAGGCAGAAAAAATGCTCCCCGCAGTGCTCGGCTTCTCACCCTCCGATTCCCTCGCCCGAGAAGCACAGAACATCCTGCAGGGCTGGGGCTGCAACATGGAAGAAGGGAGCAGACCTGCTCTGGTCTTCAACGTGTTTCTCGTGGAGTTTGCCCGTTTACTCCTCGGCAGTCTGCTCGGAGATTCGTTACCCCTCTTCTTTTCCCTCATGGGCTACATCTACAGCGGGGTGGATACGGTCCTCACATCAGGAGGAGATTCTGCTCAAAAGCTTCTGGACGGTCAGTCTCTCGAGAGTCTCTGCGAGCAGGCACTCACCCGCGCGATGCGCTTCCTTCAAAGGACCCTTGGAAAAAACAGAGAAAAATGGAGCTGGGGGCTGCTTCACAGATATCATTTCTGTCATCCGGGTGGGAGAGGACACATCGCCTCCTGGCTGCTGAACAGAGGTCCCTATCCAGCTCCCGGAAACGGTTCAACGGTGAATGTGTCCCTATACAATCCGGGTCACAGGGGAGGATCCAACATGCAGTATACCGTGCACACTACCCCCTCTCTCCGCATGGTGGCAGACCTCTCACATCCCGACAGAACCTACCTCATCGGACCGATGGGCCAATCCGGACAGCCGGGATCGCGTCACTACGCCGACATGATCGATCCGTGGAGGAAAGGGGAGCTTGTTCCACTGCCGCTCAGCAGGGACACAGTGGAAAGGATCGCTGTCCATACTCTGGAGCTTTTTCCCTGACGTGCGTGTCAGAGCATGCATGCCCGAGTAGGCGTAGGACGCAGGAAACCGGCGCGTCCGTGAAGATCACCTCTCACTGCATCATCTTGAGCCGCTTCAATTTCCCCCGGTAGGGTGGATACCGGAGCCGTATCTCCCGAAGTCTTGCTCCCCTCATCACTGATTTCCGGTGTGAAAATGTCTCAAAGCTCGCCCTCCCGTGATATGCACCGATCCCGCTGTTTCCGACCCCTCCGAAGGGCAGGTTGAGGTTTGCAAACTGGATGACCGCATCGTTTATGCACCCTGTACCGAAAGAAATGCGCTCCAGCACCATGCGCTGCTTTTCGCTGTTCTCAGAAAAAAAGTACAGGGAGAGAGGCTTCGGCCGTGCGTTGACGAAAGAGATGGCTTTCTCAAGAGTTTGTTATTCGATAATCGGGAGAAGCGGACCGAATATCTCCTCCTGCATGATCCGGTCTTCTACTGAGACGTTTTCGATAAGCGTGGGCGCGATGTAGCGCGTTTTTTCATCCACCGCTCCTCCGCAAATGACGGATCCATCCTTGAGCAATTCCCTGAGGCGGTTGAAGTGCCGATCGTTCACAATCCGCGAAAAATCGGGGCTTTTTTCCGGGTCGGTCCCGAAAAACTCCTCGATGCTCCTTCTGAGTGCCTGTACCAGCTCGTCTTTCACCGACCTGTGGACCAGGATGTAATCCGGGGCCAGGCAGCTCTGCCCCGCGTTGAGTAACTTTCCCCAGGTGATCCGTCGTGCAGCCTGAGCAATCCTGGCTTCTCTGTCGACGATGCATGGATTCTTTCCCCCCAGCTCGAGGGTCACCGGGGTGAGATTCTTTGACGCTGCCTCCATCACAATTTTTCCCAGCGGAGGATTCCCTGAAAAAAAGATGTAGTCGTAACACTGTCCAAGGAGCAACTGGTTCATCTCCCTCCCGCCCTGGAACACGGCAATGTACTCATCAGCGAAATGTTCCCTTATCATCGTCTCCATGACCACTGCAGTGTGGGGTGCGTACCCGCTCTGGTTTCATCCATGAGCGCAGGGACCGGAGATGAGACCTCAGCTCCGCTTTCACCATTCCAATCTCAGAGATATATACCTCGAAGGCGGACTTCCGCAGGTCATCGAACAACGCCCTCGTGATCCGGTCTTCATTGACTTCAACCGCCTTCCCGAGCCTCTGAAGCATCTGTTTTCTAAATTCAAACGGCTTCGTCCTGATGGTGTAAAAATAGTTCTGCTGCTTCTCGAGCAGCTCCCCCACCTTCTTCTCTATCATTGTCGTGCTCCACACAGGAGAAAGATCTTCAAATTTTTCGAGTTTCATAATACCAGGAAACAGGCCAAAATATCGAGCCCGATTTATACCTTGCGGACCTCGATCCCTGAGATTTACCTGGAGGAGGTACATGCCGGCAGTCTCCGGGAAAAAGCCAAGATGCATCCGTGCCATCGATCTCGGCACGAGCGGTGCCAAGTCCGCTCTGGTAACCACCAGCGGCCGGGTCCTGGGTTGCGAAATCGAGAAATTTCCTCTTCGTCTCCTCCCCGAAGGGGGTGCAGAGCAGGACCCCGAAGACTGGTGGAAGGCGGTGGTCACATCCTCCAGGAAGATACTGAACAGGAGGCTCGTTCCTGCAGAGGACATCGTTGCAGTTTCCTGTACTGCCCAGTGGTCGGACACGGTCCCGGTGGGTACAAAGGGCAAACATTTGAGAAATGTGATCATCTGGATGGATCCAAGGGGGAGCGGTTACATCGAGGATATCACCGGTGGTTTTTTGAGGATTGCAGGGCACGGCATAGGGAAACTGCCGAAGTTTATCCGTTTGACCGGAGGAATTCCGGCACACTCCGGAAAGGACTCCCTTGCGCACATCCTGTACATCAAGCATGCCCACCCGGACATCTACGACCGCACCTATAAATTCCTTGAACCAAAGGATTACATCAACCTCAGGCTCACCGGCTACTTCATGTCCTCCTTCGACACCATCACCCTGCACTGGGTCACAGACAACCGCGATATTGCTCGTGTGGCATATGACGACCGCCTGATCCGCATTTCGACGCTAGACAGGGAGAAGCTCCCTGAGCTGGGACGTGCGGTCGACATACTTGGAACCCTGCAGGAGGGGGTTGCAGATGAGCTCGGCCTCGAAAAGCGTGTGAAGGTTCTCATCGGCGCACCTGACATGCACACCGCAGCGCTTGGGTCCGGTGCGGTGAGAGACTTCGAAGCGCACCTCTCCATTGGAAGCTCTTCATGGCTCACCTGCCACCTACCAGCCAAAAAGACGGATCTCTTCCACAATATGGCCTCACTTCCTTCAGCCATTCCTGGTCGTTACTTTCTCACCGATGCAGAGATCTACCGGCGTTTCGAGAAAACGGTGGCAAGGGTGCCTGCCGGGAGCGATGGCGTTCTGTTCACCCCGTGGCTCTACGATGAACGGACACCGGTCGAGAATCATCTCCTTCGGGCCACTTACTGCAACCTCTCCCTCTGCCACAATAGGGCTCATCTCCTTCGGGCGGTCTATGAGGGAGTGGCCTTCAACACGCGTTGGCTGCTGAAATATGTGGAAAAGTTCACCAGGAGGAAACTCCCATCGATACGCATGATCGGTGGGGGTGCGGTATCGAGAGCGTGGTGCCAGATACATGCAGACGTGTGCAATCGGATCATGGAGCAGGTTGAAGATCCACTCATGTCGAATCTCCGTGGGGCTGCCTTCATCGCATCTGTATCTCTGGGGTTCATCAACTTCGAAGACATCCCACGTTGCGTCAGAATCAGCAGGGTTTTTGAACCTCAAGGAAAAACCAGGGATCTCTATGACAGGCTATTCGAGGAATACCTCGCCCTGTACAGAAAAACAAAAAGAATATGTGCCCGGCTCAACAAAAGCCTCACTCGCACTGCTCACGGAGGATCCCCATGAATAAGACGCCTCTGGATGAAGGAGTATTGAAAAAATTATGGTCACGGCTCCTTGCCGCACTGTTGAAATCGGCAAAGACGGTCCCTTCGGTGAGAAAGCGGATAGAAGGCAAATACGACGGCATCATGGAAGAGCTGAAAGAGCTGGTGAAACCGCATACGTGCAGCTCCTTCTGTTTTTCCCGCATCCCTGAAAAGGGGATACACAGGGAGACGATCCTCGCGGAAATGGAAAAGCTGACCAGGAATGAGGAGTCCAGGTGGAGGGACGGATTCGTCTCCGGCGCCGTCTACCACGGCGATCAGGAACACATCGGCTTTCTCAACCGGGTGTACAACCTGAGCTCTCAGAGCAACCCGCTTCATTCAGATGTATGGCCGAGCACGGTGAAATACGAGGCGGAAATCGTGGCGATGACCGCCAGGATGCTCGGGAGCCAGGCAGTGGACACCGGTACAGGCGAAAGGGTGTGCGGAACCGTCACCACGGGCGGAACGGAGAGCATTCTTCTCGCAGTGAAAACCTACAGAGATCGGGCCCGCAGGGAGCGAGGAATCGGCTTTCACACCGATGCCTGCCTGGGCGGTTTCGTGCTCCCTGGGCGGAGAGACTCGGGTACAGGGTCGAGCCCTTCGATTTCAGGCTCCCGGGTGTCAGCTCCATCTCGGTGGACACTCACAAGTACGGGTACGCGGCAAAGGGTGCATCGGTAATTCTCTATCGCTCAAAGAAGCTCAGGCGCTACCAGTACTTCAAAATAACTGAATGGCCTGGAGGCCTTTATTTCTCTCCCACCACCCTCGGGAGCCGCCCCGGAGAGCTGATTGCCTCCTGCTGGGCTTCACTTGTTTCCACAGGAGAGAGTGGATACCTCGCTGCAACGAAACGTATTCTGGAAACCGCCGAGAGGATCAAGAAAGGAATCGCTGAGATTCCCGAGCTCTTTGTTCTGGGAAACCCCCTGTGGGTCATTGCCTTCGGATCGAAAACTCTTGATGTCTACAGGATCAACGAGCACATGGCCCGGAAAGAGTGGAATCTCAACGGCCTTCACAAACCGCCCTGCCTTCACCTCTGCGTCACTCTCCGGCACACGGACGAGCGGTTTGCCGAGCGATTTATTCAGGACCTCACCGCTTCGGTGGAAAAGGTAAAAACACACCCGAAACAAAAGTACCGTATGGCGCCGGTCTACGGCATGGCAGCCACCTTTCCAGACCGAAGTGCGGTTGCCGATCTTCTGGACCGATACATGTACCTGCTGTACGAAGTCTGACCACACGTTCCCAAAGGGCAAGGATCACTCTTTCGATTCATCTTCTCCTGCAATCTATCTGTTGCACCTCTTCGGAATACGGCAGTACATTTGAGGCACTGGAGCTGACTGAAAGACATCAATGAAAAATCCCCTTCTTCTGGTAAGCGACCAGAACGGCAATATGTTCGAGATTCCGGATCTCCTCATGGCCGGGATGTCCCTCAACATTCCTGTGGTGCCTGAAATGGATGAGCTCATCCCCCTTCCCGAGGGAAGTGACTTCTTTACACTTCCCGGCAGGGCTGCCCTGGGATTCGACCCGGTAAACAAGGAGTTCGTCGAGGTCACATCCTATCAGGGGGAGCCCGTACATCCGGTTGCCGCATTCATGGCTCCTGCTCATCTTCAGCTGTACCGGAGTGCCTGCCGCAGGCTTCCCTGTTCGCCACGGCTCCCGCTGTACAGCTATACCGCTTTGGGCTGGATTGACGGAACCTTCTATGTCGCGGGCATGCGTATAGATTCGGACCGGAGGCAGGACCTGAAGCTCATGAATACGGAGTTGATAAAGAAACGAGCGCGTGCAGTGAAAAAACGCCTTCCCAAAAACCGGCTCGTGCAGCACCTCGTGGACAACTGTGTGTTCAGGTACGGCTGTCCTGCAGCACGAAATTTCGTGATGGAAAGATGGGAGTGCCCGCTCCCCACAAGCCCTGCCTGCAACTCAGAATGCATCGGCTGCATCTCGCTGCAGCCGAAAGATACTCAGATAGAGGCTTCCCAGGACCGTATTCGGTTCATTCCGAGCGTGGATGAGATCCTTGAAGTCGCGGTACCTCACCTCAAAAGAGCTCCGCGGCCAGTCGCAAGCTTCGGGCAGGGATGTGAAGGTGAGCCGCTTCTGAAGGGCGAGCTGATCGAGCAGAGCATCCGCCAGATAAGGAAAAAAACTGCTCGCGGGGTGATCAACATCAATACCAACGGATGC
>Ga0180438_10007908_pt1 | contig 13690 bp, 9 predicted proteins | sample SS_ome_12_FD_132455 | JGI IMG/M metagenome (GOLD analysis project Ga0180438, IMG submission 132455) | Hypersaline lake sediment archaeal communities from the Salton Sea, California, USA - SS_3_D_2 metaG | ecosystem: Environmental > Aquatic > Non-marine Saline and Alkaline > Hypersaline >... | reverse complement strand
GCGGATCAACATCCGTTCGCTGTCGATGTCGGAGATTTTCAGGTGTGCAAGCTCGCTGGCGCGCATGCCCGTGGAATAGAGGGTGAGGATCATGGCTTTGTGCTTGATGTTGGGAATTGCTTTGTACAGCTTCACCACCTCTTCCCGAGTCAACACCATAGGAAGTTTTTTCCCTCTTCTGTGATAGGGGATCTGCTCGATATTCCAGTCCTGTTTCAAGGTCACCCCATAAAGAAACTTCAGGGCTTTGGAATATACGTTGAAGGTGGATTCGGCTATTTTCCGTTCCCTGATCAGATGAAGCTGAAAGTCGTGGACATCCTCCAAAGTGAGTGCATCAGGAGATTTCATGAAGTACTTGACGAATAGTCTGGCACAGCCCAGGTAGGTCTCCTGTGTCCGTTTACTCAAACCTCGGATCTCCATGTCCCTCTTCATCTTTTCTTTGATTGCACCCATGACGGTACCTCCTTGAACGATTGGTTTGGGAGGATCATTGTACCGTCGAGGATCAGCCTGGAGGAAATTATTAAAGAGGAACGATCTGAGAATTGAGGATATGAAGGAGGCAGGCTATCTCACGAAGCCATCGCGGAGCGATTTCGTACACAGGGCGATAGGTAAACTTATAATCCGAGGTGGATCATCCAGGCCCCGAACCTAGCAGCCGTCTAGATCATCGGAGCAACTCTTCCGTTCATCCTCGGTCCAACAGAGTTGATTGTCTGCCGGGATTACTCTTCTGCTACTAATCCGAGCAATTCGACAAAAAACAAAGTACGAGAACGCGTCAAGCTTCCGAGCTCGGAGTTGACAAGTCTAAGCGGGGTCAGCGGTCAGCAATCTTCTCCGAAGGTGGATAGGACGAGCCTGGAGGGTCCGGCGTGGGCTCTATGTCTGAGTCCATCGTCCAACGGGGGACTTCCGTGACTTTGGGGGCACGCAACAACGAGGAAGCTGGTCGTCTGGGCGCGGCCGGGCGAGCTTGCCCGAGACCGGGAGGTGGAAGGGGCCGTCGCAGGGTTGTTCCAGCACCGCCTCGATATCTCATGACGGGGGTTTGGGAGACACACCGTACCGACCTGCGGAAACTGAGTGAAGTGATTGAGCAAGAAGAGAATCTGAGGTGGGTAGCCAGAGACCCGAATCGGGATCTTTCGGAACATTCGCGCTGCTTGCCGGAGGTAGTCGCGTGGGCGACGCCCGCGTAGATTGGCAGGTTCGAGTTCGAAGTCTCTGACCAATGAGGGCAGAAGAGAAGAATCGCAGCGAATCTTGCTGCAGGGGACGGGTACCCTTGGAAAGGTCGCCCGGCACGTCCTGTGCCGGGCCTGGAGATGTCACTCCACAGTGCCTTAAGTCCCTCGCTCTTTTCCCTTCTGTCAGTTTCTTCAGTGACAACAATCTGGGCAAATTCTCAACTTTTGGCAAGAGCAGTGCGGGCTTCTACAGGGAGTCCCCAGGCGTATCTTCAGTGCAACCCGGCTGCTGCATTGAATATGACAGACAATGATACCTTTTCGTAATCGCGCAGCCTGTGCCGCCGTATGTGCCATGGTATACTTAACTAACTATGGCACGGACCGAACGTACGATGTCGTATCACAGTCTTGTTACTGACGACGAAAGAAAGTCACGTCACGTCGAGGCGACCTCGTATCGTCTGCCGCATGACTTTTTGGACAGTCAATTTCAGGGAATCATTGCGGCTTCGGACGGAAAGACCTACTTTGGCATGTCCTGCCATGCACCTGAGCACAATGGTCAGTTCTACTCATTCGATCCTCGAACTGAGTCGGTTGAACACATAGCGGATCTGGGTGCGTGGGCCGGCGAGACGGAGACCGTTGGCGTGGCAAATACTCAGGGGAAAATTCACTCGAACATATACGAAGCCGACGGAAAGCTGTATCTGACTACAACATCCGGCCACTTCACCGAGGAGCGCCCATACAACGGGGGGCACTTTCTAGCATATGACTTGAAGCGTCGAGAGTGTATTGATCTCGCGCACTACCCGGACGTCAATGGTGGGGGGCTTCTAACACTGGCGTACGAGCCGGTCTACAATCGGCTCTACGCGATTCACCAGCGTGGATGCACGCTCATCTACTATGACCTTGACACCAGGGCGGTCGTTACGCTCGGCACCGTTCAACAGGGGCGCCAGACCAGAGACTTGATTACCGATCGATTCGGCAACGTGTACGGCGCGGAGCTGGACGGGCTCGTCTTCAAGTACGACGCTGAAGCCGATCGGATGGGTTGTCTGCTTACCCGAGTGCCTCACGATCCGGGAGCGCTGCAGCCGACAACCGCAGAGGAACGTGGACACACCTTCTGGGCCCAGATGCGGTGGCACCCGAACACCGAATGGTGGTACGGGGTGCGGCGGAATGACGAGTACCTGTTTCGTTTTCGGACCCCGCCGAGTAAGCGCACGCACATCGGTCAAGCTGAAGGCCTTGCGCCGTTCGGCTATCTTGCAAGTCAGGATCAACAACCTCGCGTGGGATCGCTCGCGCTGGCGCTCGGCCAAGACACCATCTACTACTGCTCGATCGAAAGGCAGTGGCCTTCCGGGAGATTCGTGGACCAGCTGCAACATGTGCTTGACTCTACTACCGGCGTGCATCTGATGAGTTATGACATCGATAAGGGCGCGGTCCGGGACCACGGTCCGGTGTTCACGCGAGATAGTCGGCCCGTCGCTCAGTGCCATTCCATGGCTCTAGGCAGTGACGGAAGGCTTCATCTCGCTGCCGCCGTCTTCTCCAATGACCACGAGGACCCCGCGAACGAGTGGTTGTACGCAACGCGCAACAGTTGCCATATCCACATGAGGCTTCTTTCCATCGATCCGGTTGAGGATCTTGATTGAGGGTTGGGAGTTAACCGGCGTCGCCGGTTAGAAACAATTTGAAAGAAGGAGGCGTAGCAATGCGTAACGGACGCACACTTCTACAAAGACTTATTGTCGTTGTGCTCCTCGCCACATTCACCCTTGTAGGCTGGGCCGGGGGTAAGAGTGAGGAGGAAGCCGAGGCTGCTGAGGAGCAGGTCTCTGTCCGCTTTTCCTGGTGGGGCGGCCAGGGCCGCCACGAGGCCACACTCGAGGCCCTGGATCTTTTCATGGAAGAGAATCCCGGGATCGACGTCGAAGCTGAGTATGGAGGATGGGACGGTTATCGCGAGAGGCTGTTCACACAGCTTGCGGGCGGCACGAATCCCCACTTGATGCAGATTGATCAACCGTGGTTGAGCGACATTTGGGCACAAGGGCAGGACCTGCTTGTTGATTTGAATGACCGGCCGGAGGTAGACGTATCGAGATTCGATGAGCAGTTCTTGCAGAACTTCGCCACGATCGACGATACGCTTCTTGGACTTCCCACTGGCGTCAACGCCTGGACCTTCATCGTAAACGTTGACTTCTTCGAGCAGCATGGTCTCGATATCCAAGAGGAATGGGATTATCAAACGCTGCTCGACTACGGGCGGCGAGTGAATCAGGCGAATCCAGACCACTACTTGTTGGCGCTTGTGCCGGCTCATATGAATTCAATGTTCCGGCACTATATGCGCCAGGTGAGCGGTGGATCAGTATTCAACGAGGATGGTTCACTTGCGTTCGAGAGAGAACAACTTGTGGGCTTCTTTGAGCTACTTCGCAGCCTCTACGAGAACAACGTGGTGCCGCCGCGCGCAGAAGCGGAACTCTACGTGGAGGGCCAGGACTGGGAGCTTCCCGTCTGGGCGGAGGGTCGAGCGGGCATGATTTCGGACTGGATTTCCTTTATGCCATCGTACATAGATTTCGCGGAATTCAACCTGGACGTGGCACGCTTCGCGGTCGCAGACAACGCAAAGGTTGACGCCGTTGAAATACGTCCGGTTCAAGTCTACTCGGTCAAAGCAAACGCAAGTGAGGCGCAGATCTCTGCCTCAGCCAAGCTCATCAACTTTCTGCTTAACGATCCGGAGGCCGCTCTCGTTCAGGGAACGCAACGGGGTATTCCCGCAAGCAAAACCGCAGCGCAGGCGCTTATCGAAGAAGGCGCAGTTCCCAAGGTAACCTCACGAGCCCTGGAGCTTGCCGAAAGAGGTTCCTTCCCTCCGGCAAGTCCGTACCTCACCAATGCGCAGATTCACGACGCGTACGCAGATGCCGTGCAGCGTGTGGCGTTTGGTCAGGACGCGGAAACGGTTGCCGACGACCTGATTGCTCAGTTCCGACAGCTGGCCGGTGAGCTAGATTTCGACTAGACCCGTGGTAACGCGCGGCGGGTGGCGTCGTCGTCATAGTGCCCCAGGCGCCGCCACCATGTTTTCGCTACTGACATAGGGACTGCACCGAATGAATCGCGCGCAGCGGTACCACAACATGGGGTACGTGTACCTCATCCCCTGGATAGTCGGGTTCCTGGTATTTCAACTCTTTCCGTTAGGCTACTCACTCGTTCTTTCGTTCTATAAGTATCCACTTCTCGGTGAACCGACGTTCGTGGGCGTTCGGAACTATGTCAAGATGTTTACCACGGACCCCAACTTCATGCAGTCCGTGCGTGTCACGTTCTTGTATGTGGTTTTGGTGGTACCGACAAAGATCATCTTTGCGCTGATGGTTGCGTTGCTGTCGAATATGAGTGTGCGGGGTGTTGGTCTTTTTCGTATGCTCTTCTATTTGCCGTCGATCTTCGGTAGCAGTGTGGCTATCTCGATTTTGTGGCGCTCCATGTTTCTCAAGAGGGGACTGGTCAATAGCCTCCTTAGTTTGCTTGGCGTACCTGCATTTCCCTGGCTTACAAGCACGTCATTGGCCCTCCCCGTCGTCGCCTCGCTGCAGGTTTGGCAATTCGGGTCCTCGATGGTCATCTTCCTGGCGGGGCTCAAACAGATACCTACCGACTATTACGATTCAGCGCGCATTGACGGTGCGAACCCTTGGCAAATGCTATTACGCGTTACGCTCCCGCTCCTCACACCGATGATCTTCTTCAATGTCGTCATGCAAACGATTCTGGCATTCCAGGACTTCACTGCGCCGTTTATTGTCACAAACAGAGGCGGGCCGCTTCACGCCACTTACGTACTGGGGATTCACATCTATAACCACGCATTTACCTATTTCAACATGGGCTACGGCTCCGGATTGTCGTGGATGCTGTTTCTGGTGATCATGTTCTTCACGGCATTGATCTTCCGTTCTTCGCGGCGCTGGGTACACTATGAAAGTTGACCGCAACCTGTCCGCGAGAGTAGAAGCGACCGTTCACGGGTTTATCACGGGTCTCAAAACGGCGTTTGGACCCGGAAACCGTGTCAGCCTCATTTCGTACAGTGTGCTCGTCGTTGTTTTGATTGTTCAGATATATCCGTTGCTTTGGCTGTTGGGCTCCTCCTTTAAACCGACACAAGAAATATTCGGTAGCGTGTCCATTATTCCGCGGGAGTTCACCGTTCGGGGATACATCCGCGGCTGGCTCGGCATCGGTAACTACGTTTTTGGCCGCTACATATACAACACGCTCCTCATGGTGTTGCCGACGATTGCAGGCTCAATGGCGTCGAGCGCCGTCGTGGCCTTTGGGTTTGCCAGGTTCAATTTCCGTGGCCGGCGACTCCTATTCGCACTCATGATCTCAACGCTCATGCTCCCGAACACGGTGCTAATCGTCCCGCGGTATTTGTTGTTTCGGATGCTCGGATGGCTCGACACTTATTGGACGTTTATTGTGCCAGCGTGGACCGCGTCCTATCCATTTTTCATTTTTCTCATGGTGCAGTTCTATCGCGGACTTCCGCGCGAGCTCGATGAGTCCGCTCGCATAGACGGATGTAATTCATTCCAAGTTCTCAGTCGAATCATCGTGCCATTGAGTAGAGCTGCCATTCTCGCATGCGGGCTGTTTCAGTTCGTGTGGCGCTGGAACGACTTCTTTAACGTGCTGGTTTATATCAACAGCGTCGAGAAGTACCCAGTGGCGCTAGCGCTTCGACTGACGATCGATGTGGGCGCAAACGTACAATGGAATAATGTGATCGCAATGTCGGTTGTCGCGATAGTCCCGCCGGCGCTCATGTATGCGTTCACTCAACGATACTTTGTAGAAGGCGTTGCGACCACGGGTCTAAAAGGGTAAGATAGTCGGAAACCAGGGACAGAGAGTTATGAACACAGGGCCATACAAGCTCGTTATAACCGAAGACGTGGCGAGAACACGACGCGGTTTGACGTCCTATTTTGACCAACAGGATTCCGGCTTTCGAGTTGTAGCCTCATTTGATAATGGTCATGATGCTCTTAACTACGTCTTACATAATCCAGTAGACGTCTTGCTTTGTGACATCCGCTTGCCGCTCCTGTCCGGCGTGGAGATTGCCAGGAACTTGCACGCAAGTGGTTCCCGTACACGCATTGTCTTCATCAGCGCCTATCGGGAGTTTGAATATGCGGTAAGGGCCCTGGAATACGGTGTCGAAACCTACCTCACAAAACCCATAAAGCAACGCGAGCTGTTCGACGCATTTGACCGTCTCCGGGGAATTCTTGACGAGGAGCGATTGGGTGGGATCGACGCGGAGCCCCTCGACAGCAAATCGCACGCCCAGCGAGTTATTGAATTGGCAAAACGCTTCGTGGAAGCCATCTCCGACGATGTCACTCTCGCCGAGGTTGCGGGACGCGTGCACATGAGCCCGAGCCATTTTAGCCGGTATTTCCGAGATCACACCGGAATGACGTTCGCAGAGTTCAGACGGTCGGTTCGCATGAAACGGGCGGCTGCATTACTGCGCTTGGTGGACAAGAATATTGGCGACGTTAGCCAAGAAGTCGGATACGACAACCCTAAGAACTTCACGCGCGCATTTCGCAAATACTTCGGCATGACACCCCGGCAGTATCGCGACTTCGAGAGGTGACCAACCTTGAGGTTCTTACCTAAGCCGGGATTCCTCAGGCAGTTTGCGCTTTTTCTTGCTCCGTCCTCGGCTTTACTCATTTTCGCCGTATCAACGGTTTTCATTGTCCGTTCTTCTGTGGCCAACAATGTGCGGAAACACAACGAGCTTGCTCTCGGGCAATTGCACCACAGCATGGAGCTTATCTTTGACGAGTTGAGCGCCTTGAACGTTGCAATCTCCACCAACCCGCACATTACCCGAATTCTGAAGACACTATTCAGCTCCGATACGCTGGGCTATGAAGAGCGCCGCAACTTTTCGGTTATCCAGGATTTTCTGAACGCTCCCGCGCACACGCGTCCGTTCATTCGTTCAATCTACATTTATATGAAGAATCCGCACGGGCGCGTGTTCACCACCACGCAGCAATTGACCACATTCGATCATCTTTACGATCGCGGATGGCTCGATACTGTTGAAACCGAACTGAATGCTCGCATTAATTGGATCGAAGCTCGCACCATGCGTGAGTATCGGTTTGAGCCCAACAAAATAGCTGTGGTATCCGTGTATAGGAAGATACGGAGTGCCGGGTCCCGGTCCTTCGACGGCGTGATGGTGCTCAATGTGGAGCAAGCCTATCTGCAACGTCTCATAGGCGATCTCATGGGTACTGACGGACCGGTGATTTTCGTACTCAATTCAGACAACGAGGTAGTACTTCGCAACAGGACGGACAGCCCTGTTTCCGTGGAAGGTCTCGTGGCTTTGGATTCCGGCCTCCATGTTACCGAGCTCGGCCGTGAACAACACGTCGTACAGGTGCTGGACTCGCCACGGCTCGGGCTTAGGATTATGTCGGCCACGCCGACCGATGTGTGGTTTCAGTTGCCGGCTCGTCTGGTGGCAGTATTGCTTGCGTTGCTGGGCCTGTCCGCCGTGATTGCCTTCGTTGCGACAGTGTACGTTACGCGCGCGAACATGAACAACGTCAGGGCGATAATGGACATGATGGAACGGGCGGAGATGGAAATGCCACTTCCGGAGAGAACGTCGGTCCGGGCTAGTGGTTACAACCACATGTCCTACGCATTGGTTCAAGAATTCCTCGAGGACAAGTACCGTGGACTTCAGCTCTCAGAGCGCCGCTACAAGCAGCGAACGTTGGAATTGCTCGCTTTGCAGAGGCAAATCAATCCGCATTTCCTTTTCAATTCGCTAGATGCGCTCGGTTGGACGATTCGAGAGCACCGTGGGCAGCCCGAGGAGGCGATCGGGATCATTGAAGCCCTCTCCGACCTGGTCAAGTATAGTCTTCGACAGACCAGGTACAGCGTAACGCTGGCTGAGGAGCTGGATCAAGCGCGCACGTACGCCGCATTGCAGGAGTATCTATACCCGGATGCTTTCTCCATCGAATGGAGAATCCACGGTTGTCCGGAGAAGACTCAGGCCATATCGATGGTCTTGCAGCCATTGATAGAGAACGCGATTCAGCACGGGCAAACTGACGAGCCTGGTATCTGTCGGCTCGAGGTGTCTACACAGCCAGTAGAAGACGGAACCCTGTGCACCGTGCGGGATTACGGCCGTGGTATGGATCAGGAAACGCTTGCCACTATCCGGCAACAGCTTCAACGCAGTGACTATAATACGGAGCACATAGGCCTTTACAACACAAACAAACGATTGCTGCTTGCGTTCGGTCCAGCAAGCACGTTGCGTATCGAAAGCCAACTTGGCCGCGGCACAGAGGTTTCCTTTTACCTGCCCACGCTGGCCACCATGCAGTGCGATCAGCCCGGGGCGGCAGCCGAGGGGCCCGATCGTACGAACGGCGGCGTCACATAGCGGATCCTAGGCCGCGGACACGAAGGCGAGATGTCTTTCAAAGCTTACGCCGGTTGTGATGCGGCCAGGTGGAATCGTTCAGAAAGGAGGTGACATCGTGACGCGCGAGACTGACCCGGAGATCCGCGGATGGACTATCCTCTCGGACAGCAAGGCTGATGCCCTGGCCGTAATAGAGGCAGCTGGCTCATACGATATCAACCACTTACAGCTTTCGCACCACGTCGTTCACAATCTCAAGGAAGTACGCGATGAAGGCAAACGTCGACTCGTGACGGAGCTCACCGAAGCCGCACATCAAGCCTCTATTTCCGATGTCTTGCTCTGGGACCACTGTCTGTACGAGTTGGATTACTACCCGCAGGGTTTCCGTACCGGACCGGATGGCACCATAGACTTGGATAACCCGGCGTTTTGGGAGTGGGTCAAGGAGGATTACCGCGAGCTGCTACGACTCGTCCCGTCCATCCAAGGCCTATTGTTGACCTTTATCGAAACCGGGGCCAGGGTCGAAATACAGCACTCGCGGGAGCTGCGGACCAAACAGGAGAAACTCGCCGCGGCAGTCAACGCTGTTGCAGACGTAGTGGTGGAGGAACACCGCCTCAAGCTGTTTGTTAGGACATTCTCGTACAACCGTGCGGAGTATGAGACGGTGATAGCCACGATCGATCTGTTCGAGAACGATAAAATCGGCCTAATGATGAAAGAGACCCCCCATGACTTCTTTTTGACGCACCCAGATAATCCGCTGCCCGGCCGTATCGCGCGATCGACATTAGTGGAGTTTGACACAGCCATTGAATTCAGCGGACAGGGGATCATCGCGAATACCTGGCCCGAGTATGTCCTGGCCCGTGCCCGGGAGCTTCTGGCCCGCGAACATGTGATCGGATACGTGGCTCGTACCGACAGATTCGGAAACACGCGCATCGTCGGCCGCCCCCCGGAAATCAATCTGTACGCGCTGAAGCGGTACTGCGAAGAGCCAGATGTGACGGCAGAGCGAATCTACGACGAATTCATATCGATGCGATACGGAGAGAAGTCGGTGCCCCATGTGAAGAAGGCCTTCAAGCAAGCGTTCGACGTTGTCACCGCCACGCTATACACACTTGGTACCAATGCTGCCAACCATTCGGCCCTGGACTACGAACCGTACCTGTCGACCTACATTCGGCACATCTCCGGCAAGTGGATCGATCCGCCGGTTGTGTGGGTGAGACACGGCGTGGACAGAGATTTTCACTATTGGAAAGACATTGTGAATCGTATCGCGCCTGTATGGGCAAAGCACGGTCACGATCAACGACACGAGATTCCGTGGGTCTATGAGCGCGGTTGGGTAGATATGGGTGAGAATATCGATGAGGAGTATCTCCAGTATATCATCACAGAAAAGGATTTCGGCGTACAAGCTGCCGAGGCCGCACACGCGGCCCTGGAGGCAGGCCGATCCGTGCTCGATCCGGCGCAGTACGAAGAGCTGCACCACTACCTCACCCGAACACTACTGACGGCCCGCCTGTACCGGGCTGCCGCGACCGTCTACTTCGGTTTGCGCCTCTATGGCCGGGGGAAGCGGCATCAAGATACGGATCTAGTGTCCACGCTCCGGTCGGCACTCCGCGAATTGCGGGAGACAGCGGTGGCCATCAGAGACTATCCTGTAAAGCCGCCCGTGGGCGAGTGGAATTGGGTCGCGGACGCCGAAACGGCGCTTAGGTACTACAGATTTGCTGCGAAGAGCGGCTGGCCTTCCCATACGAGAGGCATCCCTAACCGATGCACGGGGGTAACCGTTCCTCTCGGGCGGGGCTGAAAACTCAGCGGTGACCGCGAGACCGAAGCTCTTCATCAGCTCGCGCCGCCGCCACGAAGGTCGTGCTCCGGGTCGACGACGAGAAAGCGCATATGGGTATAGGAGTTGTGTCGAAGCGCGAACTGCCATGAGTTGGCAGGATCTTCATCGGGCAGGGAGAACACAGTCGCGGCGAGGTGGAGCTTGCCGTCTCTGCCGGAAGTCATCGAATCACACTGCGCGACCCGCCTGCCTCCGTCCGTGAAAACCGGTCCGTGATCTATGACCGTGTTGGCGTCAATGTCGTAACTGAGCAGGTGCACACCCCTCGTCGCGTCAAGCAGGTCTTGCGGCAAGTCGACAAATCTGCCGGCCGGCCACTCTCGCACCATCGAGCAGCCATACAGCTTGCGGCCTACCTGAGTCAACGCGAACGATCCGACGCGAGGCTGATTCTCGGGGCTCGGCCGATGGCCGAACGGCACAAGACCCTCCGTATCAGCAATGTGTGTTCGTTTGTTTGGCCGGGTTCGCAATCGGAACAAGTATTCGTCATTCCGCCGAGCACCATACCACCACTCGGTCACTGGATCCCAACGCATCTGTGTCCAAAACGTGTGGCCTCGTTGCTTCGCCTCCGTGGGCTGCGGTGCCTCCGGATCGCTCGGAATGCGGGTGAGGAGGCACGACATGCGGTCGGCCTCGGCGTCGTACTTCCACACCATGCCTTCGAGGGCTCCGCCATAGACGTTGCCCCACGGATCGGTGATCATGTCTCGAGTCTGCCGCCGCTGTTGCACCTGTCCGAGTGCCACGACGATTCCGGCTCCAATATCGTAGTACACGAGCGTGCAGTCCCGTTGATGCACGGCGTAGACGCGCTGAAAGCAAGGTTCATAGACCATCGACAACAAACCGCCACCGTTGGTGTCCGGAAAGCTTGCCAGGTCCCGGTACTTACCTGTGGCAAGTTCGTACGAAAGAAAGTGCCCACCGCGGTAGGGATGATCCTTCGTCGAGTGCGTGGACGTAGTAGTGAGATATAGCACGCCATTCGACTCATAGATGTTGGAGTGGACTTTGCCCTGCGTGTTTCGCCGACCTACGGAATCGGACTCTCCGCACCACGCGCCTACGTCGGCAATATGAGTGACGATGTCTTTGGCCGGATCGTAGGAATAGAACTGAGCATTGTGGACCGGGTTGTGGCAGGACATCGCAAAGTACGTGTTGCCGTTAGAAGCGCATATTATGCCCTGCAGCTGCATGTCCACAAACTCGTGCGGTACACGATAGGATCTGCTTACGACGTGCGGTCGGTCCCGTTCTTCTTGGGTAACTGGATGCTCGTACGATGCGAAGCGCTGTTGTAACGACATCCTTCCTCCTAGTTTGAAATATGATACACTATATCCGCGCGCGCCTTACAGGATGTTCTCTTGTTTATTGGTATCATTTCGTCATTTCGTGCAGTATTGGGGTCTCCACTTAACCGGAGCCTATCTCGCCCGTTCTCCACGGGCGGTTTGTCGAAGATGAGTGATAGGTAGACTTATAATCCGAAGTGGGTCATCGAGGCCCCGAATCTAGCAGCCGTCTAGATGATCGGAGCAACTCTTCCGTTTATCCTCGGTCCAATAGAGTTGATTGTCTGCCGGGATTACTCTTCGGCTACTAATCCGAGCAATTCGACAAAAAACACAGCTGTTTGGATGGTCGATGAACCCGTCGGAGACATGCTCGTCCCCCACAGCAGGCAGGGAGACAGAGTAGCGATTACACGAAGTTTGGATCCAGCCCCGGGGGCGGCCGACCGGGCGCCCCTGGCCGAACTTCAATAGATGCCGCAAGATCTATCGAACCTCTTGCGGATCGGTGATGTAGGCAATCAGTTTACAAAACCGTTTTGTACCTCACGACAAGTGTCCACACGTGTCCTACCGCCGGCGTGCAAACAGCCGCTGCTGTCCACGAGTCCGGGGGTGTGCTGTAAACCGTCTCTGATAGCCACATCCGTGTGGCTCTCAGAGCTGTCACTGGAGAGATCGCCGCCAGCATCCAGGACACGAGGTCCTGGATGTGGGCGGCTCCCAGGGGGGTGGGGGGTCAAGGAGAACAGACAGTCGGGAAGGTGCCACACCTTGAAGAAGGAGAAAAACAGTCCTCGTTGTTGCGGACTTCTTCCCTTACCCGATTGCCCTGTCTCTTGTTCCTTTGATCGCCGTATTTTTCGCTCCTGCTTTTCCTGCGGTAATCCCTCACCACCTGTTCGATGGAACGAACGTTTTCAGGCCGGTTTTTCTTGAAACACTTGATGTAGAGCTCTTCGATATACTCAGGCAAGGGTAACTTCCAGGGTTCCTGCTTCGTGTTGGCCAGGCCGCCGAACTTCTTCGGATTCAAGCCCAGCTCTCTGGCCATCTGGATGTGGGCAGGGGAAAGATGGTAACCCTTCCGCACATCGATCCATCATTGGTGTTTTTCCGGCATCTTGCTCTTTGCCAACAGACGAGTACCTATCGAGTTTCAGTCTTACTAAGATAGTATGCCATGCCGGCGTTCTCCCCGGCAAATGGCCCCATGTCCCCCAAGGACGCTGGGAGCGTTTTTGCGCTCTTGGTGCCGGGATTTTTATGGAGATGCGATTGCACTGGAACAGGGACGAGCTTTCCGGAAAAACAGGAAATCTGCCGGTTGATCAGGGCTGCATTGACCGCGACACGAGCCTCATGCTGGAATACCCCATACCGCAGTCAAGCTCCCGAATGGGGATCGCCTTCCCATTTCGCCAACACCTGGAACACCTCTACCTCCACCTCCTCCCGGGCTTCCAGCCTCTCATAACCTTTGGCCAGAAGCTCGTCGTACCGAGTCTCAGTGTGCCGCACATGAGCTGCAACGGCCAGCCGTATCGCCTCCTCATCAAGACTTTTTCCGGCCGCCGAGCGACCAATCCGGCCACTGTATTTGCGACAAGCATGCTCGGCTATCGCCCTCTCCCGTCCGGTAGGACAACCAGGGAAGAGCTCGCGCACGCGCAGGGCAAAACGCTCGACATACTCGCGGTCAAGCTGCACCCGCCGCTCCGCCTCCCGTTCTCTCCGGCGTGCCCTCACCTCGTCGTCGTCCAGG
>Ga0180438_10007907_pt1 | contig 13690 bp, 14 predicted proteins | sample SS_ome_12_FD_132455 | JGI IMG/M metagenome (GOLD analysis project Ga0180438, IMG submission 132455) | Hypersaline lake sediment archaeal communities from the Salton Sea, California, USA - SS_3_D_2 metaG | ecosystem: Environmental > Aquatic > Non-marine Saline and Alkaline > Hypersaline >... | reverse complement strand
ACCAACACGCGACGCTTCCGAAGTATAAACCATGCTGCTGCTATCAAATAGAGTGATGCTGGGAAGACTTGTTTTCTCTTCGTGAGAGCAAAAATCAGATTCAAATAGCTTATTTGCAAGGATATCTCGATATAACGGCTTAGAATTTGTCGCTTCATCATCCTCGGAAAGAGAAGGATCAAAACCTACAATACCAGGAATGTCAGTCTTCAATTGCGAATTTAAAGGATCGTGTACTGTCACACGATTAAAAAGCGAAGGACTAAAAACATCAGTGAAAGCAAAAGGGACAATAGGACAAAGATGATTTAATGTGTTGTTGTTAAAAAAATAGTTTTCTTGATACTTGAAGTTGTCAATCATTTTAAATCCTTGTTAAAAGAGAAAAAGTATAAAAAAAACATTTATTTTAAAGCAATAAAAAAATAGTCATCAATTACCACAGAGCTACTGAGATCAGTGAGAAGAAATGAGAAATATGAAAAATTAGATAAACCCTTTACATAACATTGTGAACAGACTAACCATTTCTCAATTTTCTTATACTTCCTCAGAGGTCTCTGTGACTCAGTGGTTTGATTGATGCAACAACGCCGCTCTGTGGTGATTGATGCAACAACGCTTAGCGCGATCGATTTTGTTTGAAATGAAAAAGAGGGGTGTGATAGTCTTGTTAACTATTTTGTGCTATTATTTGGAAGAAACAATTATTAACAGGATATCGCACTATTATGAAAGACTTTGTTGAATATATTGTAAAAAATCTGGTGGACCAACCGGATGCTGTCAGTGTGGATTGTTCTGAGGGTGACCAGGGGGTGCTTGTGGAATTGCGTGTGGCTCCTGAAGATGTTGGCAAGGTTGTCGGGAAGAAAGGTCGCACTATCAATGCAATTCGCACGATAGCGATGATGGTTTCGGCGCGTTTAGGTCGCAGGGTTCGCATTAATTTGATAGAGCAGTAAAATTACTGAGCTTCTAGCTCTTCAAATAGCAGCAAGAATTTCTTTAGGGACAATTCTTCGGGTCGTGCTAAGGGATCTTCTTCGATGGTGGAGAGAGTTTGCATGATCCTTTCGGGGGAGTAAAAGACCTTTAATGAGGAGCGCAGCATTTTACGGCGCTGTTGGAAGGCTGTATGCAAGATGGTAAAGAACTTTTCTTCGTTGGAGACATGGGGAGGTTCGACAAGATCAAGTCTGACAACGGCAGAGTCCACCTTGGGTTCTGGATAGAAGCAATGTCGGCTGACATGGAATGTGTGTTTAACACAAGCATGGTAGTTGACGAATACAGTGAACGATGAATAGTCTTTGCTTCGTGGCTGGGCACAGAGGCGCTCTGCGACCTCTTCTTGAACCATCACAACTACCATTGAAAGGGAATGACGACAAGGCAGAAATTTTGTCAAGATGGGTGTTGTTAGGTGGTAAGGAAGGTTTGCAACAAGCTTCGTATGTACGAGATGATTCGTTTTGAATGTCAAAATATCTTCATGAAGCACTGTTAAGCGTTTATCCTCTGTTTGTAATCGTTCCAACGCTGCAGCAAGTTTCCGATCTTTTTCTACTGCGAGGACTGTGGCTCCTGCGTTGAGTAAGGCTTCTGTTAATGAGCCTGGGCCAGGTCCAACTTCTATGATATGATCACCTGATGCGATGTCGGCAACATCGACGATCTTTCTGATGATATTCCCATCGATTAGAAAATTTTGTGAGAGCTTCTTATTGGGATTAATCCCTTGTTGTTGGAGGAAGTGGCGCAAGCTGCTGGGGCGATACAAGGGCATTGTAGTTAATTGATGGAGAATGGTTCAAAGCCATCAGGAATCAGTTCGTTCAAGACTTCCTCGCTGGCGTTGAAGCGTTGACGTAAGTGGTCAAGGTACCTGTCAGTTTCCTTAGCAACGGCTTCGTCAAGCAATTGGTTTCTTAATGTATTTTCCATTTGTTGCAGCGTAGGAATTTCTGCAATGACTTTGTCTTTGAGGAAAAAAATTCGATGAATGGACTGATTGTTCGAGCGGCTATACTGAGCGATGGGTTCGCTACAAGAGCCGATTTCTAGCTTTACCAATGCTTCTCGGTACGCTGGGGAGATGACGTGTTCATCGTGTTCAAATTGTTCGGAAACCCGGACAGAGACCGTATCATCAAGAATTTTGTCTTCATGTAGGGTGGCATTGAGGGTTTCTAGAGAACAGGCACCGCTGGTTAGCTTTTTATAGGCTTGTTGAGAGACTTCAAGTCCTTTGTTAGGATCTGCGGAGCGGATGGAGATAACATGATAGATCCATGAATCAAAATTCTCATGTTGCTTTGTGTATTCTTCATATGCTTTGCGGACTTCTTTAGGATTAACTAGGGACATCGCTTTGATGTTCACTCTTCCGAACATCATACGGCGGATCAGGATGTCTGTTTTAATCATTTCCCAAGCATCTTCGTAGCTAAGTCCTAGCTCATTCAACGTGGCTAAAATATTGGGACCGAAGGCTTCTTCCATCTCTTGACGGACATCTCCATGACTGATTTCCATTTTGATTTCTTTAGCATCAGCCAAAACGAGTTCTTTATCGATGAGATCTTGCAGTGCATTTCTCCAGCTTGCCATGTAGTAAGTGTACCTTGCTGTTGGCAAGTTCACGTACTGTGGGTATTGATGCCGGAAAACAAGATCCATTTTTTTAGCCACATCGGCGACAGAGATGGCTTTGTCATTGATTCTGGCGAGGATGCGATTGTTGATTTGGATTTGTCCTCTGCTGTTAGGATTGACAAGAAATGTGGATTTGCCATCTTGTGTACTGCCGGCCTGTTTGGAGTGAGGTGAAGTCTCTTCAGCAAAAGAATTCACAGCAAAAAAAATACAAAGTAAAAGAATTTTAAATTTCATGGCTCACGTTATTGGGTTAGATCTTTTAGGATGACAATGATAACGACCACGAACAATAGTGAAAAGGTTTTTTTCTCAGTTGTTCTTCACGAATGTTGCTGCGAAGAAGCCATCCATTCCACCGAACTTTGGCAGGCTTTGAAAAGGGTGTGCTTTTAAGGTTAAGGAGTAGATCTTCATAAAGTGTTCGAGTTGTTGTTGATTTTCTTCAGGGAGAATGCTGCAGGTTGCGTAGACGATAGTCCCCTCAGGCTTCAAGAAACTCAAAGCCTGTTCGAAGATGGTGCGTTGTTGTCCGACAAGTCGTAGAAGCATCTCTTGCGTGAATTTCCATTTCATGTCAGGATTACGCCGCAAAGTTCCTGTTCCTGAACAGGGAACATCTACTAAGACCCAGTCCATTTTTTTCTTAAGTTTCTTCAACAAAGGACTTTGTGATTGTACAATTTGAGCATTTTCGATGCCGGCACGACGCAGTCGACGACGTCCTTCGCTTAAGGAGTGAGGGCGGATGTCATGGAGGTAGATCTGTCCCGAGCCTTTCATAGCAGGAGCAAAGGCTAAGGTTTTTCCTCCTGAGCCCGCACAATAATCCATGATTTGTTGTCCGGGTGCGGCTTTGACAAGAGCGGCCACTAGCTGGCTGCCTTCATCTTGGATTTCAAAAGATCCTGCGCGGAACTCTGGTAATTCAAAGAAATTGATCTTTTTGTCAAAGGTGATACCTACAGGAGAATGTTGACACAGATGGACAGAGTATTGATTTCTCCAATGTTCGAATAGTGCTTCGCGTGAGGTTTTTAACGTGTTGATTCTCACCGTTGTAGGTGCTGGTTCATTGCTAGCGAGGCACAGCTTCAGAGCTTTCTCCTCACCATAATGAGTCACTAGAAGATCAAATAATACTTTTGGGAAACTAACGCGGAGATGATTGGGGATTTCTTTGTCATGAATTGCTTTATTAATGTCAAAGCTTTGATAGGCTTGGTAGCGTCGTTCCCAAGAATGAGGAGCTTTACACCAATGATCTAAAAGGCCCTGCCATCGCATTAACGAGTACACGGTTTCTGCAATGAAGCTACGGTCTTTGGAGCCAAGGGCTTTGTGAGACCTAAAGTAATCACTCAGGAATCGATCCAGTGGTAACGTTTGCTTGTTGTATTCCTCCAGCAATGTCAGAAGATGATGTTCACGGAAAGGTTTCTTCACAGTAATTTCCTGATAATAAAAGAGATAAGGATTTTAATGTCGACGATGTAATAAATCAAGTAAAATTGACGAAAAGACTTAACATGCGCTATTCTCGGTTCAATAAGAACGGAAGGGTGGGATCGATGTCTTTAGGATTGCGTTGTTTATTGATGATTGTTTCTTTTGTTGTGGTTGCTTTTGGTCAGCCTGCATGTTGTTGGTGGTTAGGTTTGATAGCGGCAGCGGGAGGGTATGCTTTATTTTGGAGTAGTATAATTTCTCTATCACGCTGGTGGCGATTTTTCATAGCGATGGGATGGTTTTCTGCGGTTCAGGCAGTGCAGCTTTTTTGGTTATTGTCGCATCCATTTTGGTATATCATTGGTGTGTATTTCTTCTTTGCTATACTTTTAGGGGCGCAGTTCGGCTTGTTGAGCTTGTTGATCACACCGCGCGCTTTGTCGCAGGGGGTTGTGGTTGTCGGCATAGCGGCTTTATGGACCCTTTTCGAGTGGATAAGATTATTTGTACTGTCGGGCTTTTCTTGGAATCCTGTGGGGTTGGCTCTTTCTGGATATGTCGTTCCTTTGCAGATGGCTAGTCTGTGGGGGATTTATGGTTTATCATTTTGGGTGATGCTGGTGAATGGTTTTGCCGTACGTCTTTGGATGGTGGGATGGACGAAAAAGAGCATGATATCTTGGTTGGCATTGGCATTGGTGCCTTATCTTTTTGGCATTGTACATCTTTCTATACATCGTGGTTATGATAAGGATTCTTTCGCTTCTGTGGTTTTGGTGAACACACGTTTTCCTGTTGAAGAATTAGAGGCTTGTAGTGTGTCTGATTTTATGAATTGCGCTAAAAAAGAATGGATTCAAGTGTTGCAAGCTCTCAAGCAAGGGGGGGGCGAAAAAGTGGACCTTGTGGTACTTCCTGAAGGGGTCGTACCTTTAAGTGGAAATCTTTTATTATACGATGTTCATGATGTGGTAGCTACTTTTAAGGAAATCTTTGGAGATGCAGCGGCACAACGATTACCCCGGTTGCAAGAACCTTTTGCGGCAAAAGTGAAGATGAATGGTCAACGGCAATGGTTGGCAAGTAGTGCATATTTGGCACAGGCGATCGCTAATGTTTATCAAGCAGATGTTATTGCAGGGTTAGAGTTTACTGAGAAAAAAGAAGGTCATGAGGGTTACGTTTATAATGCGGCTTTACGCTTTCGTGGTGATATAAATGATGATGGTAGGGGAATGGAATGGTATGCTAAACGAGTTCTCGTGCCTTTGGGAGAATACATTCCAGGAGCCTGGTTAAAGCCCTTGACAGCTCGCTATGGAATTTATGATTCTTATCAACGAGGTTGCGAAGCGAAAGTAATTCCTTGTCAGCATTTATTTATTGGTCCTTCTATTTGCTATGAAGAGACGATAGGTCATCTTGTGAGAGAGAGTCGTCTTCAGGGAGCAACGATGCTGGCTAACATCACCAATGATGGTTGGTTTCCTCATGGTCTTGGATGGCAACATTTTTATCATGCTCGTCTTCGCTGCGTGGAGAATGGTATTCCTCTCATCAGAGCGTGTAATTTTGGTGTCACAGGGGCCGTTGATAGCTTTGGACGGATCGTGGCTATAGCACAACAGGCTCCTGAAGATCCAGCTCATGCTTTACGTGTTGAAGTTCCTCTCTATCCCTACCGCACTTGGTATACAGTATGGGGAGATATGGGTATTGTGATCCTCTGTTGTGTCGCTGTTTTCTTTGGATTATTGAATTTGCATCGCGGTTCATGGGATATTCCTTGCGAAAAATAAGAAACGCCTAATAACATGAATGGTAACCTCTTATTTATAGTGAAATACTTGAAATCAGGATTTTAGTACTTGTTGGAATCTGCAACTGTAGCTCCTCTTGAAGCGATAACCACAGCAGTAAGTCGTCAGCAGCGTACGTTGAAAAAGAAGGCTTCTTCCGCGGGCATTGGCGTTCATACAGGAGTTGCTGTATCGATACAATTTTGCCCTGCAGTAGAAGGTACCGGGTTAGTTTTTCGTCGTATTGATCTTTGCGGTAAGCCAGAAATTCCTGCGAAGATCAATTATGTACAACAGACGACACGAAGCACCACGATAGGTGTCGGTGATGTCTGTGTCACAATGATAGAACATGCCTTGGCCACGTTAAGGGCTTATCAAATTGATAATTTATACATTGATCTTTCTGCTGAAGAATCACCGATGGGCAACGGAAGTGCCAATATCTTTGTTGAGATGGTCGAAGAGGCTGGTATCGTTGAACAAAGCCAAGTCGCTCCTATTGTAAAGTTGACACAACCGGTTTTTTGGTCGAAGGGTGATGTACATCTCGTAGCCTTGCCTTATGATGGATATAAAGTGAGCTATACCCTCAGTTATCCTCAGTCTACAGTTTTGCGTGCTCAATATCATTCCGTCGATGTTGATACCGAAAGTTTTAAAAAAGAAATTGCTCCCTGTCGTACTTTCTCTCTTTATGAGGAAGTATCGGCATTAATAGATAGTGGATTGATCAAAGGGGGAAGCCTTGATAATGCCGTTGTCGTTAAAGATGATGAAATTATCAATGAAGATGGGCTCGTTTTCCCTGATGAGATGGTTCGCCATAAAATTCTTGACCTTATTGGTGATTTGTCGCTTGTTGGGTTCAACTTTCATGCTCACGTCATTGCAATTAGGTCTGGGCATACTGCTAATTGTATCTTTGCTGAAAAATTATATAAACAACTTCTGATGGAGAATGGATGATGGGAGGGCAAACGTCGGTTCAAACAACGAAACTTGACATCAAGGAAATTTTAAAAATATTACCTCATCGCTATCCTTTTGTGCTCATTGACAAGATTGTCGATTTAGATTTGGAACAAGGCACCATTGTTGGGCAGAAAAATTTGACATTCAATGAAGCTTTTTTTCAAGGGCATTTTCCGCAGGTGCCGATTATGCCGGGAGTTTTGATTCTTGAGGCTTTGGCACAAGCGGGAGCTGTGCTTTCTTATATGAAAGGTGGTGGTGAGAAGATTGGCGTGTTGCTCAATGTTAATTTAGCCAAGTTCCGTCATCCTGTACGTCCTGGTGATGTTTTGATGTTACATTGTGAAGGTCTTCATTTTAGCAAAAATGGGGGGAGGGTGAAGGCGACAGCTTCGGTGGAAGACAAGACGGCTGTTCAAGCAGAATTAGGATTTGCTTTGGTTAATATTGAGCAGCTATAAGAGAAATGGGATACGTTGGATTATTTTAAAGAATGACCGAGTAAAATTTAAAGATTGGGTTTTGTAAATGCCTACTAATAACATTCATCCTACAGCGATTGTGGAGCCTGGTGCTGTCATTGGCAATGATGTAGTTATCGAACCTTATGCAGTGGTTAAAAAGGGTGTAACTCTTCATGATGGTGTTGTCATCAAGTCTCACGCCTACATTGATGGTGAGACGACGATAGGAGAGGGGACTGTCATTTTTCCATCGGCAAGCATTGGCACTAAGCCACAGCATCTGAAGTTCAGCGGTGAAGGCACAAGGGTGGTCATTGGCAAGAGGTGTGAGATTAGAGAATTTGTGACCATTAATACTTCGAGTGAGGAAGGTTCCGAAGTCAGGATTGGTGACGATTGTTTTATTATGGCTTACGGTCATATTGCTCACAATTGCGTTTTGGGTAACAAGGTGATCATGAGTAATGGTGTCACTTTTGGTGGGCATGTTATCGTGGAAGATAATGTGTTATTTGGGGGGTTGACGGCGGTACATCAGTTTGTGCGTATAGGTGCCTATGCGATGATTGGTGGTATGAGTCGTGTGACCTATGACATTCCTCCTTATACCATTGGTGCTGGGATTCCTTATAAATTTGGAGGACTCAATCTTATTGGTTTGAAGCGGCACGGCTTTGGTTTGGAGAAAAGGCGTTTATTGAGCAAGGCTTTTCGGTTGATGTATCGTTCGGGTTTACGACTTGAGGAGGCTTTACAAAAAATCGAACAACAAGTGGAAATGATTCCTGAGATTCAACATTGGATCTGTTTTTGCAAAGGATCAAAACGAGGTCTTATGGGAATTCAGGGCGTAGTTGCTGGTGGGCAGAGCAGTGCCACTTCGTTGGAAGATTATACTCCTAATTACGATGCAGCTCTGAAAGAACACCAGTTCGTTTAGTTTGCACACTCTAGTTTGAAAACATCCCTAGGTTCTTATGAAAGTCGTTTTTTTTGGGACTCCGAAGTTTGCCGCGGATATTTTGGAATATCTCATTGATCACGATGTCGATATTGTTGCTGTGGTGACGAAGCCGGATCGTCCCAAGGGAAGATCTGGGCAACCGTCTTCGCCTCCTGTGAAAATGGTAGCTCAAAAGAAACTTTCGGGTATTCCTATTTATCAACCCGATAAAGTTTCTATTCCGGAATACTATGATCTTTTAGCTTCCTATGATGCCGATCTCTTCGTTGTTGTGGCTTATGGTGAAATTCTTAAGCAACCGTTGCTAGATATCCCAAAGTTGGATTGCATCAATGTGCATGCGAGCTTGTTACCGAAGTTTCGTGGAGCAGCGCCGATACCGCGATGTCTGATGGCAGGAGAAAAGAAAACGGGTGTTACCATTATGAGAATGGTGAAGAAGATGGATGCTGGCAATATTCTTGCTACTACGGAGGTGCCTATCACTGAAATGATGACAGCAGGAGAACTGGAGTCTTTGTTGTGTCAGGTTGGGGCCGAATGTTTATTACAAGTGATCAAAGACTTTGAAGGAGGTCCTCTTGAAGGGGTTCCTCAAGATGAGGTGTTAGCGACCTATGCTCCAAAGGTGGAAGCAGAAGAAGGATTGTTGCATTGGAATGCGAGTGCTGATAGTCTTCATCATTTAATCAGAGCTTTCACCCCTCATCCGGGGGCTTGGTGCTTTGTCAAAGTGCGTCATCAGAAAAAGCGAATGAAGGTCCAAGGTTCGGTCGTTGTTTCGGGGCAGGGACAGCCAGGAGATATTCTGTCTTATGGTGACGAAGGCTTCGTTGTGGCTTGTGGTGACGAAGCTCTACGTCTCACTGAAGTACAGCTCGAAGGGAAACGGAAAGTTTCTGCAGAAGAATTTTGTCGTGGTATTCCTAGAGAATTGTTTTGTTTTTTTTAATGTTGAGGAGTTTGTGATGAATCCTGTCAATCTTTGCGTTCCAAGCGTTACTCAAGGAGTTCGAGCAGTTTACGACTTCTATCGTAGTGATTATTACAATGCTCTTCAACTGGGCGGAACCGGCTGTTTAGGAGTTAAAGAACTCTACGTCGATGGTATCTCTAAGTACAATCATTCTCAGCAATCTCATCAAACAAAACCTCAATTGCATATTTTACGTGGAACAATATCGGTGGGGGCTGGAATCTGTGGGATAATGGCAGCGTTGTACCATATGAACGTCGTCCTCTTAAAATTAGCACCAAGTTTTCTGCTGCAGATGGGTAATGCCTTGTTTGCCATTGCCAATGGTGTGTCCCTTTACGCCAATATATGCAAATATTTTAAAGCCAAACAACTTTTGCGTGACGAAGAAAAAACAGCGTATCATTGTCGCTTGATGCAACGTTCTGCTATTTTTGGTTCTATCAGTAGCTTTGGTTATGTCCTTATGGAGATTCTGTCAGTGCTGGGAGCTTGTAGCTTTTTCACTGTCAGCATCGCGGTTATTGCAGCAACGATGACAGGTGCCCAATGGATGGTGGATTACCTCGCCTCAATGCAGAAGAAAGAAAAAGTTGAGTCCTCTCCCGAGCTCAATACCACTGCTCTTCCTATGTTACCACAGTCACAAGATCAACAGCGTATTGAAAATCAAATTCGATACTTTCAACTGACAACAACAAAAGCGTAAGACAAAAATTTAATTTTACAACCCTATAGGTTTTGAGGCGTTGTTGCATAAATCAAACCACTGAGTCACAGAGACCTCTGAGGAAGTAAGAGAAAATTGAGAAATGGTTAGTCTGTTCACAATGCTATGTAAAACGTTTATCTAATTTTTCATATTTCTCATAAAATCTCATAAAATTCTGTGTTCTTTGTGGTTAAATTATGCAACAACGTCGGTTTTGAAGTAAGTATCAGAATGTCCTTTACTGATAATCTTTACTTTTGTTATATTTTGTAATCCAATAACATATAACCTTTGGCTTAATGAGGAGAGTCATGATGAATAGTGCATATGTAGAGTCATTGCCGAATCATTCGGGTGGTAATTGTTTTATGATTTCTTTGGGAGACATGAGTTATCTTAAAGGCCACTTTTACAGAGTATTATCATTTGTTGGTGATACGGCCAAGAAGGTTAATCAGGTGATGGCGGAGATTGTTTGTGATGTTGTTCAGTTACAAAATACGGCTAGGTTTGGCGCTTATACTGCTGCAGCGGTAGAAATTGCTAAGGGGTGCACGCAAATTGCATGCAAGAATGTGCACGATTCATTGCTTTACTTTAGTGATTTTATCGATGCTACGCGTCTTTTTGTTAACGGAAATGTTTTCGTATCGGGGGAATGGAAAAAGAAAGTGATTGAGGGACACCAATGGAGTATTGCGGGTCAGGCATGTTTAGTCACTTCTGGTATTGCTGGTTTCACATTATGGTTGGCAGAAGCTGGGGTTGTTAATCTTGCAAAGTTATCTCATGCTGTAGGGAGATTAAAGATCTTCAATTTTCTTGGAGAGGCTGCTTCCTTGCGGAACTTTGTTTTATCAACGGCAGGGATCGGTTTAGTATTTTTGGGTATTGATGCACTTCTGCAAATTAGTGGTGGGCAGCATGTGACACAATCATGGCTTGATCTAGCGAATTGCGTGGCAGAAACAGCACTTATCGTATTTTTCTTAGCGGGAGGAAGTTGTCCTGTAACGCACGTTCTTTTAGGATTGGCTGCTGCTGGTACTGGTTTGGGGGCTTTTATCTACAAAGTTACTAGACCCGAACCGAAAAAAGATGAAGTTCTTAGTAATTCTGTTGATGCTACCTGTGGCTATGGTGTTCCGGTCATTAATAATGTTCCAGTCATGGAAGTCTGTGCTGCAGAAGGCTAATAGCGACGAGAAAAGGATGTTTAAAAAATAGTAAATGATGGAGATGAGATGATCGAAGCGAAGCAAGAGAGTTATTTGGGCCCTGTGATGCAATCAGCTGTGTTGTCTATCAAGGAAAGTGATACAACAAGCAGTTTGAGAGGGCGTTGTTGGAAAGTTATCACCAAGATTTCTGATGGAACTTCTAAGGTTTTTGCCCATTCTGATGGGGTGGACAAGGTGTCAAAGATGTTTATTGCATTTACTGTAACAGTGATGGTGGTTTGCAATGATGCTACCATGCCCGTCGTTTCCGGCCTCAATAAAGCTTTTACGAATGTTTGTGGTCTTATCAGTCCGTGTGGTGCTGTTGATCGGTTGAATGTGTTTGTGAATGGTACATATCGCAAGCAGGGGCCTTTTAAGAGAGTGAGTACTGCTTGTTTAGTGGTAAGTAAGAGCGCAGAGGCTTTGAAATGGTTGAGAGTTCGCGGTGTTGTGGAGCTTGGTCAGTTAGCAAGGACGATTGGAGGATCGCGCCTGTATCAGGTGACGAGTTTAGTGACTATAACGACGTTTAAAAGCTTCTTTGTGGTGATTGCCAGTGTATGCGCTATTATTGATGCAGGTCTTAGTATTGCAGATTCTTGGGGACAACCCAAGGTGAAGCAACTTCTAACGATCGTTAATGATACGGGTAAAATTTGCGTTACCTTATTCGCAGCCTATTGGTTTAGTTATCCTTTTGCGATTATTGCTATCATTACAGGAGTTTCAGGCGTTGCTAAGTTTGTCTTTAATCAGTATTACAAATAGGCGTTGTTGTATAAATACAAACCACTGAGCCACAGAGATCTCCGAGGAAATATGAGAAAAATTGAGAAAGGGATAATGTGCCTTACAATACATTATCCTCTTTTCTTTTTCTCATTATATCTCATAAGTCTCTGTGTTCTCTGTGTAAATTACGCAACAAAGCCTTACAAATAACCAAACAGTCTTTAAGTCTTTAAGTGTGGCCGTTCTTTTTTTAATTAAGAGTGGCTTACTATCGGCGTTGAAGTAAGTTGTGACTAGGTTGCTTTTCAATGATGTTAGGAGCAGGTTCACCAAAACGGTCTCTTCCATGGCATCAGTGGTGGATTGTTGTTGCACTTGTCCTTTTTGTCGTTACTGTGGTGGCTGTTAGTCATTGTTCGCGGGGAGATTTTTTCGTTCAGGAAGTAGGAACTCCGGGCTACAGAGCTTCACAGTATATTGAAGTGAAGGTTCAAGGGGCTGTTGAAGCGCCTGGCACCTATGTCTTGCCTAAAGGTGCCGATCTCACTAGATTGCTCGAACTTTCTAGACCGCGAATTGAGGCTGATCTCAAGTCTCTTCTACGTCATAATCAATTGCGTCAAGGTCAAGTAATCAAAGTACGAAAGCGTCCCTTTATTACTGTTTATCTCGAAGGTGCTGTAGAACAACCAGGAGCAATACGTGTTCCTAAAGGAATAACAATGCAGGACCTTCTTGTTCAATGTCCTTTGAAAGAAAATGCTGACAGTTCACTTTTCAAAAAGAAGCGTGTACTTAAAAATAAGGAAACCATCTTTATACCATTCGTTTCAAGAAAATAAAGAATTTCTTGCTGATGGAACCACAAAAAAACAATTCAACATTAGATTATTTATTTGAATAAAATAGGTTGTTTTGAGTAATATGCAAGCGACGTTATTCGTTAATTTTTTTTAGATTTATAATTGCAGGAAAGGAGGGAAAGTTATGGTGGATTTCTTAAATGGTTTGCATTTGTGCAATAACTTACCTGAAGGATGGTGTGATACAGCGTTGCAATGGTACGATAATACGTCGGAGTTTGTTAGATGTTTTTTAGAATCGAGAGCAGGTGGCATGATAGGAGATGTCGCACAAACATTTTCTGTAGCGCAAGATTTTGTCGTAGAGAAGGGGGGGCATTATTTTTGTTATGTGGACGATATAATGACCAAGTGGCTGTTGGGTTGCGGTTCTGATAGTCAGTTAAAAGGTGTGAGTCAAGGTGGGTATCGTTTTCATCAGTCTTTTGCTTTAATGGGGTTGACCACACTTTGTGGTCTTAGGGCGATGAAGTATTTGGGTTTATCAAAGAAATTCTTTCCTTGGCCCTTTTGTTCGAAGAAGATCATAACAGTCATTTCGGTGAAGTTGCCTGGAGAGGATGTGTATGTTGATAAAGTACGAGAAGAGGAACGTGATTTAGAAACGTCAGTGAGAAGCTTTGGTAAAGCCATTTTTTGGGCTGCAAGTTGTTCTTTAGGGGTTCTGGGCTTGTATTTCCAAATCGCCAAGGTTCGTGGGCAAGAAGGAATATGTATGTCGGATAACGAGGCCAGAGTCTAACCCCTGATTGTGACCTAGGGGGTGTTCTCAAAATTTTATCCACACCAATACACAAGCAATATGAACCATCCCCAGAAACATCTCTAACGTCTTTTCATAACGAGTTGCAATCCTTCTCCAGTTCTTGATCTTT
>Ga0180438_10007905_pt1 | contig 13693 bp, 10 predicted proteins | sample SS_ome_12_FD_132455 | JGI IMG/M metagenome (GOLD analysis project Ga0180438, IMG submission 132455) | Hypersaline lake sediment archaeal communities from the Salton Sea, California, USA - SS_3_D_2 metaG | ecosystem: Environmental > Aquatic > Non-marine Saline and Alkaline > Hypersaline >... | reverse complement strand
GACCCGACGCAGTTGGTGGTTATTTTGGCTGTCCCTCATAGTCCGCCGTCTTATTAGCTTCTAACACAGGTTGAAAACGCGGTCAATTCTTTCCGATCATGTATGTTTCTCTGTTCGTTATCTGAACAGAAAGCGTGCGGAAATGCATATCGAGGATTGTCCGCTATGTTTTTTTCAAACACTCTTGACATATGCTCCGAATTGGTGTTCCTATTGGACAGAAATTTTTAACCATAGAGCTGAGTTCGCTGATGAAAGTATTGCTCGTTTACAACGCCCATGCCGCCCACAAACGGGCAAAAAAAATCCTGCCGGATGTGGAAGCCTGTTTTATCGATAAGGGCATCGCATTCGACCTCCAATTCACCGATTATCCCGAGCACGCCATCGACATAGTCGGCAACGCAGATTTCAGCCGATATGACGGCGTGATTGCTGCCGGAGGCGATGGCACCCTGTTCGAAGTTATTAACGGGTATTACAAAAATCCGGATACAGGGAAAATCCCACTGGGTGTACTCCCGATCGGCACGGGAAACGCCTTTGCCCGCGATTTCGAGCTAGATATCTCTCGGTGGGAAAATGCCGTCGAGATCATCCGGCTGGGAAAACCCCGGTACGTGGATGTGGGAAAATACCACACGCACGGCCAGGATTATTATTTTCTCAACATCCTGGGGCTGGGATTCGTGGCGGATGTGGGCAAAACGGCCCACAAATTGAAGATCTTCGGGAACGTTTCCTACACCCTGGGCGTTTTCTATCAGATGGCTTTCCTGAAAGCCTATCACGTGAAAATCGAAGCCGATGGGAAAACATTCGAAAAAGAAAATATCTTCGTAGAGATCTCCAACACGCGCTACACATCCAATTTCCTGATGGCCCCGGATGCCGCAATCGATGACGGCCTGTTGGATGTCACCTTGCTTGGCAAAGCCACGCGCCGGCGCCTGCTCAAGTGCTTTCCCAAGATCTTCACAGGAGAACACATCCATATGGATGAGGTCGATCATTTCAAGGCGAAAAAAATTTCCGTCGAAACTTCCATTTCCAAGGTTTTAACACCCGATGGCGAGCTGGTGGGGATCACACCGGTTCAGGTGGAATGCCTCCACCAGGCCGTTCCTGTGTTCTGGAAATGAAGCATCTGATTTCGGCCTATTCCTGGTTCGTCGGCGGCCTTTATTTTATCCTTCTTTTATTCCTCTGCATTTTTCTTTCGCTATTCATCCCGCAAAAAATCCTCGATCCCTTTATCAAAAATAGCTTGAAGCTTCTATTCAAGATCCTTTTTATTAAAGTTTGCTCTGAGGGAAACGAGAATGTGCGGAAGGACAGAACTTACCTGTTCATGTCCAATCACGAGAGCCTGTTCGACATCCCTCTGCTCGAGGCCTATGTCCCCACATTTGTTCGGGGCGTGGAAGCGTTGAGGCAGTTCAAGTGGCCGGTTTACGGATGGGCCATCCGGCTTGTGGGCAACATCCCGATCGACCGGAAAGACATCCATGCCTCGATAAAGAGCATAAAAATCACGGAAAAGACCCTGAAAAAAGGCAAATCCATCATCATCCTGCCCGAAGGGCACCGGACACTGGACGGCAAATTAGGGCCATTTAAGAAGCTGCCCTTTCATCTGGCCAAACAAGCGGGCGTTCCCGTGATTCCGATCGGATTGTCGGGCCTATTTGAACTCAAAAACAAAGGATCCTGGCTGATCCGTCCGAGACAGATCACCATCGCATTCGGCCAACCCATCCCCCCGGAAAAGATCCAATCTCTCACGACAGAAGAACTGCGGGATTTTGTCCGGGAAAAAATCCAGGGTATGCTCATGGCATCCAAGAGCCAAACTGAGATTGTCCACACAGAGGTCTCTAAGCACTGACACAGAAATTTCAAGTATCATCACTCTTATAAAATTGATCCAAATCAACTTGATAACAATGCAGAAAGCGTATGAAATTCATATCCTTCATGTCTCAACTTCGGAATAATTTCGGACAGGGCCTCCAATGTTTGGGATCTGTCCACCCGCTGGGCGTTGCCCCCATCGTGCAATATGATAATGGAACCAGGCACCGTGCGCCGGAGAACCCTGGTCACGATTTTTTCCTTCCCGGGAAGATGAGGATCCCGGGGATAAACATCACCCACGACTGTTGTGTATCCCATATGCTCTGCTATATCCAGCACCTGCTTCGTGAAAAATCCTGCAGGTGGTCTGAAGAATTTTGGCTCTGCCCCATCGATATTTCTAAGAAGTGTATCGGTACGCCGTATCTCATCCCGGATTCTGTTTTTTGTCGATACATACAACAGAGAATGAGAATAGGTGTGATTGCCGATTTCGTGGCCGGTGCCAACCATTTCTCGGGCTATCCCAGGATGTTTTTCAAGGTGTTTGCCAACCAAAAAAAAAGTAGCGGGGACTTTAGTTCGATTCAGTGTATCAAGTATTCGGGGGGTCGATGTGATGTGTGGCCCGTCATCGAAGGTCAAGGCAATCTTTGGATCATCTGTAGTCGCCCGCCAATGGATGCGCTCGATAAGCTTCGGCCCCAGCCGCTCTAGCGAAACAGCATGGCTCAGGTCGCTCAACAGCAATTGAGGTCTGATATTGTTCAATATCTCTCCGATTTTTGTTTTTTCTGACTTGTCCGATCCCATATCTCTATTCTGCTTTACCTATCTGCTTTTCTTGGTCTCTAGAAGATTCTTTGTTCATCTTTTCGAGATATTCATCCTTACAGGAATTCATTTCCATGATCAACTCATTCCTCGTACGACGCATTTTACCTATCAGGTGGCGGTTTGTAAAAAGAAAAAAGGAAAAACTGACTCGCTCCTGTATCTTCCGGATATTTTTGATATAAGCCAAAGCAAAGAAGCCGGAAAGAGGCAGACTGCAAAAATACAGAAATGCCCATACAGGTCCAGCCATATGCCAGGCCAAAAAAACCTGAGCTCCATAGAACAAAATAAAAGCGATCCCTCCACCCAAGAGTAGCACCATGAGTATCTTTGTTCTATCATCGATGAACTTTTTTGCCATGAATTCGGTGATCCTGAACGGGAAAAAATTGTTGAGTATCCCATAAACAGCGAGAGGGAATCCAAGGATCGCCCTGGCGATTCCTGTCAGTTCGGCTTTAAAAAGTTTTTTTATGCTCGTCTTTTCCCTTACCATTATGTCTTTGAGCTGGAGCCGCCTCAATTTACGCTTATATTCGGATATGCTCTCTTCCATGTCCCTCACTTTTTGTGGATTGTGTTCGTGAAAGTAGGCCACACATTCGGCGATCTTTTGTGTGATAACAAACTCGGCTACGATTTTTTTGGACGATTTGTGATCGGCTAAAGTATGAGTCATCAATTCATCCCGGTATATACTCTCGATTTCTTTTATGAAGCGATCCAGTTCTGTGTGCTGAACGTTTACCGTAAGTTTTTCCAAGCTATCCTGAATCTTGGAAGTGAGCTGATTGACGGCCTCGGCATTATCCTTCTTATGCATAGAGAAATAGGGATTCAACTCGATCGGTCTTCCCACGTTGACAAGGACTCGGCTTCGGAACCGGCTGCGCGAAAAAAAATGGAGCCCGACAGGGATGAGCTTGATGCCGAGCTCGTATTGATTCTTTTGTTCCGCTCCGAGCACGATCCTTGCAGCCCCCGTTTTTATCTTTCGCACGCGGCGTTCCATTTCGCTTATGCCTTCGGGGAAGATCCCGATAACTCCTCCCGCTTCCAAAACATCAAAACAGGTATGGAAAGCCTCTACATTCCTATCGATCCCGTCAACCTCCTTACGTTTTCGCTTAACCGGGATCACCCCGCAACTCCGGAGCAATTTCGCTTTGAATTTATTGGCGAACAATCCCGCGTGCGCGATGTAGTGGACCTTTCTTTTAATTACGGCGCTCAAAACAAAGGCATCCATCTGGGAATCAGGATGGTTGACCGCCAAAAGCACTGGTCCCCGTTTCGGAACGTTCTCTCCGTGCCGGACCTCGATCTTCTGGAAAAAAATGGCCAATGAGGCTTTTATGACTTTTTGAAGGAATGTGTAAAGCATCCTATCGCTGAATCCAGAATGAGGATATCAAGGAAGAACTTGTGTGTCAATCGGGCAGAGATAGTAAGCCAATTGCTCTCCGAATTGCTTCTATTCAAATAAATTTTCTTGCATTCCTTCAATTTATCGGGTATACTGCGTTTTCGAACTTAACGAAGGAAAAGAGTCATAGCAAATTGTTTTTCCCACCAGGACGATAATTTCCTCTGACAATCACTCCCTCATGTTTTAATCAAATAATAAGCAACAAGGAAAAATAATGAACTTCAATGAAATCCATCTCGATCCCCGAATTCTGCATGGAATTGTGGATCGAGGTTATAAAGAAATGACGGCTGTCCAAGAACGTACATTGGAAATAACCCTTCAGGGAGAGGACGTAGCCGTACAATCCCAGACAGGGACCGGTAAAACCGCGGCATTTCTGATCACGCTGTTCGAACACATCGTTAAAAACAAAGGCTCGCAAAGAAACAAGGCCCTGATTATCGTGCCAACCAGGGAACTGGCAGTTCAGATCGAAAAGGAAGCCCGGATGCTGAACCGCCACGCAAGTTTGGCCATAGGCAGTTTTTTCGGAGGAGTAGGTTATGCTAGCCAGCTAGCATCCTTGAAAAATGGCATGGACATCGTCATCGGCACACCGGGAAGATTGCTCGATCTGTGCGAAAAAAGACATCTGAACCTGAAGCAATTCGGATTTTTGGTCATCGATGAGGCCGATCGATTGTTCGACATGGGATTTCTCCCCGATATCACCAAGATCATTCGAAGATTGCCCCCCCGTCATGCCCGGCAGAATATGCTTTTCAGCGCGACGCTGAACCGAGTTTCCCAAAAAATCGCCATCGAACACATGACCCATCCGGCCTTTATCGAAATCACCCCGGAAAAACTGACCGTCGATACGATAACACAAGAACTTTACCACGTGAAAAGCCACATCAAGATGAACCTCATGCTGGGTATTCTCAGGACGAAATCTCCGCAGAATGCCCTTATCTTCACCAATATGAGACATTCCGCCTTCCGACTGGCAAAAAACCTGCAGAAAAACGGGTTCAACAGCCAGCACCTGACAGGAGACCTTCCCCAAAACCGAAGATTGAATATCATCAAGGATTTTAAAGCAGGGAAATTCGCCTTTCTGGTAGCCACAGATGTCGCAGCCCGGGGTTTGCATATCGACGACCTGGAAATGGTCATCAACTACGATATTCCCCAGGATTGTGAAAACTATGTGCACCGCATCGGAAGAACAGCCCGTGCCGGCAATTATGGAAAAGCCATATCGTTCGCCAGCGAAGGGACGGCCGACCACCTGGAAGCCATTGAATCCTTTATCGGCATGAAAATCCCTGTCCAAACTGCAGAGGAAGACCTGTTCGCGACGGATCTGAGCATAGGTTCGGATTCAAGAACAAGGTTTAGGAACGATCGATCAAAAAATAGCCGCGCGCACTCGCATTCCAGGAATTTTCGCAGAAAAAAAAATCCCGAGAGAGCGAGACAGTACGCGGTTTAAAAAAAAATTATTCGTTTTAAAAAGTCAATAATCGATGTTGACTGATATTAAAAGAAGAAAAGGAGAAAAAAATGCAAGGAAGCAAACTCTATGTGGGAAATTTCAGCTACTCCGTATCCGAAGATGACTTAAGAGAAATGTTCGCTGCTCATGGCGAAGTCAGAAATGTCAAAGTGATCGAAGGAAAAGGATTCGGATTCGTCGAAATGTCCACCCCAACGGAAGCGGAAAAAGCCAAAGAAGCTTTAAACGGCTCCAACCACAAAGGTCGCACACTCCGGGTCGATGAAGCCCGTCCTCCCAAAGAACGCGGTTTCGGAAACAGAGGCAGTGATCGCGGTTACAGAAGATATTAAAATACTGCAGCTTATAGCAAACAAAAAGCTTATTTTCGTTTTTTGCCGGTGATATTTGCCTCGCCGTACTCTAGAGAGAGAAAACCTTCCAGTGTATCCCCTTCGATGGTGGCGCTGTAGTCGATAACCATGGTCTGACCGCCAGCATCGATGTTAACGGTGAAGGACAGCTGGTTGTTTTCGAAGGTGAGATCTTCCATCTCGACATCTCCCGTCGTGCCCTGATACATCCCCTTCAGAACCTCTCCCTCCATGGAGAAAACGAACACGAACTGATACTGGCCGTCTTCTGTTTGCACATCCCATTCCCCGAGAATGGCCTCGTACTTGTTTTCCTGAGCAGCCGAAAGAAAGATCGCTGAAAAACAGAACAAACATATCCCGATAAAAATTAAAATTGGATTTCCATTCTTGATCATCTTTCCTCCTCGTTATGTTATGTAACGTACCACATTGAAATTCGCGCCGTCAATCTTGAAGATTACAAAGAGGATTCAAGCCAAAAGAATGTTCTTATTCATGACGCAAGGAATCGACGGGGTTGGCAAGGGCTGTTCTCACGGCCTGGATGCTTATGGTGAAAAGGGCAACCATGAGGGAAATGCCCATCGCTACGAGAAAAACCGTGAGATGGATGTTGGTTCGATAGGCAAATCCCTCGAGCCATCTATGCAGGGAATAATAGGCGATCGGCCATGCAATAACATTGGCTACCAACACCCATTTTGTGAACTCTTTGGAGAGGAGAACGACAATTCCTGAAACCGTGGCCCCGAGGACTTTTCTGATTCCGATCTCTTTGGTCCTCTGTTCTGCAGTAAAGGAAGCCAAACCAAAAAGCCCCAGGGAAGCGATAAAAATGGAAAGAAGCCCAAAATAAGAAAATATCCTGCTCAATCTCTCCTCTGTCTTATACTGCGCATCGAAGGAATCATCCAGAAACACGTATTCAAACGGGCGAAATGGATCGATTTGCTTCATTCTGCTCTCCAAAAACGATAGTGTCGCAGGGATATTTTCGGTTTTGATACGGACAGAAAGGGAATTGAATACATGCGTCGTGCAACCTATAAAAAGAGGGATGATTCTCTTCTTGAGGGATTCCATGTGAAAATCTTTCACCACGCCGATGACCGTGTATTTTCTCAGATTCCCTGACGTAGACAACGTTTGTATGGTTTTGCCGATAGGTTTTTCCCATCCAAATTTCAGGGCAGCTGTTTCGTTGATGATAACGGATTGAGAAATGTCGGTTGTGAAATCTGTCGAAAAATTTCTGCCTGCAACCATCTCGATGCCCATTGTTGGAATGAATTCATGATCGACGTAGAGTTCGCCCATATACTGCAGTTGGCCCAGGGTAAATCCCTCTGGCATAAAAGGATTGACATAGGTCGTCTGCCCCGGGACATGAGAAGAAGCAGCGACCCGGATTATCCCGGAAAAGTTTTCCAGCTCCTGCTTGAGAGGTCTGAGCGAATCCAATGTGCTCTCATCGCTTATCGGAATGACCACGACCTGTTCCTTCTGGAAGCCCAACCTTTTATTTTTCATGTAGTTGAGCTGGTTGAAAACGACGATCGTACCTGCAATGAGTGCGATAGAGATCGTGAATTGAACGATCACAAGGGCACTCCGAAACCGGCTTCCCTTCTTTCCGGTTTTAAACTCTCCTTTGAGTACGCGAGAGGGCTGGAACCCGGATAAGAAAAAGGCCGGATAGCTGCCCGCGATCAACCCGACAGACACAGCTAAGCCGACAAGTCCGGGAATCAGCCAAAGATTTTGGGCATAATCGATGCGCAGATCTATGCCCGAGATGGATCGGAACAAAGGCAAGGTCAAATCGACAAGAATGAGGGCCAGGAGACAGCATATTATGCTATTCAAAATGGATTCGCTCAAGAATTGCCGGATAATTTTACCCCTGTCCGCTCCCATGACCTTGCGCAACCCCACTTCTTTTGCTCTCCCCGCTGAACGAGCCGTCGAAAGATTCATGAAATTGATACAAGCGATAGCCAATATCAAGAGGGCAATGGCCGAAAAAATATAAACATAGACGATACTGCTGTTCCCGGAAATCTCTTGCATCAGGTCGGAGTGCAGATGAATGCTTATGAGAGGTTGTAAAGAGAGGGCCAACTCTCCTTTGACATACTTCAACATGGCTCCCACTTTTTTTTCGATCATTTCGGGAAGTTTCTGCTCCAGTTGTTTATAGTCCGCCCCTTTTTCAAGAAGAATATAGGTGTAGTTGTTGATAGACAGCCAGTTTTGCATTTCCCATCTGTTTTTTTGGGCAAAAGTTGCGAAGGAACAGAGCATGTTGAAGACAAATTGGGAATTTTGGGGGATATTTTTCATGACCCCTGTGACCGTAAAGTCATCTTGACTATTGATGTTCAACGATTTGCCGATGGGATCATCCGATCCAAAGTATTTCTGGGCAATGCTCTCAGAGATAACAACAGAATTGGTCGCATTCAAAGCTGTTCGGGGATCGCCTTTGACCAGGGGAAAAGTGAAAATATCGAACACAGAACTATCGGCGAAGAATATATGATCCTCATAATCTAGGTTGTCCTCGCACCGTACGGGCACCCTTCCGATACGGCGGAATCGAACAGCACCGATGACCTCTGGATAATTCTGTACGAGATATTCGGCCATTGGGGGGCTGGATTTTGGGATGTCAAGGTACTCCCCAGAAATCTTCAGTTCAGAACGCAATCGATAAATCCTGTCGGCTTTTTCATGGAATTTGTCGTAACTCAACTCACGAAAAACATACGCAGCGATCAAAATGCAACTCGCCATTCCGATGGCCAGGCCGATAAGATTGATGAAGGAAATAGTTTTGTGCTTTTTGAGATTCACGAAGGCGATTTTGATGTAGTTCTTTAACATTCCATCCTCCGCGGCAAAAATTGCAATAAACATGCCAGAAAATGACGAGTGAAATCTTTCCCTTGGAGAAAAGGAGAAAAAAATTCAATCAAGACAACGGTCCTCCTGGCTGTGATGCAAAACACTGTTCGATACCGGATATAAAATGTTCCGAAACGGACACTTCCGGATCCCCAAGCGAAATACCCGCCCGATATAATCATCTGGCACAATTATTGCTAAATTATTTTTCTCGAGAATAAAGGAATGAAAAAAGGAAAACCCGGGAAAGATCATGTCTTATAATTATTTAAAGACCGCTATCCGAAACATCCTGAAATACAAGGTACACTCGTTCATAAAAATATTCGGACTGTCCATTGGGATCGCCGCTTGTATATTCATTTATCTGTTTGTCGTTGACGAGTTATCCTTTGACAGGTTTCATCAAAACAGGGACCGGCTTTTCCGGCTCATTCAGGTTCAATTCGATAAAGAAACCAAACATGAGATCCAATATCAGCAATTCATTCCCACACCTGTCGGGCCGGAACTCCTCCAATCCATCCCAGAAATCAAAAATCAAACAAGATACGTCGATGTACCGGGCGTTGTCAGGCACGAAGAAAAGATTTTCAGCGAAACTCTCGCATTGACCGATGCGGCATTTTTCGAGATGTTCACATTTCCCCTGCTCGCAGGCAGTCCGCAAGCCGCACTTTCCGATGACCACAACATCGTCATATCCCGCTCCTATGCAGAAAAATATTTCGCTGACGAAAATCCCATCGGCAAAACGCTGACAATCTCCTATGGGAAGAGGAGTAAAGACTACACCGTAAGCGGCGTTATGGAAAATGTTCCCTCTAATTCCACTCTCCAGTTCAACATGCTCCTTCACATCCACAATTTGCCGATCGCATTGGACAATCCCGATATTCTGAACGATTGGCAGAGATGGTATTGTCCCCTTTTCATTCAGCTCCAACCCGATGTTGCGCCGGAGCGGATCTCTAAAAAATTGGATCAATTTTGCCTGCAACATTTCAGTTCCATGCTGCAAAGAAACCGGGATGAAGGCCATGATCCCTTCACCTTTGGATTACAACCGATAAAAGACATGCATCTTGATACACGCGTGACCGGAACTATAGGTCTGTCGACATCTTATCTCCTTTCCGCTATCGCTATAGCTATCCTGCTGATCGCCTGCGTAAATTTCATGAATCTTTCCATCGGTTCCGCTTCTGTTCGTTCCATGGAAGTCGGTGTGCGAAAAATACTCGGAGCTGGACGGAGACAACTCATATGGCAGTTTTGGGGAGAGGCACTTGTGATCACCCTTTTCGCTATTTTATGGGGTTTGCTGCTGACGGAATTGCTGATCCCCCAGTTCAATGCTTTTTCAGGAAAACAGCTATCTATCATCTCTCTTTTCCAAAGCTCCCACTGGATAGCCCTGTTCGGGCTCGCTGTTATCACTGGTGTGCTTGCCGGGAGCTACCCTGCTCTCGTTATGTCCGGTTTTCTTCCAGTGGATATCCTGAAAGGGAAGCTGAAGATGGGTGGAAATCGCACGTTAACCAAGGGACTCGTTGTCGTACAGTTTGCACTTTCGGTGATTCTTTGTATTTCCGCAGTCATCTTGGGAAAACAGGTTTCCTTTTTAATGAATAGAGATCCAGGCTATGTCAGCGAGGGACTTGTTGTTCTCCTCACCCAGGAAAATGAGCCCCAGGAATCCGAAAGATTGTACAGGCGCTTCCGAAATGAAATCATCTCCCATCGCCAGATCCAAGATATCACAGCCAGCAACCGGGAGTTCGGCCTGTTTCTCCCGGGAGCGACTTTGGAGATTGGAGGCCGTAAGATCTTTTACCGGTTCAATCGCGTGGATCCCTATTTTCTCTCGACGATGAAATTCGATCTCATTCAAGGTAGGGATTTTTCGAAAAGTCCGGGGGCCGACAGGGATTCCCTAATCGTGAATCGGCGACTTATCGAACAGTTGGGAACCGATTTTGTTATGGGAAAGCCTCTTGGCGAATCGTCCATGGGATTCCCTTACTCCGGCCGTATCATCGGAGTGATAGAGAACTGTCACTTCGAGTCCATGAGGAATGAGATCGACCCTCTCATCTTATACGTGGGTTCAGTGGCAAACCCTAGGAGAAACAGATTCAGCAGGATTATCGTCCGGGTCGAAACAGGACAACTCAAAGGGACTGTGGGATTTTTGGAACAAGCATGGAAAAAAATCCAACCTGATAAGCCATTTATCTATTACTTCCAGGATGAGGCATTAAAAAGCCTGTACGACCAGGAAAAGCGATGGAGCAGGATCATTCTCTATGCTTCTGTCATCAGCATAATGCTGGCATGCCTGGGAATTTTCGGCCTGACTGCCATCACATTGAACCGCCGGGTAAAAGAGATCGGTATTCGGAAAATACTGGGAGCATCTGCGAGTCATATCCTGTATCTCGCGTCACGAGAATTCATTCTTCTGATATCCATCGCCAATGTCATCGCCTGGCCAGTTGTCTTTTTTATCATGAAAAGGATTCTTCAGAATTATCCTTACAGAGTCGATATCGCCATACATTATTTTATTCTGGCCTTTATCGCCTCAATCATGATCGCTGTCCTTACAATCATTTATCATTCCTTGAAAGCAGCCCTGCAAAATCCGGTCGACAGCCTCCGGCATGAATGAGAAAAGCAAAAAATTTCTTCCATTTTTTATGAATAATTCAAATTGATAATATGTTATAATTTTGCTTATCATTCTGTTGCCATCACAGAACCTGAGAAAATTTTTTAATGAAAAAACCATTCTGAGAGAGGAGAAAATTGAAATGAGAAAGACTCTGATGGGATTTCTGATAGCCTTATTACTCGTATCCCCTTTCGATGGGATTTCGCAGGAACCGGATTATTTATGGGATTATCAGTATGATGTTCCTTATGTGCCGACACCGTATGAAGTCGTCAATGAAATGTTGAAGATAGCAGGAGTCGGTAAGAATGATATCCTCTATGACCTTGGATGTGGGGACGGACGGATCGTCATCACCGCTGTCAAAGAATTCGGATGCAGCGGTGTGGGAATAGACATCGATCCTCAGCGCATCGAGGAAAGCAAGAATAATGCAGCGGATGAGGGAGTGACAGACAGGGTGACTTTTTTACAGCAAAATCTATTCGAGGCAGATTTCAGCAAAGCAACTGTCGTGACCCTCTACCTGCTTCAGTCCGTCAATCTCGAGCTCAGGCCAAAGTTGTTGCGGGTGCTAAAACCGGGGACCAGGATCGTATCGCACGATTTCAGCATGAGAGACTGGGAAGCAGACGAATCTTTAGAATTGGACCTGGATCGCAGAAATCACAGCATTTATTTTTGGGTCATCCCCGCAAACATGTCAGGAACCTGGAAGTGGACATCGAAAACGGGAGAAAAAAATAATCAGTACGTTTTGGAAATCGAGCAACAATTTCAAAAAATCAACGGGAATCTTTCCGTGGACGGCATGAGATTCCCGATAGAAGCCGGAGAGTTAGCAGGGGATAAATTCCAATTCACTGCCGGAGGGAAGCTGAACGGCGGGACGGTCCAAATGTCCTTCTCCGGGAGGGTAAAAGGCAATTCGATCGCAGGCAGTATTAAAACGGAAGCCCAATCGGCATCGAAAACGAGCGAATGGAAAGCGGAGCGCGATCCATCGACCATCGCCCCTATCGAAGGCTCTGATACACTTCGCTGAGGATGCGGACGCATTCATCCATCTGTTCTCTGGTATGTTTGGCAGAAACAGAGAGGCGAAGGCGTGTTTTGTTCTTCGATACGGCCGGATAGGTGACGACTCCGGTATAAAGCCCTTTCTCCTGAATCCTTTTGCTGATCTCCCGCAGCCTTAAGTCGTTTCCGGCCATAACAGGGATGACTTGAGATTTGGTGCTGCCGATATCCAGACCGGCTGCACGAAGTTTTTCCTGCATGTAGGATACATTTTTCCATAACTGATCTCTGAGCGATTTATCTTTTTTGTAAATCTCCAACACCTTGAGGATGCCGGCTGCCGTGTGCGGCGCCATGGCACAGGAGAAAACATATGCACGGGCATATAACCTGAGATAAGTCATGATCTTCTCTTTTCCCGCAGCGAATCCCCCGATAGCACCGAAGGATTTGCTGAATGTGCCGATGGCGATATCGACTTCGTTCTCGAGCCCAAAATGCTCGGCCACTCCCCCGCCTTTGTTGCCGAAAATCAACGTAGCATGGGCCTCATCCACCAGAATTTTCGCACCGTATCTTTTGCAAATAGGGATCAATTCAGGTAGGTTGGCAAGATCCCCATCCATACTGTACACCCCTTCTACACAGACAATAACGCGTTTGGTATCGAGATTCTTCAGGACTTTTTCTAGATGAGAAGGATTGTTGTGAGCGAACACCTTGATATCTGCACCGGCAAGCCTGACGCCGTCATAGATGGACGCATGAGATAGAATATCCATCACAGCGATATCTCCGGGCCGCAGAAGGGCTGAAAGGATCCCGAGGTTGGTTCCATAACCGGTAGGAAAAACGATGGCCATCTCCTTGCCCTTGAGTTCTGCGATTTTTTCTTCGAGTTCCCTAACCAGTCCCGAGTATCCGCTCAAAAGCGGAGCTGACACCGCTCCTGTCCCAAATTCAGCGATCGCTTCTTGAACGGTTTTAATGACCTCCGGGTGATAGCTGAATCCCAGGTAATTGTAGGAACAAAAGTTCAAAAATTTTCTAACGGAATTCGTGTTCCAGTCAAAAACCTCGAATTCCGTTTTTGGACTCGTCATCAT
>Ga0180438_10007904_pt1 | contig 13693 bp, 10 predicted proteins | sample SS_ome_12_FD_132455 | JGI IMG/M metagenome (GOLD analysis project Ga0180438, IMG submission 132455) | Hypersaline lake sediment archaeal communities from the Salton Sea, California, USA - SS_3_D_2 metaG | ecosystem: Environmental > Aquatic > Non-marine Saline and Alkaline > Hypersaline >... | reverse complement strand
TTCTGCCGAAACAAAAACCTCTACCTTACCCTTGGGGTAAAAAAGCGGAAGCGGGAAGAACTCATTTTTAAAGGGGTAGAAAACCTCTCCATTCTCTGCTTCGATCCCGGGAAGCAAAAATGGGTGAAGGAGTGGAAAGAGGGGGTACCGCCAATGATCAAAATAGCATTGGGAGAGGAGACGTATGCTTTCACTCTTCCTCGTGCCGATAGGAGAGTGGTCAGCGAATGAATATCTTACCTCTTGTTTCTGCATTTATCCTCCTTTTTGCCATGGGCTCCTATGCATTGATCCACCAGGTCCGAGGACGCGTGGAGGAGAACGTCCACTACAAGGGCTCGATGCGGATCCAGGATGACCTTGCAAATCAGTGGGAAAAAGAGGCTTTCAGGGCGATTGAAGGAAAACTGGTCAAAGAGAAGAAAGAAGAGGGCAAGTCGGGAGATAATAAAGAGAAGACATATGAGTCGTGGCGGGACAAGGAAAATCTCTTTCCTGAGAGTCGCCTCAATCTCACAAGCCTTGTCTCTGAAGAGAGCCCTCAGCTTCGGCAGATAGCACTAAACCTTCTTCGTCGTCTCTACCAGTTTACCAGTCTCTATCAGGAGATGCAGGAGGAGGAGCTGCTCGAGCAGATCCTTTCAACGCTCAAAGAGCGCCCTTCTGTAGAAACGTTTGCAGACCTTCTGCATGACCGACCAGATCTCTATAAATTTGTGAAGGGAACCCATAAATATCATCTTTCTACCAGTGAGGGTTATCCTCCACTGGGCGATTTTTTCAGCCTTGATCTAAAGGAAAGGGAAGCTCCGATCCACTTTACCTTTGCCTCAAGGCCTGTTCTCTTAGCCCTCTTTGACGATGACCGCCTTGTGGGAGAAATCTGGGCAAAGGAGAAGGAGAAATGGGAGGAGAAGGAAAAGCAGAGTCCTCTGACAAAAGCAGAGCTCGAGGCTTTTTTGACCCAAAGAGGGATGAGTCCTGCAGAGTATTTCCCCCTCCTCTATTTCAATACGAGCCGGAAGAAGGGGGAAGGGCACCTATTCAAAGATGATAAGTCTCGGATTCAGGTAAAGATTCCTGTTTCCACATGAACCTACCCTGAAAAATATGCTGCTGGCTGTCTCAGAAGTTTCCTTCGCCTTTAGGCAAGGCGGGTTCAAAATGCTAGTTTTACTAGCACAGAGTGATATCCGTTGGGTATTCTATTCATTGTTTTCTCCTTAATTAACTTAAATTATAAGAAGTTATGAAATTTGAGGCAATTGCTGAGCCAATGTATGTCAGATAAGGAACTGCGATTGCTGCTCCTATCCGTAAGTGCTCAGCGAGGGTCTCCTTCGACTGCTTTCCTCGAACATGCTCCACACCATCTAGCAGGGTGAACAGGGGGAGTGCTGCGAGGGGACGGATAAGACCTCCAGCCATCTCTCCGATTGGAGGAGCGGCTGGTGAGAGCGCGAGACCAGCTCCCATCAGGGCTCCACAGATCCCTATGAGAGAGAGCGCCTTTGGAAGGCTGATTCCCTCAAAGCTCTCTTTACCCATGAAAGAGTCTTCAGTTCTCTGACTGGTTGGGGAGCCATTCTTTAAGTCTCCAGTTCCGGGTTGATAGCTATTTACAATTGTATTCATTTTTTCTCCAAATTATCCGAAAAAGTGTGACAGGACAAGGTTTGTGGTGACTAACGAGCTAGCATATATCAGATAAGGGATTGCCATTGCTGCATCGCTATATACGTTCTGAACAAAGGCTTCTTTCGTCTGGGTTCCTTTGGCATAGTCTATTCCACTTAGCAGTGTGAGTATGGGTGGCAGTGCGAGAGGGAAGATAAGGTAAGGAAATGCCTCTGCCATGGGAGGAGCTGCTGGTGAGAATTTGAGAGCAATGCCAGAAATGACCCCAAATATCCCTATCAGAGACAAGGTTTCTTGGGGACTGATCCCTCTTATTCTCTGTGCAAGATCGTTCATACCCTCAACGAATGGCAAGTTTGCCCATTCTTCTTGTGTAGGAGGAGCTCCTGCAGTACTTCTGCAGGAAGGACAGGTCTGTTTTTTCTCAAACCAAGCATTGAGACATTGCGGATGGTCCGCGTGCGCATCTCCTCCTTCGTGGGCCACAAAAGTCCCTCCCGTGTCCTGGCAAATGGTGCAGACATGATCTGGCTCCACTGCGACTTGGTGATATCCATTAGGTATTATAGAATTCAAAGATACATTCCTTTATTTAAAATATGTTAATTTTAATTAGTATTATATAAAATAGAATATTTAAATTGAATTATAGAAAATAATTTAAATTGAAGTAGAGATTTTTATCGGGGTGGGATAATATGAAAGAATGAAAAGTTTACTTACCCTTATGGTGCTGGGTGCACTACTTGTTGGATCTTCAACCTCTCTAGTCTCAGAAGGTTGTGGCGATGATAGTTGCCCTGGCCCCAACTGCCTAATTGCTGAATAGGACTCTGATCAGGCCGCTGCTGGCGCCTTCTCATCTTGCATGAGGAGGATCAGATCCTTCATGATGTTTGAAGCTTCGATGAGTTGCAAGTCAGAGAGGCCATAGCTCTCTGCTGTCTCGGAGAGGGTGTCTTTATTCGCGATCTCTTTGAGGAAGTTCTGATAGTTCTTGTTTTGCTCTATCCGCTGCTGGGAATTTCTCTTAAGTGTCTCCATGTAGGGAGTATAGGTGTGCAAGATCGTCTGGAGATCGAACTTGTAGAGGCGGACGATCTGGTTTCGGTGGCGTGGTGGGACATCGGATAGGTCATCTTCGAAATTTGGGGGAATCTGGTCGTTTTCAAGGGGATATTTCGAGTACTTTTCTCCGATCTCGAGCTCTGAGTAGAGGCCTGGCACGATGATATCGGGCTCAACTCCAACGAGTTGAGGGCTTTTTCCGGAGACAGTGTAGTAACAACCTCTAGTTACCTTAAATTCACCCTTTGGGTTGATTTTTCCATAGTTGGCAGATTCGAGGGTGAAGGTTTGGAAGGTCCCCTTTCCATAGGTTCTGACATCCCCAATAAGGACTGCCCGTCCATAGTCTTGGAGAGTTTGTGCGACAATTTCTGCAGCCGATGCACTTGTCCGGTTGGTCAGGATTGCTAGGGGTCCGTCCCATGCCGTCTTTCCATCGATATTTCGTAAGTGTTGGACCGCTCCTGTATTGTCTTTCACCGAGACAACGATCCCCTTCTTAATAAAGAGGCCGGTGACGGCAACCGCTTGGGGGAGGAGTCCGCCCGCATTGTCACGAAGGTCGAGGATGATCCCCTTAAGGTTGTGTTCTGCTTGGAGCTCCTGAATCGCTTTTAGAAGGTCGGTGGCCGAGGAGGTCTGGGAGTCTTGGTAGAAGGAGAACAGGTGGAGGATCCCCACAACTCCGTCGCCGAAGGGCTCATAGCTCTTCTCAAGGCGGGTCTCGTTGAGAACCACTTCTCCTCGCGTGATGTCAATCTCGAGCTTCTCTTCTCGTTTGGCTTCATCTTCTCCGTACTCTCTTAAGATAGTGAGAGTTACGGTGCTGCCCTTGGGGCCTCGGATGAGCTCTACAGCTTCGATAATCTCCATCCCAACGACGGGTACATTGTTGACGGCGATGATCTTGTCATTGACGTGGAGCTTGTTGCTCTCCTTAGCAGGTCCTCCGTCGAGGAGGCGGACAAGGGTGAATCCATTTAGGTCGTCTCGGAGCTGGGCTCCGATCCCAAAGAGCCTTTGCTGTACCTGGATCATGAACTGGTTGGCCTCTGCCGGAGTGAAGTAGGTGGTCTGTGAGTCGAGCGATCCGCTCACTGATTTTAGGACCAGGGAGAGAACGAGCCTCTGCTTCTCCTTAGGGGAGGTGCCGATCAGGTCTTCTTCTCTACTGAGTCGTCGCTTCTCAAGACGCTGGATGAACTGGCTTCGGGTCTCTTGGTTGAGCTTCTCTGCGGCCTCCATTTGGAGGGTTCGGATCTTTAAGAGACGATCAATCAGGGCGTCTTCATTTTCTGCCCAGTCAAGCTCTTTAAAATCAGAGGGTTGAATTCCTTTGAGGAGGGGAGCATCCACAAGCCGTTTCTCTAACTGATTTCTCCGCTCTATTGCGGGGTAGATCACCTCGTGGAGGGTTTCAAAGTGTGAGAAGTTCTCTCTTTTGACAGCCGCTAGGACAGTTTCTACGAAGGAGGGGTCGGGATTGACCCATTTTTCCACTTCTTCTTTAAGGAGATAGGTCTTGCCTGGGTCAATTTCATCTAGGTAGTTATGGAAAGCTCGCTGGATGAGCTCAGGTGTTAGCTCATGATGATTTACGTGGGCTTTAAGAATTTCTTCAATTTTCACCCGGGTATCTCGGGAGCTGAGCTGAGGCGGTTTTGCAGCCTGAAGGGGGGTGAAAAATAGGATAATTCCTAAAGCTATGAGACGGAGCAACATATAGGGGGTTCCTTGGTGAACTTCTCTTTTTCGCAGCATAATCAAAAGGTCTCTTTGCCGCTATGAAAAAAAAATTTAGGAAAAAAGTAGATAAATTGAAGTTTCTTTCACTTTTAGCATCTTAATATTTTGATGTAAATGACTGATAGTCAGTGAGGTGATGTGAAAGTAGTGTAAAGATTCCTTTAAGGCGTTTCCTAAAATCAAGAAGTACAAGATGTTAGAACTAGGGGTTGAAGTATTTTGGGCTTTATGAGAAAATAGTATTCTACTTAAGACAAGAATAATAATAAAATAAGAGAGAGCTTTAGGGGCTGAGTCTGAGCCTACCACCTCTCTCGCAACAAGTTACTAAGATTGGAGGACAGAAAAATGGATCAAGAGCAAATGCAGGAAAATACAACTGCTTCGTTTACAGATCAAAATCAGCAGGTAGAGACTGAGCCGAAAAGAACAAATAGGCTGGTTTCGATCACAGAAGCTGCAAGGATCAACAACGTAACAAGACAAGCTATCTACGTTGCGATTAAGCAAAACAAGCTGAAGGCGACAAAGCACACAACTCGCTGGACCATCGACCTAGATGATCTAGAGCAGTATCGTCGTCAGAAATATTCACGTACAAAATCAACATTCAATGGAGAGCTTCTTTTTGATAACAAGAAGGGGTATTACTCTATCAACCAGGTAGCAAAAATGCTCGGCGTACCTACCCAAAAGATCTATTACGCAACACGCGTTGGTCTTCTGAAAGCTTCTCGTAAAGGGGCTGCTTGGGTTATTCACGTAGATGACGTGAGAGGCTACCAGGAAAACTATCTTACTAAACGCGGCGAAGAGACAAAAGCAATTTAAGTCTCTTTTCTTGTTTTAGAATTTCGATAAATCGGATGGGAGTGTCCTCCTCATCCGATTTTTTTGTCTAAAATCCCCCATCTAGTATAGTGGCGCCTTACAAAACTGGAGCTGCTGATGTCTATATCGCTTAGCTGGGAACTCAACTCTCTTTACTCTTCTGAAGATGACTTTAATCGGGACCTTGCCCGCGTCGAGAAACTCTTTAGCGCTCAGGAAGACCTCAAAAAAGCTATTCTCAATCTCCAAGAGGGAAAAAAGGTACTTCAAGAGCTATCCTCTTATGCAGAGTGTCTTGTAGCACAAGATCCCGCCGACCCAAAGGGCCATGCCAAAGAAGCAGAGGCGAGCCGGCTCGAAGAGATGGCAGAGGCCGCGGGCTTCCAGCTGGGCTTGCGACTTGGCGAGCTCTCTGAGGAGGCCTTTTCTCAACTCCTCACCGATTCGGATCTAGAGGGGATCACCTTCTATGTCCAAGAACTCCACGACCTAGCCAAATGTAAAGGGCCGAAGGAGTGTGAGGAGGTGATTTCTGCCCTTACTTGCGATGGCTATCACAGTCTCTGGGCTCTCTACCAGACGATCACCGGAAAAATCCGGGTGGGGAAAGAGAAGCTTTCCATCGGGCAGGCCGATAACCTTCTCTCAAGTCCCGACCGAAAAGTGCGTGAGCAAACTTTTGCCGACTGGACCGAGGCATGGAAAGGGGAGGCCGATCTCTTAGCCCAGCTCCTCAACAATATTGGGGGATTTCGCCTGGGGATGTACGAGATTCGTGGCTGGGAAGACCCCCTCTATGAGCCACTGCTCCTGAACCGGATGGAGCGGAAAACACTCGATGCGATGTGGGACGAAGTGGTGAAGGCTAAACCGGTTTTTCTCGAGTATCTTGCCCATAAGGCGCGTCTTTTAGGAGTGGATAAGCTTTCTTGGGTCGACCTTGAAGTCCCTCTGGTGAAAACCCGAGAGGTTCCTTTTGAGAAAGGAGCGGCTCTTGTGATGGAGGAGTTTGAGAAGTTCCATCCAAAAATGGCTGAGTTTACCAAAAAGGCCCTTGAAAACCGGTGGATCGAGGCAGAAGATCGACCTGGCAAGGCCGCTGGAGGTTTTTGTGTGGCACTTCCCGCTTCTGGTGAGAGCCGGATTTTCATGACCTATAAGGGGACCCAAGAAAACGTGGTCGTTCTTGCTCACGAACTGGGCCATGCCTACCATAACGAGTGTCTCAAGGATCTCCCCTATTTCTCCCAACAAGCACAGATGAATGTGGCTGAGACCGCCTCCACTTTTGCCGAGATGATTGTGATCGACCAGTCGATCCAGCTCGCACAGGATCCGCAGGAAAAGCTCCAGCTCCTCGACGACAAGCTCCAAAGAGCTGTCTCCTACTTCCTAAACCTCCACGCCCGCCTCCTCTTCGAAGAGGCCTTTTATGCGGAACGTAAGAAGGGGTTTGTTTCAGCAGAGCGGCTGTGCGAGCTGATGGAGAGCGCCCAGAGAGAGGCATTTGGAGATAGTCTTTCTTCTTACTTTCCCTACTTCTGGGGAGCAAAGCTCCATTTCTTCTATACTCGGTTTCCCTTCTACAACTTTCCCTATACGTTTGGCTACTTGCTCAGCAATGGGCTCTACGCTCGGGCGAAAGGGGGAAAATTTGGAGACAAGTTCGATGCCTTCCTGCAAGACACAGGGAGAATGCAGGTGGAGGATCTTGCCCAGAAACATTTGGGTGTCGACCTCAGGGAACCTGCTTTCTGGCGAGAGTCAGTTCAGGTGCTCGTTGATGATGTCCGTCAGTTCAAGGAGCTGTAACTATTCGAAAGGGATAAAGGTGATGTCGCCGATTAAGTCGAAGACTCCATCATTGAGTGCTTCGAGTCCGCTTTGCTCTAGGTTGGGGCTTTGCACCTGCATGAGTCCGGCTATTCCATTAAGGATGACATCTGCAGAGTTCGGAGAGGAGGCAGCATTTTTCCAATACTGGAGATTTACTTGGGCCCCTGGATCAGAGGTGGTGATGCGCACAGCAAAACGATCATCACCTGTAGTAAAGAATTCGTTGTTTTGGATACTAGCTTCGAAGAGCCCACCTCCTACCTGGATAAACACGGATTCTAGTAGCGCGCTCATCTTATTATTTTGAATGATACAGTTACATGTGGATGAATTATGGGTGATATCAACTGCTTGTTGACCAAGAGAATCAAGTGTTGATTGCTCGATGACAATATTGCCTGATTGATGGTTTCCAAGATTTATTGCCGAAACTGGTCCAGTGGAAAAGATCCTGCTATTGAGGCAATAGAAGTCGCCCACTTGCAGAATACCGATGGCGATACCATTTCGAGCATTTAACAATTCTGAGTTTGAGATGAGACATTGGTTCCCTGTGAAGTTCAAAATGAGGATATTCCCATCATTTGGGCCGCTAAAAAATGATGAATTATCTACTGTAAAATCGCGCCCAATATATGTACCGATGTTAACACCCTCTCTTAAAACATCAAAAGTAGAGGTTTGGATTTTTAAATCTCTTCCATCAAAACTAGCTGAGTCAATGCCGAATCCTTGAGGCGCACTCACCGTGGTTTGAGACACGTTCAAATCTCTACCAGTAAATGAACTAGCCTCGATTCCTTTGCTGCCCAGCCCATCTAGCGCAAGGGTGGAATTGTTTACAGTTAGGTCCCGTCCTTCAAAACTCGTAGCGATGCTGATTCCATGGCAGTCGTCTATTTGTGAGGAAAAGATGTAGCTATTGCAGGTCAGATCTTGCCCTGAAAAGGTATCCACAAGAATTCCTGAAGAATATGTACCCGTTGTTGTAGTTGTGACTTGGTTGCAGAGAAGATCTCCTCCTGTGAAAGTCGTGATCTCAACTCCCGCTGAAAAATCCCCCGTTGTTTGAATCTGCGCATTTTGGAGAGTGAGATTTGCCGCTGATGCCGCAAAGATGGCTGAGTTGGCGTTTCCAGTTGTGGAGATGTTGAGACCTGAAATTGTGTTTGCATTTGCAACAACGACGGCATTTCCAGCCCCTCCGTTCGAGAGTCTAGGTAGGTTTGCTGATTGAGCGGGGATCTCTAGCGTCCCAAAGCGGGTGGCTACTTCAAAAGGAGCGCCTGAGCCGACGAGGCTCTGCCGATCTTGAAGAGTGAGGGTGGCATCCATTCCTGTGTCAGTCCCATCGCCGGGGAAGATATAGATGGCATCACCGATACCCGAAGCGGCCTCTGCTTGGGCTAGGGTTGGGTAAGGGCTTTCAAAGGTGCCGAGGCTGTTTGAGGTGTTATCGACGAAAAGGAAGGTGAGAGGAAGGCCTGTCTCCGAGTCGAGGGCTACGCCGGTTTTTGTCTGGTTGGTGGTGACCGGAATCTCAAATCTTTCCACTTGTTCAACGAGGCGATACTCGAGGGCTAGAAGGTCGCAGCAGGAGCGGACTGAGCGGGCATCTCGCCGGATTTGTGGGCCAAAGGGGAGGTGGAGAGCAAGTTCACCTTGGCCGATCCATTTGAACTCGTTGTCATAGGAGACCTGCCCTTCAAGGGTGATGTAGTCAGTAGCTCGGATCTTGGCTCGGAACAGACCGCCGCCAAAATCTTTTTGGCTGTGGGCAAAGTAGTAGCCGCCGAGAGAGGTGTGGATCCCAAAGCAGCCGTAGTTGTAGATCCAGTAGCCGAGAGTTCCGTCGAGGCCCCAGTTGGCAAGCTCTTGCTTCTTCTCAAAGATCGCGCTGTTCCCTTCGAATCTGTCAAAGCCTGTTTTGTAGGTCTTTGTGGTCTTGGTGACTGGGCCATACCCGTTGAACCGGAAGTCCCAGCAGGGCCAGAGGAGTTCGATCCCCCCGCCTAGCTGGTGAAAGTTGATGTGGTCTGCCTCGCGCCAGTCCCAATAGAAGTTGAGTCCATAGACGGCCGAGCACTCGTCATTCAGGTAGCGAACGCCAAGCCCTGCGTTGGTGGACCACTTGCCGCAGTTATCGACATGTCCTCGAAGGTCGACGAAGTTGTACCAATTGCATCCTTATCCGTGGGTATAACGAAGATCAATCGAGGTGTAGCCTCTTGGGTAGCCAATCCCGTTTTCCTCTCGGTGGCTTGCACTTAGGTAGGTAGCAGAGGGACCCGGGTCACAGTCACAGGCGCAGCAACAGTCGTCTGCAGTAAGTAGGCAAGGTGCTAGGATCGATAGAATTATGAATAAGCGCTTCATAATTCAATTATTAGCATTGTTGATATTATAAACGCAAAGATTAATCTTCTAAGATTTTAAAGTCGCGGACTTGGAGCTGGATGCTTGCTTTGTTGAGGAAGATGTTGATCTGGGGGGTGAACGCAACGCGTAGGAGGAGGTTCTTCCGCATAAGGATGGGGCGGCGTTCGGCCATGTTGAAGGCGATTCCTTCGAGCATCCGGTCATTTTGTTCGAGGTAGAACTTGAGATGGGCTTTCCCGACGACTTTGGGGGGCCAGGCTTGCCGCGCGTCTGCGTAGAAGACGGGGGGAGGGTTTTCGTTCCCAAAGGGTTCGAGGAGGTTGTACGACTCCATGAAGTCGAAGGTAAGATCGCCAAAGTCGATTTTCGCATCGAGCTGGAGCTTGGACTGGATGTCTTGTTCTTTGAGCTGATTTCAAGTGATTTTTAGGAAGCTCTTCTTAAAATTTTCGATGTTTTCCGCTTTGATGGTGAGCCCAGCGGCGTAGTCGTGGCCGCCAAAGTTTTCGAGGAGGTGGGCATTTTCACGGAGCATGGGGAGGAGGGGGAACTCGGGGATCGTTCGGATCGAGCCTTTTCCAAGTCCGTCATCGATGGCGATGATGATGGTGGGGCGGTTGTACTGTTTGGCGATACGGGCGGTAATGATGGGGATAATGCCGGGATGCCATTTCTCGGAGTAGAGGAGGAGTGCGCGGTGTTTAAAGATCTCTGGGTTGGCTTTGATGTAGTTTTCGACATCTTCAGAGTCGGCCCGCTCGATTCGCTGCCGTTCGATGTTGTTCAGGTCGAGCTCTTTGGCGAGGATCTCGGCGGAATCTGCATCTTTGATGAGGAGGAGTTCCACCCCTTTGTTGGGATCGGCGATCCGGCCAAGGCTGTTGAGTCGAGGAGCTACTTTGGAGGCGAGGTCAAGGGGGGTGATGTCGGCGGTATTTACTTCGCAGACGCCGAAGAGTTTGGCAAGGCCGATCCGTTTGGCCCTACGCATCTGGCGAAGCCCATAGCGGACGAGGATCCGGTTTTCTCCAAGGAGAGATCCCATGTCGGCGATCGTTCCAAGAGCGACTAGATCGAGGTAGCGCTTGAGGTCGATCTTGCTGGGGCTCATCTCTCCACTGGTGATGAGGGTGTTGGTGATCCCATGGGCAAGCTTGAAGGCGACTCCTACGCCAGTGATGTCTCGATTTGGGTAGGTGCTCCCTTTGAGTTTGGGGTTGAGTGTGGCGACGCAGTGGGGGAGCTGGTCGGTGGGTTCGTGGTGATCAGTGACGATCACGTCGACATTTTCTTTGACGGCGGCTTCGATCTCTTCGGTGGCGGTGATTCCGCAGTCGACGGTGATGAGGAGGCGACATTTATGCTGGACGGCATACTCAAGGGCATCGTACATGAGGCTTTTGCTGAGCGAGGTCCGGTTGGGGATGTAGGCGAGCGCTTTGATGTCGATGTAGTTGAGGAACTCGGTCAGGAGGGTAGCGCCGGTGATCCCGTCGACGTCGTTGTCTCCATAGACGAGGATCGTCTCTTTTTTTTGCTTCGCTTCGAGGACTCGCTCAACCGCTTTGACCATCTCGGGAAAGAGATTGGGGTCATGGAGGTTGGGGAGTTTTGCGTAGAGGTAATCGTGAATCTGATCAAAATTGACAAACCCTCTCGAGACGAGCACTTGGGCCGTCACGGGATGGATGCTTAGTTCACTGACAATTTTATGGTTCCACTCGTGATCTATCTGGGGATATATCCATAATGACTCATTTTCCTGTGTCGGTGTGCGCTGCATGGATTATATTACCTTGAAAAAATCGCTGCGCCAGAGTGGTGGGGTCTCCCTCCAAGGAGAGGGTAGCCTCTCGCAGGGGTGTTTGAAGGAGAGGTCTAAATGCCAGGCTCTCCCAACACGTGCTTCCGGAAAACCGGAAGTGGGGTGGAGGTGACATCACTCTCTGCAAAGCAATCTTTTCTTTTTTGTTCATAAAGCTTTTTGCATTGTGCGCAGGCAAAATTTAATTTGCAACCCAGTACTCTGTTACTGGGTTTTATCGCACAACGTGGGCCACACTCTTTTCTTTCTGGCTCTGCCGCGTATGGAAGAATGAGAGCATTGGAGCGGCAATGAACAGGGAGGAGAGTGTCCCAAAAACGACACCGATGATCATGACAAGAGAGAAGGCGAAGATTGTACTTCCACCGAGGAAAACAAGGGGAAGAAGAACGAGGAGGGTGGTGATCGAGGTCATGACAGTTCGGCTTAGTGTAACATTGAGGGCGTGATGAATCACCTCGGTAAAGGAGGCTTTCTTCATCAGCCTTAAGTCTTCCCGAATCCGGTCGAACACAATGATGGTGTCATTGAGGGAGTACCCAACAATGGTCATCAGTGCGGCTACCGTATTGAGGTCGAGTTGGATGGGTACGCGCAGCGCATGCAAGAGGGCGATCGAACCAAGGGTGATCGCGATGTCATGCGCAAGGCACAAGGTGGCCGATGCGGCGTAGGAGAATTCGAAGCGGAAGGTGATGTAGACGAGGATACAGAGGATGGCGACTCCAAGTCCGATGAGGGCGCTGTTGCGCATCGAGTTGGAGAGCTGGCCGCTGATTTCGCTCCAGTTCTGTTCGAGTGTTTCCAAGCTGTCAGGAGAGATGGCTACGCCTGCTGTCTCTAGAGCATTGACGACCCAGGAGATGCGCGGGTTGGTCTCGAAGCCATAGATGGGGTGGTCTACATCGGTTTGCATCGGCATACCAAAGAACATTCCGCCGGCTTGCTGAAGGTTTTTGCTGAGGAAGAGGCGGATCTGGTTATTTGGTGAGAGCTCTTGCACTTGGAATTCTTGAGAGGAGATCCCAGCTGCGGTGAGAGCCTTTTCTACTTCAGCGCGGTAGTTGAAGTTCGCTTGTTTTTTCAGTTCGAGATTGAGCGAATAGCCGCCGGTGAAGTCCATTCCCATAATTGATGAGCTTTTCTGGGTGAAGAAGTAGCCGCCGCACAGGATGATCACAGCAGATACGCCAAAGGCGAGTTTCCCGTACTTGAGGAAGGGAAACTTCACGGCTTTGATCATTTTCGACATGTTGAGCTTGGTGTGCTTCGGGTTTTGTACCCATCCAGAGAAGAAGTAGCGAGTCATGAAGAGGGCGGTGAACATGGAAGAGGCGATCCCGATGATGAGGGTAACGGCAAATCCTTTGATCGGTCCTGAGTCAAACTGGAGCAAGATGATCGCGGCGATGATTGTGGTGACGTTTGAGTCGACAATCGCGGAGAAGGCTTTGCGATATCCGGCATGGACGGCGCTGGCAAGTCTTCCAGTTAGGGCAAACTCTTCCCGGATCCGTTCGAACACGAGGACGTTGGCGTCGACGGCCATCCCGAGGGTGAGGATCGCTCCCGCAATCGAGGCGAGAGTGAGGGTAGCTCCAAGGTTTTGGAGGACGGCCCACATGATGAGGATGTTGAAGATCACAGCGACCGAGGCGATGAGTCCACCAAAGCGGTAGTAGGAGATCATACATCCGATGACGAGGGCTAGGGCGATGAGTGTGGCCATGATCCCAAAGTTCCGCTCTTTAGCGCCGAGCTCGGGGCTGACGTTTTTCTCAGAGAGGATCCGTGGTGTATAGGAGAGGGAGCCGGCTTTGAGGTCCGCTTCGAGCTGGTTCACTTCACGTTGGGTGAAGGAGCCTTCGATCGAGCCACCATCGCGAATTGGGTAGCTCAAAGTTGGGGCAGTGATGACTGTGCCGTTGAGGAGGACGGCCATTCGCCAACCTGCATTGCTTGAGAAGGTGGCATTCGGGGTTCCAGCGATTTTGTCTTTCGAGAACTGTGAGGTCCAAGAGTAGAGGTCTTCGCGGGGGTTGATTTTCTCACCAGAGTTAAGAGTTTCTTTTCCTTTGATTTCAAAGGCGAGGTAGTTCCCTTTGTTTTGGTCGTACCCACCTTGGACGTTTTTCAAGTTGGAGCCTTCGACAGCGAAGTTGCGGAAGACAACGAGCAAGGGGTGGGTTTTGCCATGCCATTCGGTGAAGTCTTCGCCGCGGAGCATTGCAATTTCGGAGACTGAGTCGTTGAATAAGTTGCTTTTCCCGCTGTCCATTGGCCCTGCTAGGCGAAGACCATTGTCATGCAGGGTGCGAGCGGCTTCACTGCGAGGATGAACGATTTCAGGGTTCGAGGAGTCGCCATGCA
>Ga0180438_10007903_pt1 | contig 13695 bp, 16 predicted proteins | sample SS_ome_12_FD_132455 | JGI IMG/M metagenome (GOLD analysis project Ga0180438, IMG submission 132455) | Hypersaline lake sediment archaeal communities from the Salton Sea, California, USA - SS_3_D_2 metaG | ecosystem: Environmental > Aquatic > Non-marine Saline and Alkaline > Hypersaline >... | reverse complement strand
TAAGGGTGATAGCAACCATATATCCTTCCTCATAGCCAGTAAGCTAGTGGCACGACTCAGGAAACTATTATATACTGATTGCCATCCATAATCTAGGAAACAACCGATGAGTATTTTCTAATTGTGTGATGATGTATAATGCAATTAAGCAATAAGCTTAAAAGGAGGTGCGTGTCAATGGATTGGGTATGTCCATTCTTCCCCAATTTAACCTTAATGTGGCTGGGGGCTTCTCTAGCCGTGGTATGGTCTATGGCGTGGAAGGGTGTAGCCCTGTGGCGGGCGGGCAGAAACGCTCACCTTGTCTGGTTCATCGTGCTGTTCATAGTTAATACATTGGGCATCCTGGAAATAATATATATCTTCGCTTTCAGCCGACAGAAAGAGTAGCGTCAAACATCGTAACCAGAGAAAAGATATAAACAAGGCAGGCAGACAAGGACAGGGGCAAAAAGGAGGAGACATTAAGTGAACGGAAGACGGCTTGGCCTCCTGTATATCTTGCTCGGAGCGGGTATCATTGCCGTCTGTGTCGGCTTAGCCCTCCTACTTATGAAATAGTGCTGAGGCTAAACCGGAAGAGGTTACGGCGGCTAACATGTTACCTGGCGATGTTATCTAGCGGTAGCTTTTGTTGCTGGCTGTGCTGTCATTGCTTGACTCAGGAGCCAGATAAAAAAGGTCGTCAAGTTTGTACCCGGGAAATGCCTTCATCGCCCCAACAACAAATTTTTGATTAATATTACGCTGACCTTGATACACCCGGTAAATCTGGCTCACTGATATAGCCATCGCCTCAGCCAGCTCAGACAGGCTCCTATATCTCCCATCGCACAACTCAAAAACCCTTGTCCTAATTTTCACCACCATCTCCCGGTAAATGCCAATTGTCATATTATGACCGTTATATCGCCTATTGTCAAGAGAGAATGACATTAATTTGGCCAAGATAATGCCAGAAAAATAAATGCGGACAGTCTTTATTTTCGTCAATTGACAACTCAGCTTGGGTGAGATTAGTTAAGATAGCCAAGTAGGTGCCTAGTGCTGGTTGGGGTGAACTGGATAAACTGGAACTTAAAAAGCTGCAGCCTATCAGTTCGGATAAGCTATAGCACATAATTACGAAATGCTACTATGATTTTACCGAATGTGCTGAGTTCAGCCCTGTATCTGTGGTCAGACTAAAGGAAGTAGCGCCCCCGCCTTCTGAAGAAATAGCCGGCTATGAGACCAAAGACCAAGCCGCCAAGGTGAGCTTGCCACGCTATGTGCGGGAAAAGGGAGAGTATGAGGAACCCCCCGATTACTGCTGCCCAAAGGGGAAGGGGAACGGGTATGGGGAAGACAAATACCCTCAGCTTGGGCCTCATCATAGCCAGTACTCCGCCCAAGGCAAAGATGGCTCCAGAAGCCCCAATAGCTATCAAAAGAGGTGGCGCCAGAAGTATGAACAGAATATTACCCAGTATACCTCCGCCAAAATAGGTGAGCAGGAATCTACGCTGTCCAACCAATATCAACAGGTATCTGCCAAAGAAGTAAAGGGTCAACATGTTGGCCAGGATATGCCACAAGCCGCCGTGGATAAATAGGCTGGTTACTATCGTCCACGGCCTGGCTAGCAAGCCTGCGGGCTGTAACCCGAGAAGGAAGACGAGTTCTGGAACTATAACCGTGGCGATAAACAACAGGAAGTTCACCGTCATTAGTATCCATATAGGGGTGAGTTTGACGCTTTGCCAGCTTCTATATGCCATTACTTTACTTACCCTGAGTTCTGCATAAGTGCAAGGCGGAGCCCTAATAAAGAGGCTTTGCTTTTCATCCTATATAATAGCCCCTAAGCTGCAACCATAGCAACAAATCGCGGTCTGCTATACTTTGACCATCGGCCTCGCTGGTAACTTGGATATCTCCTCAGTGAGCAAAACCTGAATCACGTTCTAGCTTTTATCGCTTCTGAGCAGTGCTTTCCGCCCGACGACCTCTTGCTTTTTGTACCACTTCTGGATGGCTTCAATCACCTCATCGGGGTGATCACAAATTCTGAGCAGATCAAAATCCTCTTCAGAAATATAGCCTCTGACTAAAGCTGAACTCCGTAGCCACTCCAGAAATCCTTTCCAGTACGGGCTGTTAAATAGCAGCACGGGGAACGGTCTTATCTTATGGGTTTGCATCAGGCATAACACCTCAGTCAGCTCGTCAAGCGTGCCCAAGCCCCCAGGCATTATGATAAAAGCAACAGCGTACTTCACCAGCATGACTTTACGAACAAAGAAGTGATTGAATGTTATGGCTCTTGTGCTATAAGGATTACAGACCTGTTCCTCAGGCAGTTCAATATTCAGTCCGACTGACATAACCCCGGCTTTGAGCGCACCCTTGTTGGCTGCTTCCATCACACCAGGTCCACCACCGGTTATGATGGAGAAACCGAGTTCTCCAAGTCGGCGGGCTATTTCCTCCGTCTGCGCATATAACCCATCGTCCGCCTTCATTCTAGCTGAACCATATATTGTTACCGCTGGTTCTATCCCTGAAAGTCTATCGAAACCCTCCACCAATTCGCCTATTATCCGGAACATACGCCAGGATTCTTCTTTGGCTAAATCGTTTATCTCATATCCGTATAGCATATTATCCTCCTTCATAGACAAATTCTACCACGAACTGTCTATTGGTTTTCCATAGGCTTGGGATACAATGGGGAAAACTCGTGCTCAACTACATATTCCGTCTAACCAGTATTTATTTAAATCCTTGAGCTGGTTGCGAGGGGATTATCCATGGTAAGCCCAAAACGTTGCGGTAGCACAGACTACCTATGCTTCAAGAGCATCTGGGGCATGCCGCTTTAAATACCATGGCGAAATATCAAAAGATTGCTGGCAGACTTCGGAGCAGAATTATATTACTGTCAGACAGGCTACCTGTTTATATTATCTTGGCTTCCCTGAGTTTCAGGGCCAGATTAGCGCCTGCCTCTTCCAGGCTCTCACCTTCTACAAACTGGCACTCAACTTCCCGGCGAGGAGGTGCAGATAGTTTTAGCATGTTAACTCGCTTCATTTGTGAGGTTTCCACCTGCAACTCCTGGGCATTCCATACCGTGAGCGGCTTCTTCTGAGCCGCCATGAGCGCCCTCAGGTCAGCAGACCGCAGTTCACCAATCTCATTACTAGCCGTGACCAAAGCAGGTAATGGCGCTTCAATTACTTCATAGCCGTCTGATACCATCCGCTCAACCCTGACCTTGCCATTGCCGGCTTCTATCTTGCCGGCGGCAGTAATACTTGGGATGTCCAGAATTTCAGCAACACCCGAGCCTACCTGACCAGCATCTGTGTCCGCGGCCTGCCTACCACAAAGGATAAGGTCATATTCGCCTATTTTCTTTATTGCGGTAGCCAGAATGGAAGCCGTGGCATAGGTGTCAAGGTCGGCAAAGCCGTCGCCTTCCAGGAGGATTAGCTCATCAGCACCCACAGCCAGCGCCCGCCTCAATACTGGCCGAGCCAGAGCGCCTCCCATGCTTATTACAGTTATCTCTGCGCCAAGACTATCCTTTATCTTGAGCGCAGCTTCCAGTGCGTTCTCATCAAAGGGATTCAACACCGGCGGCACACCTTTGGGCGGAATAATCTTTTTTGCTTCAGGGTCAACCTGAAACGAGGAGGAGGGGGCCTCAGGGTCAAGCACCTGCTTTATACAAACAATTATTCTTATCATCTCACCTCCGGTCATCTTCTAGCTCCCTTAGCCAAGAAGCAACTTCAATTTTGACTGTCGACCGCCTCTTTTCTTGGCTATTATGGCAAACACTCTGGGAACATCTGCCATCAGGGATTTTGATTGTTCGGCAGCCTCGAAATAGAATTTTGTCATCTTCTCTTCTATCTCTATAGCCTTCTTCAAAGCACCAGAAACGTCTACATTCTCTGCTAGTTCCGCTTCAAAGGTATATATATCCGTCTCTAAATCAAAGGCAAAACAGCCCTCGAGTGCATCAGTGATAACTCCGTAGTAGGCTCTTTCAAACTGTACTATATTCTTCTCATTCTCTTTGGCAAAAGAGAGGAAGACATCGGCATCTTTGGCATATTTCTGGGACAGGTCTTGGTAGAACTTGGCTGATTTATTTTCAAGCTCTCGAGCCAAGCTAATGACTTCAGAAGCTGTATGCAGTTTCATTGGTAGTCACTCCTTTCCTAGAGCCATCTCTGGATGACAACTTTACTTTCAGTGAAGAAACGGACAGCCTCTTGGCCCTGGGTATGTAATACTCCGAAGAACGAATCCTTCATTCCACTGAAGGGGAAGAATGCCATAGGCGCCACTATGCCGACATTTATGCCGACGTTACCGCTGACAATTCGGTACTGAAATTCTCTGGCATCCTTACCACTTGAGGTAAAGATAGCATGACCATTAGCGAAGGGGCAGCGATTGATTGTCTCTATGGCTTCATCTAAATCTTTCATTCGTAGCACGCTCATTACAGGCCCGAAGATTTCGTCCCTGGCTATTTTCATGTCTGGTGTAACATTATCGAAGATAGTTGGACCAAGGAAGCAGGTTTCGGGATAGTCACCGGCGATATTTATGCTCTTTCTACCGTCAAGTCTAAGGCTTGCCCCTTCTTTTATGCCACTCTCTATGTAACCTATGATTCTCTCTTTTTTCTCTTTATCCCGCACCGGTCCCATCTGGACTGATTCATCAAGTCCGTAGCCAATTTTCATCCTGCGGGCGGCATCGACCACGCCATTAACAAAACTATTATAGAATTCATCATCCTTACCAATAATTGCCAGATTGGCACCTGATAAACATCGCTGGCCGGCATTGCCAAAAAATGACGTCATCATAGCTAGTATGGTTCTTTGTACATTACAATCGGGCATTATGACCATGAAGTTCTTGGCACCACCCTGGGCGATAACCCTTTTACCGGTAGCGCCGCATCTGGGATATATGACATCTTTGGCAGTCGGGGTGGAGCCAACAAAGGTTATCCCGACAATATCAGGATGGTCTAACATACCATTGACCACAGTCCTTCCGCCATGGACCACGTTCCACACCCCCGGCGGAAGACCAGCCTCATCTGCCAACTCAGCCAGTCTTGCCTGGCTGTTGGGGACTTCACTCGAGGGCTTGACTACAACACAGTTTCCGGTGGCCAAGGCATATGGTGCCGACCATAACGGAATCATAAATGGGAAGTTAAAGGGGCCTATGATTCCAAAAACGCCTAAGGGGGTGGGGATAACCCACTCATCCATACCTGAGGCAATGTCCTCTGAAAAGTAGCCTTGCATCAATGTAGGAATCCCGCAGGCAACCTCTACATTTTCTATTCCACGCCTTGTTTCCCCTCGAGATTCGTCTATCGTCTTGCCGTGTTCCTGGGTCTGGATTCTACTGATTTCCTCAAAATTCTCTTCCAAAAGCTCTTTCAATCTGAATAGATATCTGGCCCTGGCAACTGGAGGTGTTCTCCTCCAGTCAGGAAAGGCCTCTTTAGCTGCTTCTACAGCAGCGTCTATCTCGTCTTTGGTTGAAATTGGGACTCTGGCAATCGTCTTACCTGTAGCCGGGTTGACAACGTCTTTTATCTCCCCTTTAGATTCAACCCATTCGCCACCGATAAAGTTCTTGAGTGTTACTACCTCTTTGATTGGTTCCTCTAGAAGTGCCATGTCTTAATTTGCTCCTCTCTTTGACTTAATATTTCTCCTTCGTCTCCGGCACAAGGAAATTGTGATTACTTTTTTGATGGCTCCTCTAAATATACGTAGCTCCCATCCCCGATGTCATTGGGATTGAAGGCTTCCTTAATTTTGCGCTGGTAATGAAACACAGACGGTTGAGCTACCGAGGAAAGCATTTGCTGAAGCTTGTCCTTGGGTTTTGACCCCAGGAGCTGTCCGGATAGACCCGGTCCTAGTTTCATCTCACCGGCAACCTTTCCTGCTTCGGCAAGGTATGCCTGAGCGCCAAGGACTGAATTAATATCTTGCGGGTCGTAAAAGAAGAATTGCTCCAGGGCCAGAACACCGCCTCCACCCTGGCGGGCTATTGCTGCCATCATGGCTTCACCGCCATCATCGGCAAGCACACCTTTACCTATATACTTCCTCTTAAGTGCCCTTGATGCCTCAATATACGATATCTCAAAATCAGGGGTACCGGAATGGGCAAAGCTACCCTCATAGGTAGCCATAGCAAAATTGAGGTTCTTGAATGGCAGCTTGATTAGGTACAGGAGCACCCACTTTTCCATTTCCGGGTCAGCCAGTGCCTCAATTTCCCAACCTCCCGTCTCAGCCAGTATTTGTCTCATGACTTTTTCCTGGTAGTCAATATCCCTGTGGGTCATGCCAGCCAGCACAATCTGGAAAGAGTGCCTCATCTCTTCAGTGAGCTTTTGTATTTCTGGTCTCTGCAGCATTTCCTCCAGGTCATCGAGTTGTTTGGTGGGGTCACTGACTATCTTGAGCACTGCACCCTGCAATGCCTCTCCCCACTTGTTAAACTGTCGGTGAGCAATGTAGCCTATCCCTGAATCATAAATCTTGTAACAGGCATCAGCAAAAGCCTGCCATGTTGGAAAGGCTAGCGTATGAGCTCTAAGGTTTTCAGGTAGCGGTGAATTGTAGGCGGGTACCTTGCCTTCAATGGGCATTGTTGCCGGGCCAGGCCAAGGATAGAGCTTAACCGCGCATTTGGTGATTACGCCCATCCCACCACAAGCGCCTAGCGCCCCCCTTACCAGACCCTTTGCACTGGGTCCTGGTCCCTCACCGCAGAACCAGCCGCAACCTGAGCCTAGAGACCCCACCTGTAGGATATCGCCATTGGGTAGCACCCATTCCATTGCCAGCCCATTCTCAGAACCATGCCCCATACTGATGCTGTCAGCTCCAGCTCCAGAAAAGGCAGCAACGCCAGCGATGATGGCAGCAGAAGCTCCGGCACCAATCATGTGGGTATTCAGACCTACCTTCATGGCTTCCGCCTGAAGCGTGGCACCGATGACATACGGCTCGACTACAGCATACATATTGTCTACATCTATCTCCAGGATTCGGTCCATTCTTCTCAAGTCCAGCAGGACTACATCTTTGTCATAGGGTGCCGCCCAGGCTCCCCAGCCAGTGCCAAAAGCCTTGCACTTTATCTTATATTTATTGCATACTTTGACTATACCCTGGACTTCCTCGGTGCATCCGGGCAGCGCCACTGCCTCGGGTCTGGTCATGAAATGACCGCCATCAGGATTAATAAGCTCAGCCAACCATTGATAAGCATAGGAGTCCAGTATTGCCGGGTCTTCGGAGATGTTATCCGGCCCAACAACGTCTTCCAGTGCTTGATATGCCTCTTTTAGCAGTGCCATACTAAATCCCTCCTTAATTAAAGTGCCTGTTGGACGAGTTCAAGAATATCGTAAACTTTCATCTTCTGGCCACTTTCATTAATGGCATCAATGAAGTTTCTCTCGCACCATCCACAGGCGGTTACAACTGCCTGAGCCCCGGTAGCCTTTGCTTCCTCAATTCTCTCCGTGGCTGTCCAGAGTGAGAATTCGGGGTAGGCTTCTTGTACCCCACCACCGGCACCGCAGCACCAGGCGTACTCTCTAATTCTTTCCATCTCAACCAGCTCTAAGCCGGGTATACTCTTAAGCATCTCTCTCGGTGGCTCATAGACCCCATTCAAGCCATTGTACCTGGGCTTTCGTGGTTCGCGTACCACAATTTGGTTCCGGATTTTCTTTTCCTCTCCAGTCCAGGGTATGTAAGGCTCACCTTGCCGGCCAAGGTGGCAGGGGTCGTGATAGGTAACGGTTATCGGAACATTCTTGGTGAATTTTATTTTGCCTTCCTTAATGAGGCGGTTGATAAATTCCACAGTATGGAAAACCTTAAATTTGGAGCCTAGCTGAGGATAAAGACGTTTAAAGGCGTAGTAACCATCAGCACAGGAGGTGACCACTGTCTTCACCCCGGCGGTAGTCCATGCCTCAATATTGTTTTCGGCATACTTGGTGAATTCCCCCCGGTATCCCATGTTGTACGCCCTCACGCCACAGCAGTTCTCATCCTTCCCCATAATGCCAACATCAACGCCAGCATTTTTGAGCAGGGTTACCGCGGTGCGGGGTATTTTCCACAGCTCCTCATCATAGCTAAATCGGCAACCGGCATGGAAGACAACCTCAGCCGACTCCTGGGTAACATCCTTGACATCCAGCCCATCAGCCCATTTGCCACGCTCGGTTTTAGATTTCATCATCATGTTATCCTCTTTACGGAGGTTATCGATGACCGGCATATGCTGGGGAAGCAGCTGACCATCCTCGATTAATTTGAACCGGATTTCACGTAGCGCCTCTAAGGGTTCCATTGTGTAGCGGCAAATCTTATCCGAAATATCACAAAGACCGCACATCTGACATTTGTAGAATATGTCGAGCAGGCTGTCCGAATCTGAATAGTCAAACCTACCGTCCAAAAGTGATAGTGCTACCGCTAATCTGCCACCGGCTGAATAGGCGTGAAATTTATTATATTCTATACTGGGGCAACCCTTGGCAAACCTCCAGCTCTTTACATGAGCGAATGGAATCCATTTACAGTACGAGCATCGGCTACATCGCTCCATGGTAGACCGATAATCCTCTATTGCCACTTTTCGACTCCTCCTTTCTTCTATACAAAGCTAATGTGCCTAGAAGCACAATTTACCCGGGTTCATCACATTATTAGGGTCGAATATGCTTTTAATCTTCCTCAATGCAATGGTAGTCTGGGCGTCCCGGGCGTACACCATATCTGCCCAGTCCCCATAGGGGCGGGAGAAAAATGCTCCCTGCTGTACCAGTAATTCACTGCCCTTGGCAAAGAGCCTCTGAACCTTGTCTATCTCCTGCTGATTGCCTGGATCGTAGGGCAGACTGAATTCACAATGACAGGCTACACCTTGCTGCACTGGTTGAATATAGATACCTATATCTGCGGCTGGGTAGCCTAACTCCTCTGCCACCGAATATATAGTCCTGATAAATCCCGGTGTCCGGTTAAGTGTAGTCAGGAAAAAGATGTCCTGGCAGCCACCCTTGTAATTGAGTTTCCAGTAGGGGTCTTTGCTGGAGTTAAGCAGGGTTTCCAGCATTCCACCATCCGTCACCCCGGGTATTGTGGATGAAAGATGTACGGCGAATTCCTGAGCAATATCGGCAATGTCCTTCTCCTGAAATTCAACCCTCTCTTTAGGCAACATGTCATACCCGGCCACACATAAGATGAAGACCCAGGGGGGTAGTTCATCTCTTAATGCTCTAATCCGGTCAACCCCGTCGCCAAATATGCATGCCAAATTAGAGCTATTCAAAAATAGCAGCTCATCACCGAACCTGAACTTCAGTAGTCTATAGGCAAATACAAACAGGTCATCAAGTCGCTTAGACTGGGCGAAGAAGAGCTTATGAATCTGAGGTAATACCTCACATCTTATCGATGCCCAGGTGACAATACCCATAGTCCCTTGGGCACCAGAAACGAACCTGTAAAAATCAGTTTGGCCCGGTCCCGATGACATTATCTGGGCCAAATTTCGTTTCCATTGCTCTTCCAGCGGACCATGGTTACCGGCTTCACCGGTCCTGAATCTGTCACCATTCCCCCAGATTACCTCGGTGGACCTCAGCGGGTCGAGTAGTTGCCACTGGTATTTGGGAATCAGAGTAGGCTCCCTTTCCAGCAGGCTGGCTAGTACTGACTTGTTACGTCTTGGGAGTAGCGGCATGGGCAGTTTTAAGCCTGCCTTGGTTAGCTCTGGCTGGAGTTGGGGAAAGGTTACCCCTGGCTCAACTATGGTCATCTTGTTTCGGCGGTCAACCCTGATGATCTTCTTCATTCTGCTGAGGTCTACAATAACCGCTCCGCCATTTTTGGGGATGGTGTCACCGCGGAAGTGGTGTGCGCCTGAGCTTACCGGTACTAGCGGCGTGTCCGCCTGGTTAGCCCACATCACTATCCTCTGCACTTCATCCGCGTTCTCAGGTTTTACCACCAGCCGGGACTTTCCTGGCGGGACGAAGCTATGGTCCCTGGAGTAAGCGTCCAGCGTTTCCGGGTCATCGAACACGTTCTCGGCGCCGACTATATTTATTAACTCCTCTTTTTTGTCGGCCATCTATATCTCCTCCTTCCGGGTAGCCAACTTACCCCGACTACCCATTTTGTCTCAATTTGTCGCCTCTGTGATTTCTTATAATATTGCAGATAACTTACCCGGCATTAATTATATCAGATTGCCAGTCAGGACGAGCCAGCAATAGCTCTGAAGCGAAAGATACAGCTTGTAGCAGCTTGTGACTACTAATTAGGCTATTCCTGCGTGTGTAATCGCCTTAGCTCAAAAACTACGGGATTCTTTGGGTCAGGGCAGGCAACCAGGGCAGTGTCAGGGTCACTTGACCAGGGAAATGAGCCACCGAACATAAGCACCCGAAGGTGGGGGTAAAAGCTATTGTAGGCTGATATACATATACCCTCTGGTGTTTTGGTCCCAATGACCCACTCCTCGCCTACATAGTGCTCACGTTTGCAGGTGCCCTTTTGAGATACTACCTTGACCAGTACCTTATACCTTTCTGCCATCCAGCGGTCTCCTTCTACAACTCGTTTTGCAGCGTAGAAAATCTTGTCTAATACTGGAACACTGCCTCACTCCAAACCACATCTTCCAGGTGACCTGTTATTTTCACCATCTCAGCTACTACATAAATTCAGAAAGAAATGTTGCTATGTGGGAGGACACTATCACGAGGATAACGCCCAAAACATAAGTCCCCACAATGGCAAAGCTCGCCCCACGACTGCGTCCTAAATCTACATTGAGTTAGGAGGACTAATTACTTAAACAAAAAAGTTAATGCCGACAGGAGGTGTTAATAGACCGGTAATGTTAGCCGTGATGCTTATACAAACTCACCCAAAAGTAAAATGACACCATCGCTAAAAGCAAATTCCCAGCGATGGTGCCTTCTCTAGTCTTTGTGCAGCGATGTTATACAAGCCTACGGAACCTTTTCAACAAGCTGTATGATAGCTACCGAATCCATCTACTCATACTTCCTCACTACATCCCTTATTCGTTTCACTATCAGGTGATTGATTTTATAACGTAGCTCCACGGTTTGTCAAATCCATGAGTCTTTTCTGGTTAAATCGCACCTCCCTTCATACACTTCAAACAGGCGCAATAGTTATGAACTATTACTAGTTTTCAGCAAGTTCTACCCTCTCGTTACCCTCCAGCGAGCCATTCTTATCAAGGAACACGGCAGGGAGGTCTTGACAACAGAAGATGACCCCCACTATAATAAATAATGAACTTATGTCCATAATAATGGTGAAATTGTACTGGCAAAAGTGGGCTTAGGTCAAGAAATTTGCAGGAGGATAACTAGGTAACTATGGGAAGGCAACCGCTGTTCCGGCGGGTACATTTCCTGCCACAGGTCACTTATTTTAAGCCAGCTGGTGTACCTCTTGTGCATTTGCAGGAAGTGCGACTCTCGATTGAGGAAGCAGAGGCAATTCGTCTTAAGGATCTGGAGGGGCTTGAGCAAGACGAGTGCGCCCAAAGGATGCATGTTTCCCGTCCCACCTTTGCCCGGATACTGATACTGGCGCGACAGAAGCTGGCTGATGCCTTGCTCAATGGTAAGGCGATAAGGATTGAAGGTGGCAACTATGAACTGGCGGTGCGGCGCTTCCGCTGTGGAAATGGTCACGAATGGGAGCTACCCTTTGAAGTGATGATAGACCAGCCTCCGGCTCTTTGTCCTACCTGCAATACAGCGGAAATTATGGCACTCTGGCCCTGGAGACCGGGGTGGGGAAGACCCGGCGGGAATAGACATCCTAGGGGCAGGCGCAACTGGTAGATGAAAGTAACAGCCAAAATGAAGATATTGAATGAGATGATATCAACTCTGGATATGAAATCAGAGGTTCGGGATATTCGCCAGGGTCTCTTCCACACCGCAGTGCTTACCCGTAACTGCGGTCTGGCGGCGACACTGCCGCGTGACGCCCTTCATCAGGAACAGCCCTCAGTAAAAGAGCCAGGGTTTCTTCTGAAAAAGAGCGTACGGGAGCTTGCTCTAATGTGTCACTCCGAGAGTATTCCTGAGGCTGCTATTGGCATGGCCACGATTAACTCGCTTCTCGAAGTTGATGAGGAGAAGTGCCAGAACCTGAATGCCCGAGACCTCATTGCCGAGGCAGGAAGGGCAAAAAAGGTAGCCATTGTGGGCCATTTCCCCTTTATAGGTGAGCTCCGTAAGGTCGTAAAAGAGCTCTGGGTGATTGAGAAAAATCCGAGGGAGGGAGATTTTGCTGAAGCTGAAGCGGAAGACCTCATCCCTCAGGCAGATGTCATTGGTATCACCGGTACTGCCTTTACTAACCATACCATCGAGCTGCTGCTGGAGCTATGCAATCCTAAAGCTTATGTGGTAGTACTCGGGGATACTGCTCCCTTGTCTCCCATTCTTTTTGATTATGGTATTGATGCTATATCAGGCACGAAGGTAATTGATGCGGACTTAGTGCTCCGTTGTGTGAGTGAGGGAGCCAACTACCGGCAAATCAAAGGAATTCGCCAACTCACCATGCTAAAGGATAGAAAGGAAAAATGATGACACAGAAAGACCTGGAGCAGCTAGCAAGGCAAATGCGAGCCAGAGGGTTGCATTCATCCTGGAATGAGCTGCTGGAATTCTCTGAATCTGTAGTAGGCAGCCTGGTTGATGCTTACCAGGTATTGTTAGGGAGCTCAGTATCTTCCGGCAATACCCTTTCGGCTAATCCTGACAATCTGCGGGTGTTGTTACAGGAGAAGCTGGGCAAGGCTTTGGTATCACTAACTAGTCAAGAGCAAGTAGCTAAGTGGGAATCAGAGGCTTTAGTAAGTAATATCCAACATTCCCCGAAAGTCTAAGGAATATAGATAGAGTGGACTAGCTTGAGTAGGGAGTGGATGATGCAAGCGGGAAACGGTGCAGACAGAAGATTGGGGCGGCGTAGCACGGGGCAGCGCGAACTAATACGGCAAATCATCCAACAAGCTGACGAGCACCTTGACGCCGACAAGATATATGAGCAGGCTCGCCAGAGAGCGCCCAGCCTCAGCTTATCCACGGTTTACCGTAATCTGCAGTTGTTCAAAGAGATGGGCTTAGTTGAGGAGCACCAATTTGGCAATCGACGACATTATGAAACTGTTCCACAGGCTAGGCATCACCATTTGGTATGTCTGGGCTGTGGTCGCGTCTTTGAGTTCAAGCACCCCTCAATAGAGAGGCTCAAGTCTACAATAAGCAAAGAGGAAGGGTTCAGGGTGACCGATGCTGAGGTGCGCCTTTCTGGCTATTGCCCGGATTGTCAGGAGCGCCTGAATGCTACTGCTGCTGAAAATAGAACAATATGCAGTCAAGAGGAGGTAAGATAAATGCCATTCGGAGATGGAACTGGACCTAGAGGTATGGGACCGATGACGGGGCGAGGTGCTGGCTACTGTGCCGGCTTTAGCCGACCCGGTTTTGCCAACCCGATACCAGGAAGACAATGGTTTGGCTTTGGCTGGAGAGGCCGGGGGCGTGGCAGAGGT
>Ga0180438_10007902_pt1 | contig 13698 bp, 11 predicted proteins | sample SS_ome_12_FD_132455 | JGI IMG/M metagenome (GOLD analysis project Ga0180438, IMG submission 132455) | Hypersaline lake sediment archaeal communities from the Salton Sea, California, USA - SS_3_D_2 metaG | ecosystem: Environmental > Aquatic > Non-marine Saline and Alkaline > Hypersaline >... | reverse complement strand
GGCGCGAAGATCGCGGAGTATGAACTGCCGGCCCAGCCGGTCTGGGACGGCCTCGCCGCGGCCGGCGGCCAGTGCTTCATCACACTCAACGACGGCACCGTCATGTGCCTGGGCTCGAAGTAACCGACACGGACTCCAATACACAGGATTGAATCGAATGATCGCAGCCAATCGTTACGCATTCCGCGTGTGGCTCCTCGTAACCACCTGCCTGGCGAGCGCTTTGTTCTTCGTCGCTCCGATGACCGCCGTGGCACAAGAGTCGCCGGACGCCGCAAATTCGACGCTCGGCCTCGCCCCGCCGGCCGGGGCGGTCGTGCTCTTCGACGGCTCGGACTTCGATGCCTGGCGGCCGTTCTCGTTCCTGAAGATCAACCCGGACAACGACCAGAAAGAGATTCAGTGGGAACTCGTCGACGGCCGGGCGATGGAAATCGCATTCGAATTTGAGGGCAAACGCCGCAAGCAGTTTCTGTGTACCCGCCAGCGGTTCGGCGACTACCGGCTGCATCTCGAGTTCAAGTTGCCCGAGCAAGGCAGTGGCAACAGCGGGATCTTCTTCGGGCCGTTGTACGAGCTGCAGATTCTCAACAGTGCCGCGAAGGAGAGTCCCGGGCTGGGCGACTGCGGCGCGATCTATCAGATCCGCGTGCCCGACGTCAACGCCGCCCTGGGGCCGGACGTGTGGCAGACGGTCGACCTGCAGTACAAGGCCGCGGGCTTCGACGCGGCCGGCCATCGCATGGAGAGCAAGGCCGCTCGGGTGACGGTACGGCTAAACGGCATGTTGATCCACGACAACTTCAAGCTGTCGCTGCGGCGGAACAAGTATGCGGCCTATCCCGAGGAACCCTTCTCGCCCATCGTTCTGCAGGAGCACGGTTCCGCAGTGAAGTTCAGAAACATCTGGCTGGTTGAGCCTTCGGAGCCGAGAACCGGTCCAAACTGATGCTTGACGCGGCAACCGTCTTATTCGCCGAGTCGGACGTGCCTCGCAACCATAACTGACCGTCCAGAAAGGCAGGCGGAGTAAAATGAACAAGATCCTTATCGTGGCGAGCGCGTTATTGTCGTGTTGCGGGCACATCGTTCAAGCGTCGGACGATGTCCAGCCGGAGGTGACTGCCGCCAAAGCGGAGCGTGACCCGGGTGCAACAACCCGGCGCGCCCAGGCATCCAAATACCTTGAGACCGGCGGCCGGCGGAAACTGGAGGTTCTCTATAAGCAAGCCTCGGGCCGGGATTTGCATTTGGACCTGTACTATCCGACCAAGAATCGCGCGGACAAATGCCCGGTAGTTATCTTCACGCATGGTGGGGGATGGGCCGCGGGCAGCAGATACAAAGCCGCGACCGGTGACTTCGAATCGGTGTTTCTGCAACTGGTCAAAGCAGGATTCGCTGTGGCCCCGGTGACATACCGGCTTGCGAAGAAGGACAGTAACGTGGCCATGCGTGACTGTGTCATCGACTGCAAAGATGCGATTCGCTTCTTGTCCAAGAACAACAAGGCCCTGGAAATTGATCCGATGCGTGTCTACGTCATGGGAGACTCTGCCGGAGGACACATCGCACAAATGCTGCTGCTATCCTCCCCTGAAAGCCTGCCGGGAGATCCAACGCTTGCGGAGGTCACCTACCGCACGGTGGCCGGCGTTTCCTGGTACGGTCCCTGCGATTTCGAGAAAACCGACCTGTTCAATCACGATGACCGGCCCAATTTCCGCGACCGTTTTGGGCCTCGCATCTTGGGCTCCGATTCCGGACCTAGGGACAGACTGACGCGCTATCGTGAGATGAGCCCGATCAACTACCTGACCCCAGCGAGTCCGCCGTTACTGATGATTCAGGGAGACAAGGACACCACCATACCTGTCAAGCATGCCTACCACATGCAAGAAAAGGCAAAGGCGGTCCAAGCGCCCGTCGAAATCCTGATCGTCAAGAATTCCGGGCACAATTGGAGAAGCGTGGGTGCGGACATCAACCCCTCCCGACAGGCAATCGTAGATCGCACAGTGCGGTTCTTCGTTGACCACCTCTAGCCATAAACCTTAGATGCGGGCCCAACGACCATGGACAAGAGAGCATTTGCCACATTGCTGGCAGCACTCGTCGCGTTCGAAACAACGCGTGTGTTCGCAGATGACAATCAGGCGGCGGCCGCCGCTGCCAAGCAGGCGGCACAAGCCAAGGTATTCAATGTCAAGGACTACGGAGCCGTTGGCGACCGCGTTGCCATGGATACCGCGGCGATCCAGAAAACGATCGACGCCTGCCACGGCGAAGGGGGCGGTATCGTTCGCATTCCTGCCGGCGATTTCCAGATTGGTACGATTTGGCTTCGGAGCAACATCACGCTCTCGCTAGATCACGGTGCCAGCCTGCTGGGCAGCCTCGACATCGCCGACTACAAGACCGAAGGCCTCAGCAACCCCAGGGAAGGTGGGCCCCACTGCCTGATCTATGCCGAAAACGCTCGCAACATCGTGATCGAAGGGCTCGGCGTGATCGACGGCCGAGGCACCCCGGAGCACTTTCCCAGGATTCGCTCCGGAGGGCGAGAGACGTCGATACGCCCACGTTTGATACGCATGGTCAACTGCGACCAACTGACCTTCTCGGGAGTCACCTACCGGCGTCCGGCCTTCTGGGGGCTGCACCTGATCGATTGCCGCAATCTCCACTTCAAGGCCGTCACCGTTCGATTCCGCAACAACGGCTACAACAACGACGGACTCGACCTGGACGGCTGCGAGAACGTGCTGATCGAGAACTGCGACATCGACGCGGGCGACGACGCGATCTGCCTGAAAAGCTCGCTCAATCCTTGCCGCAATATCGTCGTGCGCAACTGCACGGTCTCCAGCAACACGGCTCCGCTGAAGCTCGGCACGTCGTCGCGCGGTGGGTTCATCGACGTTCGTGTGACCAACTGCTACTTCTACAACAGCCCCGTGGGAGCCATCAAGCTGCAGCTTGTCGACGGCGGAAGGCTGGAGAATGTCGACATCTCACGAATCGTCATGGAAAACGTGGGCAACCCGATCTTCATCCGGTTGGGAAATCGCGGCCGCAGCTACAGCAAGCGGGAACGACCGCCTGTCGGCACGTTGAAGAACATCCGCATCCGCGATGTGGTCGCGAAAGTGACCATAGAGGACCGGGCCGAGGCGGCTCGGGCGGAGTACAAAAATCTCACGGTGGATACATCGGCGGAGGTGACCGACAGGGAGAAGTCCAAATCGGGGCCGATCATGATCACGGGCATTCCAGGCCACTATGTCGAAAACGTGGTCTTGGAAAACGTCATGATCTCCTTTCCCGGCGGCGGGAACGAGAAGGACGCTCAGCGCGCCGTTCCCGAAGATGTCGCTCGGTATCCCGAGCAGTTCTTCTTTGGCGTCCTTCCGGCGTGGGGCGCCTATATCCGCCACGCCCGTAACGTGGAGTTTCGAAATGTAGTTCTCAAGACCCGATCCCCGGACGAGCGGAAGAGGATCGTCCTGGACGATGTTGAAGGGTTTTCCGAAAGCCGAATGCGCCTGCGAGCACCGGAAGAAGACAGGAGACAACACAACGATGACATGGTCGAAAGAGAGATGCTTCTGCAGAGTCATGGTGGCGAGGTCCATCTATTGCCGGCATTGCCCAAGACCTGGTCGACAGGTTTCGTGCGCGGATTGCGAGCACGGGGAGGTTTTGAAGTAGACATTGATTGGCGGGATGGTCGTTTAACAAAGGCAACGATTCGTTCGCTCAACGGAAATCCGCTCAAGGTGCGTCATGGGACCGAAACTCGAGAGATACGCCTTGCCAAAGGCAGTAGTTTCACCTGGAAGAGCAGATGGAGGGAAAGGTAACCTCATGAGAACTTATGCTGCGATATTGTCATTTGCCTTGTTCGGCAACGTTCTTCCAGCCGCGGAACCGAATTCGACATCTCGCGGGAGAGAAACGCCCGAGCAACGCACGGAACGGCCCAACGAGACGTTCGTTCACGCCGGCATACCGGCGACCGAAATCCATGTTGCGCCGGATGGTGACGATGCCAACGCTGGCACGAGAGAGGCTCCGCTGCAAACGCTGGCGGCTGCGCGTGATGCGGTTCGCTCTGTTGCCGGCAAAGAGACCGTTACCGTGCATGTCGCTGACGGCGTGTACTATCTGCCGGAGACGCTCGTCTTCACGTCGGCTGATTCAGGGACGGAAGAACATCCCGTCACCTATGTGGCCGAGAACGAGGGCCGAGCCGTACTGAGCGGTGGCACGAACCTCCAGCTTCAGTGGCAGCCTTATCGCGACGGTATCTTCCAGGCTGCAACTCCGTCTGGATTGAAGATCGACCAACTGTTTGTCGGTGGCGTCCGCCAACGCATGGCCCGTTACCCCAACTACGATGCGACCAAGACGACCGACGCCTATCAGGGATATGCCGCGGATGCCTTTTCCAAGGAGCGAGCAGCCGCGTGGGCCGATCCAATTGGCGGCTACATCCACGCCATGCACCGTAGCCGTTGGAACGGCTATCACTACAGGATCACGGGAAAGACACCGGACGGTGAAGTCTCCTACGAAGGTGGTTGGCAAAACAATCGGCAAATGGGCAACCGCCGTACGCTGATCAAGGGTTGCCATATCCACGATGTGGGCGCCAGTGGCGTCTGCTTCGTGGGAGACCCCGGCGCAGTGCGTGATCCGCTGTTCGAGTACCGGGAGAAGAACGACTTGTCGGCCATCGACCGCACTCCCGGTCCAAAGACGAACGACTATCCTGCGGAAAGCTCCGTGGAAGACTGCTTGATCCATGGCGTCGGCCGGGTCGAACGCCAGCCCGCGGGCGTCCAGATCGCCATGGCGATGGAGATTACCGTCCGGGACACCTCGATCTACGACTGTGCGCGTGCCGGCATCAATATCGGCGACGGTTGTTGGGGCGGCCACTTGATCGAACGCTGCGACGTATTCGACACCGTGCGGGAAACGCATGACCATGGTTCATTCAACTCCTGGGGGCGTGATCGTTATTGGAGCAGCGACCGCTCTGCGTCCCAGGTGGAAGTCGATGCGGACCCGAGTCTACCGCTGCTGGATGCGATGAAGACCACGGTCATCCGTGACAGCCGCTGGCGCTGCGATCACGGATGGGATATCGACCTGGATGACGGATCGTCCAACTACGAGATCTACAACAATTTGCTGCTTGGCGGTGGTCTCAAGTTCCGTGAAGGATTCCGTCGGAAGGCCTGGAACAACATCATGGTCAACAACAGCTTCCACCCACACGTCTGGTACGCCAACAGCGGTGACGAGTTCTACTCGAATATCGTCATGTCCGACGTGAAGGGCATTCGCGCTCCCACGAACGCGGCGACCGGCAAGAACATCGACAAGAACCTGTTCTTTGTTGCCGATCCCAAACAGAAGGATAAGTATGCCGAGCAGGGATGGGATTCGAATTCCGTCGTGGGCGATCCGTTGTTCTGGGATCCGGCGAGAGGCGACTTCCGAGTGCAGGATGGCTCGCCTGCGCTGGACATTGGCTTCGAGAGTTTCCCGATGGAGCAGTTCGGCGTGAAGAAGCCATCGCTGAAGGCCCTTGCCAAAACGCCGGTCATTCCTACTTTGGAAATGGGAAGCAAAGACGCGACGTCTCCCGGACCGCCGAAGGCCGCCGGAGACGTGTTCTGGCTCGGAGCCAGGCTACACAACTTGCAGGGCGAAGAATCCTCTGCTTATGGCACCCGCAAGGAAGACGGGAAAATCGCCCTTATCGAGGTTCCGGCGGACTCGGAAGCAACTCGTTGCGGGTTGAAGGAAAACGATCTCATCCAAGCGATCAATGGCCATCCGGTAACCAACTGCAGCCAACTATTCGCGGTACTCGCGGACTTTGGGCCGGAGGCTATGAACGTCACGCTGGTCAGGCAGCAGCAGGTAACCACAGTCGCCCTTTCGAACACTTCTTACGTGGTCGTCGAAACGTCAGATACCGCCGACCGATTCGCGAAGCTGCCCGTACCTGCGGCACGCATCGGCAAGGCGACAGCCAACCAGAGCACTGCCAACCAACCGCTAAACGTATTGGCCGACGGGCGACTGGTCCAGGACTATGGTCCCGTGTTCAGAAATGGCGTGCGCAACGGCGCCTACAAACTCGATCTCGGTCAGCCGAGATGCGTCACGGCGATCAGCAGTTGGTCGTTCCATCAGAACGGGAAGCGCGGTGTACAGAAGCTGACGATCTACGCAGGCAAGTCCGACGCCGACCCCGGCTGGGATGTCTCAGACCGCGATCGCTTCACACCGCTGGGCAGTATCGATACAACCGGCATTTCCATCGATGCATTCCAAGGAGTCTCGTTGCGCGCCCCCGCCGGGAAGTTCCTTGGCGAGTGTCGTTGGATCATCTGGTGCGTTACCCCGGTAACCGGGCTGGATGAGAACACTGCGTTCCAGGAACTCGGCGTTGAGTTCGCAGAATAGGAAGTTGAAATCCTGGCCGAAATGGAGGCCGGTTATCCCTACCACAACCCCAAACTATAGTTGAGAGATCATGAAACACTGGGAATAGCATCGAATCGTCCCCAGAGCTTTGCAGACGGGCCTGCTGCCGGCCGCCAGGCAATCTCCCTCTAGAAAACCGAGAACTCCGATGTCCAAGATCGTATTGCTGTTGTCCCTTCTCGTTGGCACGGCCGCAGGTGGCCAAGAGCAGGACACTCTGCCGGCGCTCACAAGCAATATCGCCCCGCGGAACTTCCAGGAGATGTGGGGGGGATTCGATCCGCAGGCCGAGCCGCTGGAAGTCGAAACGCTCAAGCAGTGGGAAGAGGACGGCGTGGTGCTGCGCGTGGTCCGATTCCGTATCGGCGTCTTCAAAGGTCAGAAGGCCCTGCTGGCGGCCGTGTATGGCTACCCGAAGGGCGCCACGGGACTGCCCGGTTTGGTCCAGATTCACGGCGGCGGACAGTACGCCGACTATCGAGCGCCGTTGTATAACGCCAAACGCGGTTACGCCACGATCTCGATCGCTTGGGCCGGACGGATCAGTGCCCCCGGCTATCGCGTTGGTCCAACGGAGGTGAAGCTCTTCTGGGACGGCAAGACCGACCACCCGGCCTACCGGCTCACGACCGACTGGGGAGCGGTGGACGGCTACCACGCTCCCGGCCGGAATCCCGGCAACGTCTTCCCCAGTGCCAAGACGGCGCCATGGACGCTCGATCCGGTCGAATCACCGCGTAACAGCGGCTGGTTCCTCTGTGCCCTGGCCGCTCGCCGAGCACTGACCTTCCTCGAACAGCAGCCGGAAGTGGATCCCGACAAACTCGGCGTCTACGGCCATTCCATGGGCGGAAAGCTCACCGTCATGACGGCCGCCGCCGACGAGCGGGTCAAGGCCGCCGCGCCGTCGTGTGGCGGTATCAGCGATCGCGAGAACAACAGCCCGCTCTATCGCGCAACGATCGGTGACGACGTGAATCTGAAGCAGATCGACTGCCCGATCATCTTTCTCAGCCCCTCGAACGACTTTCACGGACGCATCGACGATCTGCAGAAGGCGGTCCGTGAGATTTCCAGCCGGCAGTGGCGGGTTACCTGTTCCCCTCACCACAACCATCAGGATACGGCTCAGTACGAAGTCGCCGGACCGCTGTGGTTCGATCAGTTCCTGAAAGGGATGTTTTGCTATCCGAACGCTCCCGAAACCGCCTTGGAACTGAAAACCGATGATCGCGTGCCCGTCTTCTCCGTCACACCCGATCCATCCCAAACGATCGTCGGCGTCGACATCTATTACACGCAGCAAGGTCGGATGGAAGGCGAGGAGAACGATCATGACAACACGAAGAACCGCTTCTGGCACCATGCGAGTGCTATTCAGCACAACAAGACTTGGACTGCAAGGCTCCCGCTACTCGGCACGGACAAGCCGCTTTGGGTCTATGCCAATGTCGTCTATCCGTTAGAGACTCCTGTTGAAGGCGCCGGCTACTACTACCGCCCATATGTGGCCGAGAGATTCAATCTGTCGTCAACAATGCATACGGTATCACCGGAGCAGCTCAAGGCTGCGGAAGTTCAAGCGACCTTGGAACCTTCGCTGGTGATTGAGACCTTTGAAGACGACTGGCAGAAGGAATGGTTCACGTACCAACCCGAGGACTGGGGTCGCAGAACACACAAAATCTACGACGACCGGTGGAAGGCTCCGGCCGGCGCAACGCTTGCCTTCGACGTTCGCGCTGCCAAGGCGAACAAGATGGTCGTCGGCATCGACGGATTCGCCGCCGAGATCGCGATTGAAGGCGGCAGTCAGTGGCAGAACGTCCGTCTGTCGCCGGCTGAGTTCCGGAATCTGGACGGGATGTCGTTGCCGAACTGGTACGAGGTGAAGGAATTGAGACTGGGCCCAACAGAGACTCTCCGCGCAAACGGACGGGGAGGAACAGAATCGCGAGTGCTTGGGGCTAGCTGGCAGGGACCCCAACCAGAGTTTCGAAATCTTCGCTGGATTAGCGAGGTCACGACCAATATAGCTCTCCCGAATCGCAAGTGAGGATCAACCGACGGCGGCGCAAACAGCGGTGAAAGAACCATCGTGACGATTCCCACCGTTTCCGTGTCAAATCACCTCCAGCACAACTCGGCGGTAATCGTACATGCCGATTTCCTGGTTCTTGTCCAGCACTCCCAGAATGATGTGGATCTCTTTACCTCCGGCATCATTGGGTACGGTCACGTGGGTCTTGTCTTCGTCAGGATTGGCGATCGTGACGTTGCCCGGGTAGGTACCGGCCTCTTTGTAGAACCACCATTGAAAAGTCATCGTGTCGCCGTCGGGGTCCGATGATGCAGACGCGTCGAGAGTCAGTTCCTGGCCAGGCGATACTTGTAGGTGGATGATGTCGTTACTCTTATCACCGTTCACGGCGGCCACGGGATTGTGGTTGGCTTCGCTGAACTCTTTGACACACCAGTCCATGCGAGCCCGAAAATCGTTGAACATGGCCCTTCGGAAACGCCATACGGGCACCATGAAGCTATTGAAGGTCTCGTTGTGCACCGGGTCGGTCCACTGTTCCTCTTCTGAATCCGCCTCGAACATGTAGAAATCCCCGTACTTCTGCTCGTCTGCCTTTTCCGGCGCGTGCCTCGACCAGACGTTCTTGTGCTTCGTTCGAGAGAACCGGCCGCTCCAACCACCCCAGTACAGGTGTTCCGGATGGGCTAGCCCGTGGTTTGCCAATCCGGCCCAGGGGATCGTTCCCCCGCCTTCGATGAAGTGCCAGTTTCGCATAATGCGATCGGGAAAAAGGGCTCCCAATGCGCCGTGGTGCGTTTGGATATGCCGGCGAGACCATGCTCCCTGGCCGGCGGCCGTCCGGGGGAAAGGCTCCCAGGTATAGGGTCCGTCGACATTCTCTCCTCGGCCGGGCCCGCCGTAGCAATAGGTCTGTTTGTTGCTGCGATGCCAGGCGATCTTGGGGTACTTGTTCGCTATCCAGGCGCCGGAATTATCCTGGGCGCCGTTCTCGAATACGATTAGCTTCTTGCAGAGTGCGTCCATTTGCTCTTTCGACCGAGACCTATCCAGGTCCACTAGGGCCTGTGCCAGGGAGTCCGTACCGGCATTGGCCACCAGATAGAGCTTGCGAGGATCGTCTTTGAGAATGGCCGCCTCGATCAGCCTGGAAGCATCGGTGGACTTCCCTTCTGCCACGGCAGCGATTCCGTATTGGGCAGTGCCGGCCTTGACAATGCTTCGCAGGTAGTCAGCCTCGGGCCAGCCGGAAGCGTGCTTCTTCAGGTTGGTGACCACCTTCTCATAGCCGTCGATCAGCTTATGGAACAGCTCGGAATGGACCTTGCCTTTGAAGCCGTCCCGGCCGTCATGCAGGTACCTGCCCGAACAGGCAATAAGGCCCTCCAGGTCAAACATGTTGGAGTACATCAACATGTGCATCATCTGCTGCTCTTCATCAGGCTCGTTTCCCATGTCCGCCATGATGATGAGCCGTGTCTTCTCCAACGCATAAGTTGCCTGTACGGGCAACAGAAGACAGAGAATGCAAATCAGTAGGTTTCGTTTCATTGTTGTCCCTTTACCTTGACAGGCCCTTCGTATCAGGTCCGGTGATTTCCCTTGTTAGCTCCTTCGGTCTCGTTTCCTCGTCCTGAACGGACCGAGCCTCCTTCTTGACGTCCTCAAGGAGCTTCCACCAATCCAGGTAATGAGTGCGCGAGAAGAGCTGGGAGTTGTACTGGCTGGTAGAGCCTCCGTATCCCCACTTCCCCCAGTATCCGGTCGCGTATCCGGCTGCGGAGAGCGCATCGCCGATGAGGATGTCGTCGGCCCGCATCGCTTTCTTCGCGTTGTTTGGGTCGTTGCGATCGGCAAACGTGTGTCCTTGATGGAAGCCGGACTGCTGCGAGGAGCGGGCGGGCGAGCAGACGTGGCAGCCATATCCACGGGTGAAGTTGATCCCTTCCGCGGCGAGCCGGTCGAGATCGGGCGTACGAACATAGGGCAAGTTGTTGGCCTTGCGCTGAGCTTGCGCGTTGGGGCCGATCGAGCCCCAGCCCATGTCGTCGACGTAGAAGTAGAGGATGTTGGGACGCGCGGCTTCCGCGGCAGTGACTCGCGTCGCTGGGACGCTGGCGAAGATTACGGCCAAGGAAAGGAGGAAGGTTCTCATGGTCTTGTAGCCCATTCGTTTCTGGAATCTCGGCTCTTTCGCAGTGTTCAGTGCAGGTCCAGCGCCTCATCGACGACCTATGTCATTCTGAAACTCTCATCGTGCTGATTCTGTCGGCAGGTTTCCACTCCTTCTCCGGATCACTCAGCAACGGTTTCAGGCTAGTGCCCTCCATGCTCTCTGGGATCGGAATCCCCGCAACATCACAGAGTGTCGGATAGAGGTCGACCAGTTCTACCAGCCGCTTGCAGCGGGCCCCGGGCGAACCCTGGCCAGGCACTCTGAGCATCAGCGGTACCCGTATGTCGATGTCGTAATTTGAGCGCCCGTAAGCCCAACCACCGGCGTACGCATTCGGGTTCCTCGCCAGCCGCCGCTACCTCATATCGGCCAGCTCTTTCTGAATCACCTCATCATGGCAGAACGATTCGGGATCGCGATCGATCATGTCGGGCGTCAGGTACTTCTTCGGCCTCAAGTCGGCTTCGTCGAAGCTGACACGATCCGGCATGTGATTGTGGAAGATCTTGCCCATCGATACGGTGTAGTAGCCGTGCGCGTGAAAGTGTTGCGGTAGCGTCACGACATCAGGCATGTTAACGCGAAACTTGCCTTTAAGGTCCCAGACTCGCGTTGTGTCGGGCCTGAGCCCCGTCATGACGGCCGCGCGAGACGGCGCACACGCAGCGGCCTGGCAATAGGCCCGCGTGAAGGTCGTTGCACTCTCTGAGAAGGAACCGAAATGGGGCGTCTTGATCTCTTGATTGCCATAGCAGCCCAGTTCCGGCCGTAGATCGTCGACGACTATGAACAGCACATTGGGTCGCTCGGCGCCCGACAGAGATGACCGGCCAGCGAGGACCAGCAAGAAGGCCACGAGGCAGAAGGGAATTCGCAGGCACACAAGACTCTCCTGGTATGCAAAAAGGCGAGAGGTTGGCCAGTAGTTCAGCGTTTGCTGATGGATCCAAGAATACCGGGCGTAGTCAAGCGTCGCAATCAGATCCAGGCGATCGTACCGGTCGACACCGGCGAATTCGGGACCAGCGAGGCATGTGTCAGCCGGAGTCGTCAGATAGCGAATATGGACAATCCAAACTGCTCTCGACGGGTTCTGGGCACACATAGAAGCGCCCCCGCGCCGCAGTCGTGCTAACTCGTCCTGGGGGCGACCCTGCGCAGTTGGCAGTTCGTTCTTCCCCTCGTCAGCGGGGGCGAACTGTGCGCCGAATTGACCCTCCGTTGCGCGCTCATGAAGCGCCCACGGCGGTCAGCAATGCGCACGGCGACACGTCGCGAGCCCGACGATGGCCAAGTATGGCCGGCCGAGCGCCGCACGACTCCTCCGCGCGAGGCAGGCGAGATTGGGGCCGTGCCCCATTCACCTTCAGTAGGCGCCCGCTCTGGGCATGGTGCGCGGGGGCAACGGGCGGCTGGATTGAATGACCTGGTGCTGTCAACCTGTCGCTCGGACTCAGAGGAAGCTATGATGGACTCACTCGGCGTCCGTACCGACCCGGCACTTCCCGAGGCACAAGCCACGCCACCATGCTCCAATCCTTCGGTACCGGTGGAGGCAGCAACACGGGCGCCTGTGTGATCCGCGTGCCGGACTGGATTCCAGAGAGTGAGAAGACGCACCCCGGCGCAAACTACTACATGTACTTCTCGGCTCACCACGGCCCGAGAATCCGGATGGCCTGGGCGGAATCGATCCAGGGCGAGTGGCGGTTGTTCAACGATGGCCATGCCCCGGACTGAGCGAAGAGGAACGACTCGATCCCACCAAATGGAAGATGGTGCACTATGTCGAGCAAGTCCTGCTCAAACCGAAGGCGTACTGGGAAGGCATCGACCGAGCGTACAAGCCGTCGAACAACGGTGTCGGCAATGGGCTCCACTTCCGTGATCCCTACGTGTTCGAAGATATCGACGGCAAACTCTACTTGTTCTACAGCGGCAAGGGCGAGGCCAATATCGGCGTCGCGGAGTTGATCATCGAGCCGGGGCCAAGAGAGAAGTCGCTCCGTGTGACCGCTCCGCATGCCGCGCACCCCATTGTAGCCGGCAACACCTATCCGATCGGCTGGTGGAGCCATGGTGACGTCGACAAAGTCGATCTCGAATACAGCGTCAACGGCAAGGACTGGGTTGCCATCGAGGAGGACGTTGAGAACCGTCACCGCTATCTGTGGACCGTGCCCGATACCCTATCGGAAAACGCCGTTGTTCGCGTGCGTGAAACAGGCGGCTCCGTCGTAGTAGAAAGCGAATGTTTCGCCATCGCGGCCGAGAAGGCCCTTGGGATTGTCTTTCCGCGCAGAGGTGGCGTGTACACAGCCGGCGCTACACATTACCCGACGTACTGTAGCGTTGGCGATATGGACCGCATCACGTTCGAGTACTCCATCGACGGGGGCGATTGGATCAAGATCACCGACAGCCATAGCAATAAGTCCTCCAAGCGCGCCGAATGGAATGCGCCCGCGTTTGCTTGGACCGTTCCCGAGATCGAAAGCGACTCGGTACGATTGAGGGTCAGCCACACGGGCGGCAGTGCTTGTGCCATTAGCGAACCGTTTTCTATCGTAACCAAGTCGAAGCAGCGTGAACATCTGCGTTCCCTGGACGATTAACCGGCGTGCCCTTAGGAGGCGGTGGGGGCGTCCCGTGGCAATCAACTACTGGGTTCTCCGCCCTTCGGTGGCTTGACGTGGTCTGATTCGATACGAGCGCCAGTGCCAAGCCCGCAACGACAACAGGGGTCCTTCATGTCGTGCCCGCGACTTGCGCCGAGGCGAATGCGCAACCGAAGTACATTGGGATGTTGTGCCGGGCTGCTTGAACGATGCAACTCAGGTCGCCCGCAGAGACTAATATGACAGCGCTACATTAGCTCAAGACCTCCATGTGGGATTGCCGATAACGGCATACAAGACATGGAGGTGCATGATGACGACTGATGAAATCAGGGCGTTGGAGCCCGGTGCGCGGC
>Ga0180438_10007901_pt1 | contig 13699 bp, 11 predicted proteins | sample SS_ome_12_FD_132455 | JGI IMG/M metagenome (GOLD analysis project Ga0180438, IMG submission 132455) | Hypersaline lake sediment archaeal communities from the Salton Sea, California, USA - SS_3_D_2 metaG | ecosystem: Environmental > Aquatic > Non-marine Saline and Alkaline > Hypersaline >... | reverse complement strand
GTCCAGTAAGGGCCCCGAGACTTCGTGGTTGCAGAGCTGGATGGCGATTCGCAGAAAGGCTCGGAGGTTCCGCGCGGCGGCGTAGTAGTCCTGCATTAGGCGCTGAATGCTGCGGGCGTCGTTCGACCCATAGGCGAATGCCCGGGCGACGTGTTCTTGATTCGGGAAAGAGAGTTGGTTGTCGGCGCGACCCGCGTGGAAATGAAGTTCGTTCCGGACGCGCCAAATGAAGTCGAGGGCCTCCAACAGGTCGAGGTGTTCTTCAGGCGTAATGAGACCCCGTCCGACGACCTCGTCGAGCGATTTCACGCCGTGACTGATCCGAAGCAGCCAAAGGGCCGTGTGGAAGTCGCGCAGGCCGCCCGCGTTTTCCTTGATATCCGGCTCGGGCGTATACAAATCGCTGTACTCGGGGGGGAGGTCTTCTTTTCGGTCGCGGACCTTGGTTCGGATAAATCTGTCGAAGAGCTCACGTGATTGTAGTTCCCGAATCGAGAGACCCAGGCGAGCGAAGGTCGTTGTATTGCCGGCAATCAGGCGGCTTTCGAGGAAACTCGTGAATGCTTTGAGATCCGCTCTGGCCAGTTCGACGGCTTCCTCGACGCTTCGGACAGCGTAGCCGATTTGGAGGCCGATGTCCCAGAGGAAGGGAACCAGGAATCCGTTAAGGGCCTCGATGTTGGCGTCCAGAGCGCCATCGTAGAGCAGGCAAACGTCCAGGTCCGAGCACGGACTGAGTTCTTCCCTGCCGTAGCCGCCCAAGGCGATCAGGGACACGCGCGAGAGCAGGGCGGACGGAACGGCGCTAAAGGACAGTGCAATCCGAAAGATGCCGCGGAGCAACGCGTCCGCAGCGTCGGCCAACAAGGCCACAACGTTGCCGCCCGACTCGCCGTCGATGTGACGGGCGCGAATCGCGGCGCGTTGCGCCGCGGCGTAGGCGCGGGTGGACGCCAAGCATTCCTCGCGATCAACGGCTGCACACGCGCGGTCAGGCGCCCCGGCCATTTCGACGAGGGTCTCGAAGGACCTTGCTCCGGCGCACGTATTCACCAGACACTCTCCTCGGCGGGCGGCGATTGCCCACTTTCCTCAACGTCAGCGACTTTGTACGGTGGCCCCACAAACGCAAGGTTTCGCGAACGGGTCCACCCGCGTTTTCCGTCGGCCAGCACAACGCGGGCCCACCCCTCGTGCCGGCGGTCGACAACAACGCGGTCGCCGTCGAACAGTTCGAAGTGTGGCGTATCCTGTTCGTCGGTGCCGTAGTACACCGGCACCGTCGGTTCGGAGGCCACGGCCAACGTCTCGGGATGCGCCTTGGCCCATACGGACCCGCCGAACGCGATGGCCAGAACGCCAGCGGCAACGGCAATGTAAGCCGCATACGGCGTTTTCCGCCACTGGCGAACTGCCAATGCCGCCCACAAACCGAACCAGCAAACGACGGCCAGCGTTTTCGACGTTCGGGGGGCGACGCCGTAGTGCCAGAAGAGCAGACTCCGCTGCCAGTCGGGGGGTTGAGCGCGGGCCAAACCCCGTTTCGTTTCGGTTACACACTGGGCCAGATTGCGCCGCGCGTTCTCGAAGCGCGGCTCGAGCTGGAGGGCGCGCTCGTAGTTGGCGATGGCCCGGCCAAGGCGCCCCGCTCGATAGTAGGCATTGCCCAGATTATAGAACACGGCGGGGTGGACGATGTCTTCCGCGATGAGCTGCTCGTACGTTGCTGCCGCGGCCACATAATCGCCGGCTTTGTATTCTTCGAGTGCACGATCGAATGATCGCTCGAACCCGTTCGCGGCCAGCGTTGCCGCTATGGCCAGAAAGACGGCGTTCATGTGGTCCGCTCCTTTCCGAGCGCGCCATCGAGCGCATCGAGATTCGTTAGGGCGGCATGGCTCAGGGCGTGCACTTCGTCTTGCGACAACTGAGCGCCCCCGTATCGGGCGCGCTCGCACGCCCGCAAGATCCGCAAAAACGTATTCGCCAGTTCGGCATTGGCGCGCCGTGCCGTCAGGGCACGCTCCGCATCGTTCGAAGTGAGCCCGGCTTCTTCGATGCCCAGTTTGTCGGCCAGGAATCCGACGAGTGCCCGGTACAGGGCGTCCGGCGCGTCTTCGCAACCGGCTACCGCGCGGAGTCGTTTCCGGCAGGTCGCGCGCGCCCGGTAAGCCCGCGCGAACGCGGTGTCGTTTTCGAAACGCCGTTTGCGGCGCAGGGCCAGAGTAAACCCGACGTAGCCGAGCACCGGGGCCGCCAATAAGGCCGGGGCCATCACCGGGGAAGGCCGCGAGGGACGCAGCGGCCCCGGCGCGGCGATTTCGGGCAGTATGCCTGGTCCGAGCACGTCGACGGTCGCGTGTTTGCCGTCGGGGGACTCGGGCAGGAACACGACGGTGCGCTGCTCGGGTGCGGCCAGCACGGGGACGGTGAACGGCCCTTCGCTGGCCGTCTCGTATTGGGCCTTTTCCGGGTCGAAGTAGCAGAAACGCACTGCTGGGATGGTAAGGGCGCCTCTTTCCAACGGCGTAATCGCGTAAGTAAACCGTTTTACTGCGCTGGGACCGTCTGTCTCGGCTTCGCGATCGGGTTCAGACGTGTGCGCGTTTTCGATCTTGTCTATTTGCGGCTCGCCAATGGCGTCGGGATTGCCCTCGCCGCGGATCTCGACCACGAGTTTCATGGGTACGCCTTGCATCGCTTCGCGCTGGCTTACGTTCGCGGCGAGTTCAAATCGGCCTACGGCGCCGCTGAAGTCTGCGGGCGGCGGCGGGAGCGGCTTCACGAGGATTTCATGTTCCGGCGTGGCGAGCTGGAACTCGTGCCGCTGTCGATTAAACAAGGAGATGCCCCACTGCACGATCCCCGTCCATTGCCAGGAACCGATAGTCAGTTTGCCGGTGGTGGTCGGATACAGCGTTCGTTGGTACTGGATGACCTTGTAGGGGCGCCCATTCAAGACTTCATAGGTCTCGTTTACACGGACCTCGCTCTGGTAGAAGCCTTCCATAGCGGGCTCGCCGCGGAGATCGTTGCCGTGCGATCGCCTTAGGTTTGTGTCGGCCAATTGCCACACCGAGAGCGTAAGCACCAAAGGCTGGCCTTGGAAAACCTCGTTCTTGTTCACGTCGCTTCGCAGGAAAACAAGATCTTCCCAGGTGAGTTCCGCCGAGGACTGGCGCCCGCTCGGCGCGCCCCTGCTGTCGCGCGAACTGCCGCTGTCCTGTTCGGGAGGAACGGCTGCACCCTTGACCGCAGTCAACACGATGGGCTCCGAGTAGCGCATTTCGCCGTCTACGCGGACACCGATAGGCGGAATCTCGATGCGCCCCGTCTTGGTTGCTGCGGCGTAGTAACCGCGCACCTTGCTGCGGCGCATGCGTGTGCCGCTCGAAAACGAGAACTCCTCAGAAGTAATGGACGCCTGCGTGTCGATTATGAGCCCGTCTACTTCAGGTATAACCGGCTCGCCAAGCTGCTCTCCTTCGACTTCGACGGTTAGGACGAAACGCGTATTGACGGAGACGGTGGTTTGGTCTACCCGGGCCGTCACGGAAGGGTCGGCGGCGGTCGCCGAAAGGGCCGTAAGCGCGACGGCTATGTACAAGAACTTAGCCATTACCACCAATCCCCGCTGGCATATCCACCCTGTTTGGACTTCGTTTCGTAGAGCTCTCGCTGATCCAGATCCTCGAGGGAGTCGAGGATCGCTTCAATATTGCGCCGGTCGAGGTCCTGTTGCTCCTCCTCTTCGGCTCCCTGCTCTTGGGATTTGTCTTGTGGCTGTTGATCGGGTTCAGAAGGCGCCGGTTCGTTCTGTTGGTCGACTTCCCGCTGCTCTTCTTCCTCACCGCTCTGTTGCGCTTGCTGATCGTCTTTGCTTTCTTGTTGCTTCTGTTGGTCACCGTCCTGTTGTTCGTTCCGATCGCCGTTTTGACCTTGCTGGTCGGGCGGATTCTGGAGCATCTTTTTGAGCAGGTAGCGAATGTGGTCGCGGTTGTGTCGGGCGTCTTTGTGGTCGGGATAGAGCCGGAGGAAATCGTCGTACGCGGCGAGGGCTTCTTGGAATTTCTCGGCAGCCAATTCGTATTGCCCGGCGACGGCAGCCTGTTTGGCGAGTTGGGCTCTGCAATTCGCGCGGTTGTAGCCGCCCCGCTCGCGGATTGCGGCGTCCGGACTTGCCGCAACCTTGGCAAGCGATTTCTCGGCCTCGCTCAAAAGCTCGACAGCGCCTTCGGCGGCGCCTGCGCTGGCGTCGGCCATGCTCTTCTCATACTGGGCGCATCCGATGCTGTAGTGCAGCAGGTCCGACTCGGGCTCGTCGGTCTGAAGATTCCGATAGGCGGCCAGGGCGCCGTCGGCATCGCCTTGTTCGAGCAAGGCATGGGCTTCCTCGACCCGTTCGTTGAACAGGGTCGCGCTTGCGGCAACACATAGTATTGCAAGCAGGCTAAGCATGTTGCCGTCCTCCGTCCGCGCGTACGCGGGTGCGCCAGTCGCGGAACCACGGCAAGGCCGCCAACCAGAAACCCTCGGCAAGGAAACACAGGATTACGAAGGCGAGCGGCCATTGGTACCGGTTTACGAGACGCAGTCGCACGTCGCTCGATACGGTGTGTCGGGCGAGTTTCTCGAGATGTTCGTGGATCTGCATAATGTCGCTGTTGTCGGGGGTCGATCGTACGTATCCGCCGTCGCCGGCCCGCGCCACGCGAATCAGGGTATCTTCATCCAGTTTGGACACGTGGACATAGGACTTCTCTGCAGCACGGCCGCGGCGGCTGCTCATCAGCGTCGCGGCGACCTCCGTCCCATGCGGGTCGCCGACGCCGATGACGTACACGCGGGCGTAGTCGGCGGTTTTCTCGGCCTCTTTAATTGCGTCACCGGACACTTGCTCGCCATCGGAGATCAGCAGGGCCGCGCGCAGGTCTTTGTTGAAGACGCCTGTTTCTTCGGCTTCTTCGCGGACGGTTCTTGCGGCCTCATGAAGGGCCGCGGCAATGTCCGTCCCTTCAATGCTTATGGTATCCGTGGTTACGGCGTTAAGCACCGCCTTGAAATACCCATGGTCGAGCGTCAAGGGGCACTGCAGCTCGGCCGCGCCGGCGAATACGACGAGGCCAAACCGGTCTGCCGGTGCGCGATCAAGCAACGAGAAGATCTTCTGTTTGGCGCGCTCGAGTCGGTTTGGCAGCGGGTTCTCGGCCCGCATGCTCTCCGACGTGTCGAGACAGATGATGATATCGCGGCTCGGACGCGCGACTTCCTGCCATGTCCGACCCCACTTGGGTTGTGCGAACGTCAACACGAGTGCGGCACATCCCGCCACGGTGAACCAAAACAAAGGTCGCCGCACCGACGCATCATACCCATGGAGCAGGCGGGAAGCCAAATGACCCGCCACAAAACGTTCGAGCCTTTTGGCGTGGCGCTTCTCGAGCGCGCGCAGTCCTAGAATGATCGCCCCGAGGACCACGATGGCCACGGCGAGCCACCAGTGTAACTGCCGCAATGGAAATGCAAATTCGATCGTGTTCATGGTATTGCCTCGAACCAGCGGCGGCGGCCGAACACGGACGCCAGCAGGGCCAGGGTCCCAGCGGATGCGTAGGGCACGAATCCTTCTTCGTACTCGTAGTAATCGGCTATCTCGATCTCGGTTGTTTCCAGCTCATTGATCTCGGCGTACGCCGCTTGCAGCGAAGCGGTGTCGGTCGCGCGGTAGAACTTTCCGTCGCCGATCTCAGCGATCTTGCGGAGTGTTTGTTCGTCTATGGGCGAATATACGGCTGTCCGAATAACGCCGAACAGCGTTTGTTGCGGCATCATGACCTCGTCTTTCGCCCCCGCGCCGATGGTGTAGATTCGGATGCCGTACTCCTTGGCAAACTGCGCGGCCGTGGTTGGATCGAGTTCCCCTCTGTTGTTTTGTCCGTCCGTGAGCAGGATGATGAGTTTCGTTTTGGCCTCCGAGTCGCGGAGACGGCTTACGGCGAGTCCGAGGGCGGAGCCGATTGCCGTGCCGCGCTTCTTGGGGTTTTCGGTGTCGATGCGGGCCAACTCGATTTCCCGCTCGAGCAGGCCGTAGTCGAGCGTGAGCGGGCATTGGGTCCAGGCGTAGCCGGCGTAGAGGATCAATCCGAGCCGATCCAGTCCGTAGCGGTCGCTGGGCCTGTCTTTTCGGCTTTGGATGAAGTCACGCACCGCCTCCTTGGTCACGGCGAGCCGCGTCTGCAATTGGTTGCCCGAGGTGAAGTCTTCCGCGCTCATGCTCCCGGAGACGTCGACGCAGAGCATGATGTCCTTCACGTTGGCGATGTCCTTGCGCAACTGGTGTCCTTTCAAGGGCCGGGCCAAGGCGATGACGAGCAGGGTCAGCCCCAAGGCTCGCAGGATGGCCGGCAGTCGCCGCAGCAAGGCGTGCCGGTGTCTGCGCACGCGGGCCAGCGTCTCGCCCGTCGAGACCAACAACGTCCCGGGCGGCCGGACGGCGATCTCGACGAGCAACAAGGCCAGCACGGCCAGCAGCAACAGGAACGCCCAGGGATCGGTCAAGGCGTTGAACCGGAATGCGCTGATGGGACTCATGCGGCGGCCTCCTGGGTTTCCGGTTGGGGCACGGTTTCGTCGACGAATCGGAGCACTTCGGCGAAACAACGCTCCATTTCGGTGACGCTCGGCAGATACTGCGCGAATTTCACTCGATCCGAGTGCCGCAATATGCCGGCCACGAGTTGCCGGTGGTCGTCGGAGAACCGGTGGCTTGCGGCGGCCTCCTCGAGAAATTCGGGCGTGGTGCGTTCGGGGGCGTGCAGTTGGAACCGATCTTCGATGTAGTAACGGAGAATTGCCGATAGATCGACGTAGTACGGCCCGATCTTGCCCGCCTGCGGGAGCTGCCGTTCGTCTAATGCCCGCAAGCGTTCGTAGGCGATTTCCCAGGCGGGCCGAGGCGGGGCCTCAGGCGCGTGCGTCGCACGCCTGCGCCAGTAGTACGCTGTCGCCAAAGCAAGGGTCGCCGCCCCGGCAGCGGCAATGAGGATCACCCACAGTAAGGCGGAAGACTCTTTCGGGTATATGAGTCCGGCATTTGGGGCGAAGGTTTCGGCCTCTTCGCGTTCTTCGGGCGTTAGGTCGCGTACGCGGATCGCTGGGGACGGCACCACGACGCGCGCACCCTCGGCCCAGGTCACCTCGACGGGCTCGATCGCATAGTCGCCAATAAACACGGGATCGAGGGTGTAGGTTTCGACGATTCGGCGTCTGTCGTGTCGGAGTTGCTTCGTGTTGCGCTGCGGCGGGCCGTATACGAGGAGTCCGCCGAATTTCGCCGTCATGTCGTCGAGGTGCACGTCCAGGTCGGCGGGGGCTTCGATCGTGATGCGGAACTCGGCTTGCTTGTGGAACGGGACAACGGGCGGCTCGAGGGTCACGGACACGTCCACGGCGTCCGGCCCCGCTGCGGCGAGCAATACGATGCCGAATGTAACCAGCGCGCTCATTGGGTAGTCGGTGCTCCCTCGATACGCTCGGGGTACAATCGCACATCACGCTCGCGAAGGGTCTCTTCGATGAGCATACCCACCTGTGCCTGCTCTTTCTCGCGTTTCAACATCCGCGCTGCCGTTTCTTTGACGTCCTCGAACGGCATAATCTGCTGCGGGTTCGTTGCTTCCACCTTGAACATATACCAGGCGCCTTCAATTTCGAGAGGTCCAGCCAGTTCACCGGGTTCGGTTGCGAATATGGCTTCCGTAGCGGCAGACGAATCGGGCACGCCGGGGACGTTGCCGCCTTCACGCACGGTAACCGTTTGTACAGGGAATTCTTCGAGTGCCGCTGCGGCCTCGGCAGAATCGGCTTTGCCCACGTGGACGGCGGCCGTGGCGGGTTTTGTGAATCGCGTTGGTTCGGCCTTATAGAACCGTTCCACGTCGTCAGGCGTGACGTTGATGCGGGCCTGTATTTCGTCCCCAATGAGTCTGGCGACTACGAGCTTGTCGAGCTGGTCGGCGAGCAACTGTTGGATCTCGGGGTCTTTGTCGAGCTCCAAGCGTCGCGCCTTGTCCAACAGCAGCCGCTCGGCGACACCGTTCTTGAGGAAATCCGCTTTCTCTTGCGTTGTTGTGAACGGGGGGCGGGCATAGGTTGGGAGTTTCTCGAGTTCGAGTTCGAGGTCGCGATCCGTTATCACATCGCCCCCGAATTCTGCGAGCACTACCTCCTCCGAGCCGACGTCAGCGGCGCTGCGTGCAATGTCCGTCCGCTGCCGCAGTTCGCGGCGCAGGTCAACGGCCCGGCCCAGCTTATCCAGGCACAGGGCCACTTTTTTGTTGGTTTCGTCTTTCAACGCCGAGTTTGGATCGAGTAACTCTGAGCGATACAGATAGGCCAAAGCTTTCTGGAACTGCTCGGCCTCGATGGCGACCCGCGCCACCGCATAGCACACCTTGGCGCGTTCCGAGGCGTTCAAGGGGGCTCGCCGAAGGTATTCCTCATAGGATTCGATGGCGGCGTCGGGCAGATCTTTTTCGGCCAAGTAGGCGGCCTGTTCGCGCAGCGCGTCCACCGGTAAGCCGGGGACCGCGGCTTCCGGTGCGTGCCCCGGGGCTTCGACTACGGCGATATTGGGCGCCAGCATCCAATATAGGCCGCCGAAGCCCACCACGAGGATCAACAGATGCACCAACGCTAAGGGATGGTGTTTCCTCGGCGGCCTGCCGTACTGGGCGCGGAACTCTTTCAACCGTTCGGGAGTCTTTTCGCTCATTGGTTAAGGACCTCTTCCGATTCCACCCTTGTCAGAAACTTCCGGTTCATATGTTTTCCAGCGTTTGTTCCTCTTGGTTTGCCGGTCATAATCCTGAGAAAGACCTAGATCATGCATAGCGTCGCTCGCGCATTCGGAAGAAACGATAGAGTTCTTCGACATAGGGCCTATCCGTTCGGACGTGGATCGCGTCCACCTTTGTCCGCTTGAACGTGTCGTATCGTTTCTTCGCACGTTCTTGCGCCGCTTTGGCGTAGGCGACTCGGACGGCTTGGTCGCCGGTGTCGACCAGGACTTCGCGGCCGGTTTCGGCGTCGCGTACGTTGACGAGGCCCACGTCGGGCAAGGCGTCCTCGCGCGGGTCCGACACCGTCACGGCGATGAGGTCGTGGCGACGATTGGCGATCTGGAGCGCTACTTCATAGTCCTCGGCCATGAAATCCGATACCAGGAACGCTACGGCCCGCCGTTTGGTTACGCCGTTAAGGAACCGCAAGGCGCCCGGGATATCCGTCCCGGTGCGCTTGGGTTCGAAGTAGAGCACGTCGCGGATTACGCGGAGCACGTGGGTCCGGCCCTTGTTGGGGGGCACGTACAATTCGATATCGTCCGTGAAGATGATCAAGCCGACCTTATCGTTGTTTTTGATTGCCGATATGGCGAGCACGGCGCACAATTCCGCGGCCAGCTCGTTTTTGAACCGGGACACGCTGCCGAACCGACCCGAGGCGCTGGCGTCCACGAGCAGCATGACCGTCAATTCCCGTTCTTCGGCCAAGAGTTTCACATAGGGATGGCCTGTGCGAGCGGTGACGTTCCAGTCGATCATGCGGACGTCGTCGCCGGGGACGTATTCGCGGACCTCCTTGAACTCCATTCCCTGGCCCTTGAACACGCTTTCGTATTGTCCGGCGAATATGTCGTTCACGACGTGACTCGTCCGGATCTGAATCCGCCGAATCTGTTGCATCACTTCCTGCGGTATCATCGCATCAACTCCAATAAGAAATACTCACCACAAAGGCACAGAGAACACAAAGGCTTAGAAAGTCAGTCCATGAAGTCACCCATTCACCCTTCTATGGACCTCGATCGCTGCACCTATGATGTTCTTTGAGAGTACGTTCGATTCCGCGCACAGACCGTCGGTATTCATTACAGTTAATCCACCCAATCTCTTGAGCTTTGTGCCTTTGTGGTGAGGTCTCCGTCACGGTACAGGTACGGTATCGAGGATTCTTCGAATGATGTCCTCGCTGGTGATGTTCTCGGCTTCGGCTTCGTAGGTGATAATGATTCGGTGGCGCAGGATATCCATGGCGACCTGCTTGACGTCGTTCGGGAACACGTTTCCTTCGCCTTGGAGGAACGCGAGCGCACGCGCGGCCTGTTGCAGGTAAATGGTAGCACGGGGCGATGCGCCGTATTCGATGAGGTGTTTGACGTCGAGTTCGAATGCCTCGGGGTGCCGCGTGGCCTGGACGATGTCGACGATGTAGTTCTTGGCCTTGTCATCCACGTATACGCGATTGACCACTTCGCGGGCCGCGAGGATATCTTCCTTCGATACGACGGGGCTGACGGCCGGTTCATGCAGCAGATCGACGCGATCCATAATCTCGCGCTCCTCGGTGCGGCTCGGGTAGTTCACCTTGAGTTTGAGCATGAACCGGTCTACCTGGGCCTCCGGAAGCGGATAGGTGCCTTCCTGCTCGATCGGGTTCTGCGTGGCCAGCACCATGAAGGGTTCTTCGAGGGGGAAGGTGCGTTCGCCGATGGTGACTTGGCGTTCCTGCATGGCTTCGAGCAGCGCACTTTGGACCTTGGCCGGGGCGCGGTTGACCTCGTCGGCGAGAATGACGTTGCCGAAGATGGGCCCTTTTTTCGTGGTGAATTGGCCGTCGTTCGGGTTGTAAACCAGCGTGCCGATCAGGTCTGCGGGAAGCAGGTCCGGCGTAAACTGAATACGCATGAACTTGCACGCCAACGCTTGGGCAAGCGTCTTGACGGCGGTCGTCTTTGCCAGGCCGGGCACGCCCTCGATTAACACATGCCCATTGGCAAGCATGCCGACCAACAGTCTATCGACCATATACTGCTGGCCAACGATGACTTTGGCGACTTCGTTGCGCAGTTGGTCCACAAAGCTTGCTTGCGCCTCGACTTCCCTTCGGATAGCCTCGACTGTCGTCATCATAGTCACGTGTCCTCCGTAGTTCTTCTCAACATCCGCTCCACCTCGCGGAAATCCGTGTCCATTTCATCCTCTGTGGGGCGAACGCCCCGGTAGCCTACGTCCCGCGCGCGGGCCGTCAGTTTCGTCTCCAGTTTGGTGTCCTCGTTTGGGAACAACGCTCCCACGCTTCGCGCCAAGGCGCCGTAAAACCGATAGTAGTCCCCGTCCAGCCGGAACTGATTGGCCGTGTGGAGTCCCCGTTGCGCGGCCGGTAGGTCGGGTTTAGTCTCCGGCTCGGGCTCGCCGGGGCGCCGCTGGTGTCGATAATGCCGGACGAGCCAAACGGCGGCCGCAACACCGATAAGAACGGCAACGGCGCCCCCGAGCGCCGACGCGGCCCAGATGACGAGGCTGCGGGCCTTTACCTCGATCGTAAATGACTCGGCAGTCAGTGACGGCGCATCCGGTTGCGCAGCAAGTCCCTCGCTCCGCTCAAGGTCGTCCCGAGTGGTCGTGTCTTGGGGCGAGACATAGGGAATATGGACGACGGGCGCTTGGTATTGACCGGGTTTATGTGGCACGATCTCGACGGTTTGCACCACGACGTTTTCACCGTCGCGCAAGAAGGTTCTTGTGGTGGTCAGGGCGGCCGTTCCCCAATCGATATCCTCGATTTGGGCGGGCAGCACCGTGTATGCGACCGCGTCGCCTACCCATGACACTTCGTAGGTTACGGTGAACGGTTTTCCGGGCCGCGCCGGCTGTTTCGCCTTGAGCATCGTCAACTCGGGTTCGGCCACCGCCCCAACGGCCGTCATGAGCGCGCACAGGATGCCAAAGACGCGTAACTTTCGTTGTTGCACAATGGGAGCGTGTGATTTCATAGGTCGTTGATATGCACGTTCCGTGCCGAGACGCGTTCTTACTCTAACACGTTTCTTATCAGCGAGTTAGCGCTTCGAGGGGGCCGCGACCGGAAACCTTAGATCGGGCATTTGGCGGACATCGGCCCAATCTGGGGTGCGGCGCAATCGGTCCCGCCGCAGCTCGATGCGTTGTCGGGACGAATCGAGCCGTGGGCCAAGGGCAAGCAGCCGCCCGCGGAGAGTCAACGTGCATACGCACTCGGAATTGGGTATTATATGCGCAGCGCCGGGCGCGTTTTGAGGAACGAGAAAACGGGTGGCGCGGTGTAGTTGATCGGTGACGACGGAGCGGTCGGCGCGCTTTCTGGGGGCCGACATGAGGGTAGACAAGTAGCTCTATGAACGAAATCATGGAGGAGATGATCATTGTCAACTCATTGGGGATGCATGCGCGCCCGGCGGCGGCGCTTGTGCAGACGGTGTTGCCGTTCGAGAGCGAGGTCGAGATCGACCTGGATGGTCATCGCGTAAACGCCAAGAGTATCATGGGCTTGCTCACGCTCGCGGCGGGCCAGGGCAGCCGGGTGACGGTGACGTGCAAAGGGCCGGACGCGCGGATCGCGATGGATGCCGTGCGCACCTTGGTTGAATCCGGATTCGGGGAGGAATAGGTAAACCGTGGAAATCGCGTTGCGCGGCATTGGGGTATCGCCCGGTATCGCCATAGGTCCGGCGCTGCCCTTCCGTGTGCAGAGTCTCGACGTGCCCAAGTTCCCCATCCAGGATTCCGTTGCGGAACTCGAACGGTTTGAACGGGCCGCAGCGACCGTTCGGGCCGACTTGACGCGTCTTACGGACCAGACGCGAGAAGAGCACGGCGACGCACTCTCGGGGATCTTCAGAGCCCATCTGTATATCCTTGACGATGTGGTCGCGGAAATCCGAAGCCGTCTTGACAAGGAACGCGTAAACGTCGAGTATTTGGTCGACGACCTCATTGGGCGGTATTCACGGATGATGACGCGGGTCAATGACGCGCGGGCCCAAGAACGGGTGGCGGACCTTCTTGACGTCGGGACGCGCATTCTCGGCAAACTTCTGAACACCGAGTTGAACAGCCTCGAGCATATCGAGCGGCCGAGCATCGTGGTTGCCCACGATTTGTCGCCGTCTGAAACCGCCAACATTGACATCGCGAACACGCTGGGCATAGCCACGGATATGAGCGGCCCGACATCGCATACGGCCATTCTGGCGCGTGAGCTTCAGATTCCGGCGGTCGTGGCGCTCCGATACGTCGGGGACCACACGCTGCCCGGGGACGCCATCATAGTGGATGGCACGAACGGGTACGTCTACATCCGCCCCAATGCGGTTACGCTCGAACGATTCGTCGAGGAGCGTAAACGGCAGGAGAAGCAGCGCAGGGCGTTGCTCCGGGCCGAGGCGCACGAGCGCAGCGCGACGCTCGACGGCGTCGAGGTCCCCGTGATGGCGAACGTCGAACTCCCCTATGAATTGCGCCACAGTCTGAAGGCCAGCACGCACGGGATTGGGTTGTATCGAACCGAGTACCTTTTCTTGAACCGCTCGTCTCTGCCCACCGAGGAAGAACAGTATCACTCGTATTCCCAGGTGGTGGCCGCCGTGAAGCCGGCGCCGGTGACCCTGCGAACTATCGACATCGGCGGCGACAAGTTTATGTCGCACGTGCCGTTCGAGCCGGAGGACAATCCCCAACTCGGGTGGCGGGCCGTGCGATTTTGTCTGGAGCGTCCCGACATTTTCAAAGCGCAACTGCGCGCCATGTTGCGTTCGAGCGAACACGGCAATGTGCAAATCATGTTTCCGATGATTAGCGGCCTCGATGAGTTCCGGGCCGTG
>Ga0180438_10007900_pt1 | contig 13699 bp, 7 predicted proteins | sample SS_ome_12_FD_132455 | JGI IMG/M metagenome (GOLD analysis project Ga0180438, IMG submission 132455) | Hypersaline lake sediment archaeal communities from the Salton Sea, California, USA - SS_3_D_2 metaG | ecosystem: Environmental > Aquatic > Non-marine Saline and Alkaline > Hypersaline >... | reverse complement strand
GTCCCCCTCCGGCATTCGGTCGAGCTTGACAACCGCGGTGCGCGGCGCTTATACGAGCGTCTCGGCTTCGTGGCCGTCGAGACGCACGGGCTGCACACGCTGATGGAGTGGGATCCGTTACGAGGTGGCGCGGACGACTGGTGACGGTGGCCGAAGGCGGCCGACCGTCGGTTCGCTCCGTGAGGTCGACGATCGACGAGAATCTCACGATCCGCTGCCCGACGTTTCTCGGGACGGACGAACTCGCGCAGATTCGAACGCGATCGACGACTGGCCCAAAAAGGAGCGGCTCGCCAAGTGGTTCAGTGGATCCAGCGCCCCGGACTGCGCCGTGGTCAACATCATTCCGTATCGGATCGTCGCCCTGCCGATCGGCGGCGGCCCCGAACCCCAGGTCTGGGAGGCGTAGGCATCCGCGGGGCAGTTCTCCGAGAATCGACAGGCGGTTCGAATCCCCTAGGCTCCAATACGCCGTTCCTATTTTGGCCTCGTAGAACCTCGCGTTTCGCGTGTTCTTCGTCCTTTCTGACGCCGGTCGATGTTGATTCCGGAATCGCATCCCAACCACATTCAGCGAACGTCATTGGCGAGCCATCGAAGAAGGCTCTCAATGAAGTGACCTGCGCCCGAGAACATGTAGTTGTCGCAGATCGCTGCCACTCGGCCTTCGCCGTGCTCTCGGACCGCGAGAACTGGGAACGGGCCTCGTTTCTCACCAGCTGACGGTTCCTCGTCACCTGTTTGCTCTTGCCAAGATCTGGAGCTAGTCTCCGCCAGTACGAGCCAGCCAGTGCCAATGTCCATCGTAGCTGCCCAGGCCACAACAAGGGAGGCGCAGCGATCTGTCACCGGATGCTCTACGAGCTCATCGATCTCAAAGGCTGTGAAGTCCCAAAGGAAAGCAACCTCGCCAATTGGCTGCCCTGTGAAAGACACATCAAACTCGTTGAAGGCGATATCGGGTGCCCCTCCGTTCCCGATCAGCAGCAATCCCCCGCCATCGGACACAAACCCCTCAATCGCTGCCATCTCCTGCAAGTCCAATGCGCGTGAGGGAGCGGCAATCACGAGCACCCCACAATTGCTGAGACTCGTCGCGCTGAACCGGGTTGCAGTATGCACAGCATCAATGTGGTCCACGAGCCCTTCCATGAGGACCCACTCCGGGTGCTCCGGGTTGATTGCAACAGCTGCCTGTTGATCGACCGCCAAGCCCGGCGAGTGCGATGCGTCGTACACCACGAATGGATCATGTTCCTCTAGCGTCAGCTCGGGGTACTCCAGGTCCGGGGGTTCCTCTCCACCAAGCCTGTGAAACCAATGCGTGAGAAGCGCCTCTGACGGCTTTCGTTGGACGACTGAACCCTGCTCGCCGAAAAGCGGGAACCGCGTTCTCATGGGAAGCCTCGTTGCTGGACGGAGGCACGGGAACCACGCCCAGATGCTTACTCCGCGGAGCCAATCGCCACCGATGGATAGGCTCTCCCGCGTGAGAACCCGCATCAGGGCTTCGTACAAGTCCGCTTGCTCCCTGTTGTCGACAGCTCCGACTGACGCAAGATCCCAAGGTCTCGTATTCGCGCCGTCAAGGCTCCTATACCCAACCTCAGAGATCATGACCGGCTTCCCGTATAGCTCGTGGACGGTCTTCAGTGCCTCTACGATGCTATCGCCATCGCAGTTTTCGTACCAAGCGCGCTCCAGCTGTTCAACGGGCGGATCATATCGGTTAGTAAGCGGCAGGTAGAGGCTCACACCGATGAAGTCGAGCTCGTCCGCGAAAGGGATGCTCATCACTTCCCGCTCTCCCATCGGCTCACCTTCAGCCGAGCCGATAATCGCGTTGACCGAGAGCGCTCCTGAGTAGACTTCACGGATCCTTGCAATGATGTCGTACCAGTAGTCAGTGTAGTCAGGATTCACAACCATCGATTTCAGCTCGTTCGTCAGGTAGAAAGCCGTAACGCCCGTTTCCTCTGCCATCTCGGCGTACGCAAGTAGTACTTCCGCGTAGTTCTGGAACCACTTCTTTGGACTTGTGGGTGCCAGCTTGGCAGGCCAGACGCCGTCGCGGGACAGAATGCTCGGCTTCAGTTCAACCGTCAGCCCCGCGCCAACGAGGTACTCGACTGCCTCGGCGATGTCTGAGAGCAAGTGGCTGGATCTCGAGTTCACCGGTTCTACGAGGTGGGACCTGTAATCGGGCATGTAGACCTGAGGAGAGAAGAGCACAGAGTTGGCTCCGGTGCCGATGAGTCGGTCGAGGGATTGGCACAACTCAGGATCGTTGAATCCCGTGTGTGGATCCAACGCTTGCAGTGTGAATCCCCAATACGGAAAGGGCGGCTGTGCAAACGGCATCCTCGGAGCCTCTGCGATCCACTCAGAGGACAGACACACAGCTTCGCTTGGCTCCCAGGAGAACCAGAAATCAGACCAGACTGCAACGCTGCCGTCTGAGAAGACGATCATGCTGTCGGAGCTTCCGATGGTCCACGCTTCAAACGCGTCGCTCATCCACGTGATTCTCACCGGTTGATCGAAGACGACTCGCAAACCGTACACCTCCTGATCGGTGTCATTGAATAGGATCATGCTGCCTGCAGCCGCCAAAGACAGGCTCAGAACCACCACCAACGCCGGGACAGCCAAGCCGGCAACTGTGAAGCGCATCGTATCTCCACCTCCAAGAATGAGTTTCCTCCTCACCCTAGTGCGGTACCCTTCTTCACTGCAACTTCTATTCATGGTCTTCACCTGAGAGTCACGCTGGGCTCTGCGGCTCCATGAGAACGCACGTGCCGTGATCCGCGGGAAGTTGGACAGTGCTGAATCGCAGATCCAAAAGGACACCTCGCCGATTCTCTGCGCCGCAAGAGGACGCCCATCACCACGAAGCTAGCTGCTAACGAACGCGTTCTACATTCAGTCCCCCAGGCTCCAAACCGCTGTTGCAATCTCGGCCTCGGAGAACCTCGATGCGCACATCCTCTCTGCATCCCTGAACGCTAGCCCAAGTCGATCTCGATGTTATGTTTAGACAGAATCCCGAGGCGAAGCGCGTACCCATCAAGCCGCGACGCGAGAAGGCTGCAGCACACTGATTCACTGCAGGAAAAATGCAAGGTCAGTTGAGTACGCTGAAGCAGCCGATGCGGAGAAGGAGGTCCGCAATCCTCCCACATCGATTGATGCGAAGTAGAACAGCCTACCCTGCTGGCGGTTGGCGTTGTGGGGAAGGCCGCCAGCGCGATCCGGGAGGTTGTGCGAACCGCGAGTTGCGTCACCAGAGGGTAGGAGGTGCGAAGTGAGGTGGACTGGTGCTCGACTGCAGTTCTTGGTGGTTGGTTTGCCCCTGTTAATTTCCGTTGCGATCTGTGTGGGTGGATGGGCAGCAGAGCTTCCCGATCCTGTTGCCACGGTCACTCTCTCTCCCGGTTTCTTCACGGATGCAGCGTTCTCTCCTGACGGCGAGTATCTTGCGGCAGCCTGCACAGATGGAACGGTGAAGCTCTTCTCAACAGAGACGTGGGAGTTGGTGTGGGAGGTCTCGTTATTCGACGGATGGTGTGCAGTCGCGTTCTCGCCCGACAGTGAGACCGTTGCCGCCAGCCGGCGTACGGAGCTGGACGTCGTGTTCCTCGCCACGCGTACAGGACGGGAGAAGAGGAGGCTTACCCTCTCAGCCGACATCCCCGGACATCCCGGCCGTGAGTTCGGAGGGGTCATGTTCCCTGTCTTCAGCCCTGACGGCACGCTGCTTGCGTGCACGGACGGCATCGGAACACAATGTGTGAAGCTGGTTGATGTGGAGACGGGCGAGGAACTTGGAACCCCTATTCTCTTCGACAGCGGCGAGGGGTTTGTCCCGGCTGCGTTCAGTCCGGACGGGAGCCAGCTCGCGAGTCACGGGCCCCGCGGCGAGCTTGCTGTGATCGATGTCGCTACGCAGGAGGAGCTACTCAAGAAGTCGCGCGCCAACTGCTACGAACTCGCCTATGCCCCAGATGGAAGCCTGTTCACTAGCACTGAGACGCAGGTTGAACACTGGAATACAACTGATTGGACCAACACCCTCTTCGGCACAAGAGACGCAAAGACCCAAGGCGGCGTAGTCGTTCAGGTCAGTAACGATGGTAGCCTTGTGGCTAGCGGACTGACACACTTAAGGCTCTGGGAAGTCGAGTCGACGACACTGCTTGCGAGCTATGACATCCCCGTCTTCGGGTACCGGATCGGGTTCACGTGGATGAGGTTCAGTCCGGATGGAAGCCTGCTCGCAGCCAGTGCCGGCTTCAGCGCTTCGATATGGATCTGGAAGGTGTCAGATTTGGTTGCTCAGTAACTGAGATCGTACCTAGGAGAATCTGTCGGACAGCCGAGCGCCGCGGCAACCCAGTGACCGCGTGGCGCTCGGCTGTCAAGTCTAACCCCTTCTTCAGAACCAGCCCTACAGTACTGCCAAGCCCCTTCGGCAACGCCGCCAGCTCGGACAGTCAAAGGATATCCCAAGTCCTCAAACCCCATGTCGGCACATGCCGCCACATAAGTGCCGAATCCAGAACAGGCGATTGCACAGTGCAGGGCGGGGCACCATCCGTTTTGTCCGGCTACCGACTCGCGACTTACGAGCTAACAGCCGCCAGTCCTCACCACGAGACGACTCACGAACGCGTTTCGTATGCAGTCGCCTAGGCCCCGTAGTGCCGATCCTATCTTCCTTTCTAGGATCCTTCTCAGCCCTCGCTTGCCTGTCTCCGCGAAAGGGCCGGGACGTGTCGATATCAGCCTCAAGCATTGCAGCCGTTCACACTGAGCCCCCACCCAAGACACAGGCTTCGGCACTGATAATCGCGGCCCCCATTGCTCGGTTGGCCTCTCCGGAACTAGAATGAATGTCGGGCCAAACCTCGGTGCATGGCCAAGCTGGTCCTGCCGCCACTGGGAGCAAACAGCGTGACCAATAGAGTTGAGCCACTGACCATCCAGCTGCTCGGGCCCATCAAGGTTTGGCGCAACGGCCATCCGATCTCCGAGCAAGAGTGGACTCGAAAGAAGCTGAAGCAGCTCCTCGCGGTGCTACTCACCGAACCTGGCCGTGTCTTCACGTACGATCAACTCACCGAGTTCCTCCTCGCGGGCAATACCCCAGAGAAGGCTCGCGGAAACCTCCAGAGCCTCATGAGCAGGCTGCGGCGAACCCTCGAACCGGAATGCAGACGAGCCACCGATTCGACGTTTGTCATCCGGCGGGGTGAGGGCTACTGCTTCAACACCGAGTCACCATACTCATTGGACACCAACGAGCTTGGCAGTCTGGTCAAGCAGACAGGCGAACTGATCGGGTTTGGGCGGTGGGTGGAGGCTCTGGATCGCTCTCAGCGAGCCGTTGATCTCTACCTGGGTGATTTCGCGGTCGAATACCCCTACGACGAGTGGACCCTTGCTCCGCGGGATCTATACAGAGCCCAATACCTAAGAGCTCTTCGCCAGCTTGCTGAGTGTCAAGCGAGAGTGGGGGACTTGCAGTCCGCAATCCGAACCTGTGAGCATCTTCTCCGTGATGAGCCGTCGGATGAGGTCTGCCACAGGCAGCTGATGTACTACCACTACTGCGCTGGCGACCGAGCCAACGCCGACCGATCCTATCGCCGATGCGTCCAAGCACTTGCGGAGCATCTGTCCGCCAAGCCGAGTCCTGACACGGTGCAGCTTCATGGTCAGATCGCGCATCACACGGCCCCGAAACTGCGGAAGTGGCTTCCTAACAACCTGCCGCACAGGGTCTCTCGGTTCATAGGCCGGGAAAGCCAGATCGTCGAGGTCAAGCGCTTGGTGGACAGGAGCCGATTGGTAACTCTCATCGGTGTCGGGGGTGTGGGCAAGACGCGGCTAGCACTGGCTGTCGCTTCCGAGCTTCTCGAGGCATTCCGTGACGGGGTGTGGTTTGTCGATCTCGCCGCAGTCTCCCGAGGCGAAGGCCTCACTGCGGCCGTTGCAGCCGCGCTCAATGTGAAGTCCAGAAGTGGGCAGGGCTCACTCGATGGCGTTCGCAGCCATGTTCGTCAGAAGGATGCGTTGCTGGTCCTTGACAACTGCGAGCATCTCGCGGACGCCTGCGCACACCTGGTGAACACCATACTTCAGGAGTCCCCGGCGCTTCGTGTCCTGGCCACGAGCCGCGAGCTACTGCGAGTGGAAGGCGAGGTTGCCTGGCCTGTTCCTCCATTGGAGCTACCCGCCGATGACAGACTGTTCGAAGAACTCGCCAGTTGCGATGCCGTCACTCTCTTCGTCGATCGGGCACAGGCAGTACGTCCTGACTTCCAGCTGACACCTAGGAATGCCTTCTCGGTCTCCGAAATCTGCGGCAAACTCGAAGGTTTGCCGCTGGGAATAGAGCTGGCCGCTGCCTCCTTGAGCTCGGCGACGCTCTCTGACGTCCTAGCAGTTTTGGATGACCAATCTGGGAAGCTGATTCAGCGCGATCGCACGGCTCCTCCCAGGCATCGGTCGCTTCATGCATCGCTTGATTGGAGCCACTCCTTGCTTACGGGTCGCGAGCGGGCCGTCCTGCGACGTCTGTCGTGCTTCGCCGGAAGCTTCACCGCGGAAGCGGCCGCCGTGATCTGCAGTGATGAAGACATCACAGAAGACGACGTCCGTGTGATCGTGCCCGCGCTGGTCGGCAAGTCACTGCTGGGGTTCAATGAGGCAGTTGGCGGAGGGCGCTTCCAGCTGCTCGAGACGGTTCGACATTACCTAGCCGAGAAGCTTGACGAAGCTGAGGAATCGAAAGCCTATCGTAGCCGTCATGGCCTGTTCTACATGCGGTTCGTTGACCAAGCCGAGATCCTCGGGCCGGCACAACGTCAATGGTTCGATCGGCTCACGCTGGAGCTGGGAAACCTGCGTTCTAGTCTCAGCTGGTTCGACGCATCCGGGGAAATCGATGCGGGACTGCGCCTTGCGACAGCGCTCGGCCCATTCTGGGAGAGGACCGCCAATCTCGAGGAAGGAATCGACTGGTTGCAGAGGTTCCTGAGAGCGAGCGAAGAAGGCGCCGGCCGACATTTCGCCGACGGCCTCAGCCTCCTTGCAAGGCTTCACATCAAGCTCGGACAGGATGATCAAGCCAGACCCATCGCTGAGAAGAGCGTCGCCATCAGCCGGGCACTGGATGACGAGAACTGCCTCTCGACCGCCCTCAAGGCCCTAGCCCATGCCGAGAGCAGTCTTGGCAACGTCCGGATTGCTGAAGAGATCTACACGGAAGTGCTTTCTTTGGATCGGAGTATTGGCCGACACTCAGGCGCCGCAGCTTGTCTGGCGAATCTCGGCCGGGAGTACATCCGCGCGCGTGACTATGAAGAGGCGCAAACTGTCCTGCGGGAAGCGCTCGACCTCACCACGCGGCACGGCTTCAAACAGATAGAGGGTGGAGTCTGGGGGCTACTCGGCCGTGTCTCCGAGCAACTGGGTGAGTCCGGATCCGCAACGGAGCACTACAAGGAGGCAATCCGGGTTGCGCAGGAGATCGGAGCGAAGCAAGACGAGTCTTGGTACTGGGTGGAACTCGGTACGCAAGGGCTCGGGTCGGATGACTCGCCACGCGGCGATCCTGACGAGTGCCGTACTTGCCTTGAGCAAGCCGTCTCAGTAGCTCAGGTATCGGGGGATACCACCGCAGTATTCACTGCACTCGCAAACCAAGCGATGTTGCTGGCCTCGCTTGGCGACCATACTTCTGCTCGAGACAGCCTCAAGCGGGCGTACTCCCTTGGCTGCCAACCTGAGTGCAGATTTGGACCCGAACGGCTTGTCCCGTTGGTGGCCGAGAACCTTGCAGCAGAAGGCGAGCTACGCCGCGCCATGCAGTTGCTCGCTGCGGCGGAAGCGCAGGACCCACGCTTCGCTGAGCACTCCTCCCATCACTACATGAACCCGGAGCGGATATCTGCGCCCATTCGCGACGCGCTTGGCGCGCAGGCTGCTAGCGAGGCTATCGCAGAAGGAAGGGAGCTGGCCCTGCAGGATCTGCTTGAGCGGATTCTCGGTTCCCCTAGCCAATCTGGGCGATGAACTCGGCCCACTCCCTCATGACCTTCAGCTCTGAATCCGAACCAATGGCGATGTTGGAAGCCCCATTCGAGAACGTGTCTGCAAAGACACGAGATGGCGAGTATTGCTAGACCCCAACGAGCGTCTCGCGACTCGGTGTCACGCGGGGCAAGACATCCATCACCACGCAGCAACGCACGAACGCGTTCTACATTCGGCGCTTATCGGGTTGAGTCATCAGCCTGCTCGGCTGTGCCGTTCCTTACGGGAGATGGAGTCTGAGTGATCCGATACTGTCGTGCATTCGTCGAGAAGCCCGCTTGTGCTTGCATCATAAGGCATGCCTGTCCGTCTACAGAACAGGAGAATCGCTCTCGAGATGATGAGTGACGCCGACAAGCGCCTACATTCAGTCCCCCAGGCTCCAAACCGTCTGCTTCGCCCTCTATCAGTCGGTTCAGATTCTATCCTTCCGAGGGGCTTCGTAGATGAAGACCGCACCTCAGCGGAGATCCTCTGAGGTGCGGTCAGCGAGCGACGTCACAAGGAAGCGTGAACCGTCAACCTCGTCGACGCAGAGAAGGCTCCGGTCCCCTAGGTGTCGTTGGGGCTTGTTTCCACGGGCAGTCCCGGGTTTGCCGACCACTCAACCCATGAGCCGTCGTAGAGGGCTGCCCTCTCATGACCCATCAGGTATAGGATGAACAGATCAAAAGCGCCGTAGATTCCTCCGCCACAGTATGTGATTGCCAGTTGATCCGGGTGGAGATCGATGTTGCTCCATAGCTGCGTGAGGTCATCCATGGGCAGGACCGTCATGGTCTCCGGATCCAGGTTGCTCGGAGCCGGAAGATTGACTGACGAAGGAATGTGGCCGGCCAAGTAGCGGGCCTCATCCCATGCATAGATGATGCGAACGTTTGGGTCTCCAAGTGCCAGTTTCACATCGTCGATGGTCGCCCGGAGCTCGGGAACGACGCAGGCCTTGAAGGTCGTCGGAGTTGGCGCGGTCTCCTCCGTCTCCAGGGGCCGTCCTTCAGCAATCCACTTGGCCAGACCGCCGTTGAGGACTTTCACCGTTTCGTGGCCGTAGTACCTCAAGGCCCACCACAGTCGGACTGCCCACGATCCTCCGGCGTCGTCGTACACCACGACGGTGGTGCCGCTGTTGATGCCGAGACGCCCCATCAGCGCCTCGAAGCCTTCAGGCGGCAGGATCATCATCGGAACAGCGCTATCCGGGTCCGCGAGTTCGACCATGAGGTTCAAATACACTGCCCCTGGAATGTGACCTCCTGTGTAGGTTTCTTCGGGCGTTGGCTGGAACATGTTTGCCATGGCAATGACGCGGACTGTCGGATCATCAAGATGTTCGGCCAGCCATTCCGTGCTTGCCAGTGCCTCCGGATGTGCATAGTCCGACGCGGCAGCCATTGCACTCCCGATCGCCAGCAGCGCGAACATCATTCCAGCTACAGTAGCCAGAGCTCTTCCCTTCATCGCGTACCTCCTTTCTTTCTTTCTTTCCTTCCTTCTTCCCTTCTCGACTTCTGGGCGCCATCTCCCCACTCATTCGGAACGGCGGACCGCAGAAGCGTCTTGAGTCACTCCCCAATCAGATCCGCCACTCTCCAGACCGTCACTTCTGACGATGCCCAATGCACCCGAACATGAACCTCGACAACCACCAACTGCTCGCCGTCCGGACTGAACTGAAGCCAGCTCGCAGCCCTGTCGTGAATCGCGTTGGAGGAGAGTAGCTCCAGTGTCGAGCCGTCCCAGAGCTTCAGCTCTCTGAAACCAGTTGCGAAGAATCTCCCGTCGGGGCTGAACCCCACCGCTCCGGCCTTGAAGCCCCTGCTGCTTGCGGTGAGTCTGGTGACCTCCCACGTCGAGGTGTCAAACAGAAGAGCTGCAGTGGCATTCGCTCCTCCTACGGCCAGGATGCTCCCATCTGGACTGAAGGCGACGACCTGGGGATTGCTAATCCCCGTAGTTCGGAGGGTTCTCACTTCGTCAGCCTCGATGTCCCAAACCATGACACTGTTGCCGCTTGTGCTAGCCAAGAAGCGGCCATCTGGGCTGAACTCCAGCCCCGGGTGCTCACCCGAGGGATGGGCAATGGGAGTCCCAAGCACGTCGCCGGTCCCTGCGGCGACGGTCGATACACACACGTTGCCGAATGCGCCACAAGCAAGAACGGCTTCATCGGGGCTGATGGCGAATGCATGAACCGCATCGAATACCTTCCCGTTTGCGCACTTCTTCGGGAGAGTGAACCGATTGACCTCGGCTCCGGTCTGGGGCTTCAGGAAGATGACATCGGGCTGGCCTGTGATGGTCGCTACAAGGCTTCTGCCATCAGGTGAGAAGCGAACCCACAGGACCATTCCGTTCTCGACGAGTGTCTTCTCCCAGACCAGATCCCATGTGTCGGCATCGTAGAGCTTGACCGTTCCGTCCTGGCACGCAATCGCGAAACGGTGTCCGTCCGGAGAGAAGTGCCCGGCGAAGGCCCCGCCTCCTGCGTTGAAGCGCGTGATCTCAACAAGCGCCGCATCCGCCGAGAACGCGGCGCATGCCAGCATGACTGCTACAAGTGTGACCAGCGCTTCCCTTCTCATTGCTTACCTCCTTCTTGCCTTCAAGACCACACGTGGAGGACACGTCCTCGCTCTGCTCGTCTCCAATCTCGAGGGCATCACCTCCTCCTCCCTATGAGCGGAGCTGTCCCTCAGGATGACATCGCCCAGTCCCGTTTCGCTCCCGTTTCGTTTCCACGCTTCTACGACGCCAGGCTCTGTGCTAAACTGGAACAGCTATCGCGTGGATCACAAGGCAGTGCATGGGCAGGAGAGAGGGCGGCATTCTTCAGATAAGGACTCTCGGCCGATTCGAGGTTCTCGTTGATGGAATTCGTGTCCCCGAGGATCGATGGCCGCGGCGAAGGACGAAGGATCTCCTCAAGGTTTTGCTGACCGACCCGGGTCGGCCGTTCATGTTTGATCACTTGGCCGATGCGATCCTGCCGCAGGCCACCGTTGCAACGGCAGTCCACAACGTCCAGGCCCGAGCAAGCGAGCTTCGCCGCGTGCTCGAGCCGGACCTAATCCACGGGCGCGATTCGCAGTACGTTGTAACCGCCGGCGCCGGCTATCTGTTCAACGCTGACTCGGACGCCTGGATTGACCACCGGCGATTCACACACGCTATCGGTGAAGCACAGCAGCTCGCAGATGACGGACGTCTGAAGCCGGCAATCACTTCATTTGAGGGCGCGGTTGCGCTGTATCGCGGTGACTTCCTCGCCGAGGACCGGTACGCTGACTGGGCAGAGAGCACACGCTCACTTCTTCGCGATCAACTACTGGAATGCCTGACTCGCCAGGCGGACTGCTACGCCGAACTCGGACGACTCCGCCAGGCGATCGATTGTTGCCAAAGGGCACTCAGCATGGAACCGCACCGCGAGAGTGTTGCCCGGACGCTGATGACGTATCAAGTGCAGGCAGGACAGCGCGAGCGAGCCCTGGAGACGTACCGCGACATGGAGCACGCGCTTCGCGAGTATCTCGACGTCGAGCCGGCGGAAGAGACCCGGAAGCTCTTCAACAAGCTCCACCGTAGGCCGGCCGGCGGCCGCGAGCAGCTGGATCGCCGGCGGCTTGCAGTTCTCTCACTGGCGAACTACAGCCCCGATCCCGAGGACGGGTACCTCGCCGACGGCATGACCGAGGAGCTGATCGCGTGCCTCTCGAAGATCCGGGATCTCCGCGTCGTCGCCCGAACGTCAGTGATGCGATACAAGAACAGCCGTAGGCCAACCTCCGAGATCAGCCGCGAATTGCGTGTGGGCACGTTGATCGAGGGGAGCGTCCGCAAGGCCAAAGATGGAGTTCGCGTCAGTGTCCAGCTGATCGACGGAGCGTCGGAGGATCACCTGTGGGCAGAGGAGTACGACCGCGACCGCGCCGACTTCCTGTCAACACAGAGAGACGTGGCTGAGCAAGTCGCTCGATCGCTGCGGATGCAGTTGCTGCCGAATGAGAAGGAGCGCATTCAATCGCCTCCGACGCAGAGCACAGCGGCACATGCCCTGTACATGAAGGGCCTGCGTCAGTTCGAAGGCCAGAGGGACAGTGACCTTGAGAAGACCATCTCGTTCTACGAGGAAGCGATTGCGATTGACCCTCATTTCGCACGTGCTCATGCCAAGCTCGCGATCACTCTTCTATTCCTGGCCCGGTCGGCCGTCTCTCTGGACAGGGTCTGTCCGCGCGTTCGCGCATCGATCGATCGCGCATTGTCACTCGATCCTCATCTGTCCGAGGCGCACGCGGCGCGCGGCCTCTTTCACTGGGTTCTCGAGCGTGATCCCATTCGGGCCGAAGAGGCTCTGCGGCGGGCAATTGACCTCAACCCCAGTTACATCGAGGCTCGTGAGTGGCTGGAACGTCTCATGCGGCAGCAGGGGCGAGACCACGAGGCGTTGGCCGAGGCGCGCGAAACGCTCGCACTCAACTCACTTCTTCCTGACCTGTACTGCGATGTCAGCCGTGCGCTGCTGAATCTGCGACGGTATGAGGAAGCGATTGAGTTCTACGAGGCGGGAGGCGAACTGAGTCCGGACGATCCGGCCGTTCTTGCCGGCCTTGCCAGCGCGAAGCAGGGGCTCTGGCGATGGGATGAAGCGGCGGAGCACTGGCAGAGACTCAACAGACTGCTCCCTTCCTCGCTATTCTGGAACGTGGGATACGTCGTTCACCTGCACTCCCGCGGCCGGATTGAAGAGAGTCTTGAGCTGATCCGATCGTTCCCCTCCGACCAGTCGAACAGAGTTCAGCTGGCACACCTCGAAGGTCGTTCCTTGGTTCTCGCGCGAAAGTACCACGAGGCAATTGACGTCTTCTCGCGCTGCGCCGAGCAACACAAGTTCGGACTGGTACTAAGTGGGTGGGTCGACATCCATACCCTCCGCGCGGTGGCACACGGTGAGGTCGGCGAGTATGACGAGGCGCTACACTACTTCAGGTTGGCACAAGATGAGGCCGGTGCATTCCGTAGTAGCCCATCGACCCTTGAGGCATCGAAGCCCAATACCTACTGGGAGACCGGGATCGCATTGATGAAGATACGCGCGGGTGACGCCCAGGCGGTCCCCGAAGCCATCGAACGCCTCTTGGATCATCCTGACAACGCCCCGGTGTGGCTGGCGATTCTCTACTTCGCACACGGCGATCTCGGTCAAGGGTTCGAGTGGCTGAACACCGCAGTGAGCCGAGGCGAACCGTGGGCAGCAATGGCGAAGGTCCATCCTTGGTTTGATCCCGCTCGTAGCGATCCTCGTTTCGGCAGCGTGTTGGAGAGGATGAACCTCGCAAGCTAGAACTCCAGAAAGATCACCCATCACCATGATGCAGCTAACGAACGCATTCTACATTCAGTCCCCCAGGTTCTAGAAGTGCCGTCTTGCTGGTCCTTCTGGCTTCGTCCACAACGACGGGCCAACAGCTCTGACGCGAGGTGCAGTTCCGCACACGGATCGGCACAGGCACTTCGTGTCGCGGGGCGGATGACTGACGCAGACGGCCTGCCGGAATCAGAGGAGCCTGTCGAGGATCTTCTCCGTCTCCTCATC
>Ga0180438_10007898_pt1 | contig 13702 bp, 16 predicted proteins | sample SS_ome_12_FD_132455 | JGI IMG/M metagenome (GOLD analysis project Ga0180438, IMG submission 132455) | Hypersaline lake sediment archaeal communities from the Salton Sea, California, USA - SS_3_D_2 metaG | ecosystem: Environmental > Aquatic > Non-marine Saline and Alkaline > Hypersaline >... | reverse complement strand
TATGGCTATGGCTTCAGCAGGAGAGACGTCCCAGGGATGGAGGGGGGTGATCTTTATGTCGCCTCTCCTTGTCTTTGCTTTTCTACTTTAGAGCGTTGACATCATCATCAACGATTAAGATCTTTTCTGCCATGAAGCTATTGGCCTCTCTTCATGGAAAAAAGGTATCAGAGCCTCTTCTTTTCTCAGTATAACATAGATTAAGGCAAAGTTGAGTAGAGGAACGGTAGAGATTCGGTAGAGTTTTAGTAAAGGTCAGCCTACGTCACCTTTACTTTAGCACAAAACACGTTGCTTGACAAGTTGTTTTGTTGGCTTGACAAAGCTCCGATTTCAGTGTAATATATAAATGTTTCTTTATGCAAATTGTACAGCCCCAGGGGGCATTGAGAAAAGGATGGATGGATGCTGGGGGAAACGTCACCGGGTGACCCAAGGAGCGAACTCAGAGAACTCGGGAGATATTTCAAAGCTTTGAGCGGTATGACCCGATTGCAGATCGTCAAGCAACTGGCTGGCACTGCGGAGCTGAGTGTCTCAGAGTTAGCTGTTGCTCTCAGGCTCAGCCAGCCCCTTGTCTCCTGGCATCTAAGCGGGCTCAGGAAGGTTGGTCTGGTCAAGGTCAGGAGAGACGGACGCCAGGTTCTCTGTTCGCTTGACCGGGAAAGGTTGCGCGAATATCAGCGGAACCTGGCCAAGTTATTAGAAGAGGACTGGGTTGTGGGTTAATTTATTGAGGATTTTGGATTGCTGCGGTGGAATGTTAGAGAAGAAGAGTAGTGAGCATCGCCCGACGCCAACCGATTTGGCCAGAAAATGGATGAGCTGGCTGTTGGAACCTCTGGCCAGCTTGATTAACAGGACAGGGATATCACCCAATCTCCTGACAGTGATAGGCTTTGTTCTGACGGTAGGGGTGGCCTATGTGCTGGCCACAGGTCACTTGCAAATCGGCGGGGTGTTGCTGACTGTAGCTGGGACTTTCGATGCCCTGGACGGGACTGTGGCCCGGTTGGCGGGCAGGAAGAGCCGCTTTGGGGCCTTTTTGGATTCGACTGTGGATCGGCTCTCCGAGGCAGTCCTCTTCCTGGGGTTGTTGGTTCATTACACCCAGCAGGGTGGCCGGCAGGAAAGCTTTTTGATCTATGCTACCATCGTCGGTTCACTGATGGTCAGCTATGCCCGCGCCCGGGCTGAGGGTCTCGGCATCGAGTGCAAGAGGGGTATTTTGACCCGTTTTGAGCGGACAGTCGTGTTGGTGGTTGGTCTGATCCTCGATCAGATGCTCATCGCCTTGTGGATTATGGCCGTTCTTTCCAATTTCACTGCTTTGCAGCGCGTGTACCACGTCTGGCGGGCAACTGGCGGCGAGAAGGGGGGGTAAGGGGAATGCTACTGCCTATTCCCCTAAACCGGCCAGGGCCTGAACAGCCGTCGTATAGTTAGGGTTGTACCGCACCGCCAGCTCGAATTCGGTTTTGGCCTTTTCCACTTCTCCCAGACCCAGGTAAGCCAGGCCGCGCTGATAGCGGATCTCCTCAATGTCAGGAGCCTGGGCCAGTACTTCTTCGCTCAACGACAACACCTTCTGGTGTTCCCCCAGGGCGTTGTAGGCTTCCAAAGGTCCGTAGTGATACCAAAGGAAATGGGACGGGAAACCCATATCCAGGGCCCGTCCGTAGGCATCAGCGGCCTTTTTGTATTCCCCCATCGCCAGATAATCGTCCCCCAAGTTGAACCAGGCATAGTTGTCCCCTATCTCTTCCACCTCCCGCTGGGCCGAAGCCAGGGCCCGCTGAACCATCGCTTCATCTTCCCAGTCAGCTCCCAGGATGGCTCTGACCACGGCCTCCTGTTCGGGGAGATAGACGGGGATGTAGCAGCGATTGAAAGGTCGCCACAGCTCGTCGAATGAAGTGTAGGAAAAGCGCACCTCGGGTCCTGTGTAGGGGTCGTTGACGATGATGACTTTTGCCCCATGGTCGTAGCCGCGCACGACACGATAGTGCCCTACCAACACCCCGTCGTGGGGCCGTTCCAGCCATTGCCCGATGATGACCGGGATGCCGTTGGAGACCAGGGCCATGAGGACCGCTGTGTCCCCGTTGAGACGGGCTTGGGCCCGCAACCCTACCTTGTTCAGGTAGGCTACCATCTCCTCTGGACTCACGTTCCTGTCCTTGTCGTAGCCCTTGACCAGCGGGGCGATGTCAAACTGGGTGCGCTCTACCCCATAGTAACTGAGGGCTACAGCCAGGGCCACGGGGCCGCAATTGTTGAGTTTCTGATACTCGTGGGTTATAGGGGCCAGGAAGACCCTCTCGGCCAGCGGGGTAAGGGCTGCCGGCGGCGTTGGGGTAAGGGTGGGAGCAGGGGTGACTGCTGGTGTGGTCGTTGCTGTAGGCCACGGTGGCGTCAGGATGGCAGCCGGCATGGTGGCGGTTGTCGGGAGACTGAAGGTGTTCGAGCAACCGGTGACGCTTAGCCCCAAAGTGAGCCACAGAATATTGCACATCATCCAACTGAAGGTTAAAAGTTTGCCGTTCACCTTGAGACCGTATAGCCTCTGGGGAAAAACAAAAAGAGAGAACCGTAGGATAAGGGTATCTCTCCTCCACATGAATCTATCTATCATGGAGCCACCCATCGGATTTGAACCGATAACCTAGCGCTTACGAAGCGCTTGCTCTGCCGATTGAGCTAGGGTGGCTGATAGCAGTGAGCCGTGAAGGATTCGAACCTTCGACACCCTGCTTAAAAGGCAGGTGCTCTAACCTGACTGAGCTAACGGCCCCAAACCATTCGATCCAGATCTCCGAATTCTGCCAGACTTCGGAGGCCTCAAATCGCTTTCAATTATACCACGTTCCATCTCTCTGCGCAAGTGAAATCCATTTTTGACAATTTTTCCTTCTTCCACTATAATTTTGAGCACAATTTCACAAGTAGGGAACGTGAGCAGGTCCAGACGCCGTAAGGGTCGTTTTGGGTTGAAATGCTGAGATAAAGGAGATACCGAAAATCATGGCGGTCACTGCGCAAAGCTTTTTCCTGAAAGTTGTATGCGGTGACTTTTTATTTGCAGATTGAATAGTAAAGGAGAAGGGCATGAGTAGACTGGGACTGTTCTGGACATCTCACCTGATCATCATAGTCATAGCCCTCATCGGACTGTGGATGAGCGTTTCTATCTGGCTGAGAGGCAAGGTGAATGGGAGGGCCGATCTGTCAGCGGGTACAAAGATCACTGCTCTGCTCAAGATTACTCTGAGCACGATCTTTAGCGCCAGGTTCTGGCCTTTGTTAAAAGCTTTCATTCTCGATGGGCTATTGCACCGTCGTCTCTTCAAAGAGGACAAATTGCGTTGGGTAGCTCATGCCAGCATGTTCCTGGCCTTCTTGTTCCTGGGCATCTTGTCCACTATCACTGGGTTCTTTGAGGAAGTGCTGAAGCACTTTCTACACATAGAGTCCCCTTTGGTGTTGTTTATCACGGACAAGGATACACCCGCTATGGCTTTGATGAACGAAATAGGCGGTCTAATCATTATTTTCGGCGGGATCATAGTTGCGGTTCGGCGCTTCATAGTTAAACCTGCTCAGTTGCGCACTGCCGCTCCCGATACGCTTCTCATCGTCGCCTTGCTGGCCATCATCATCACTGGCTATCCCATCGAAGCCATGCGCATCATCTTCGAGGATGTGCCGCCCTCACTGGCCTGGTATTCCTTTATAGGATATCCCCTGGCCTTGCTGATAGAGCCCTTAAACTGGCCTTGGGAATCCATCCATTTCGGGCTTTTCTTCTTTCACGTGGGAATCTGCTCACTTTCTCTACTCTACCTGCCTTTCAGCAAGTTCTTCCACGTGCTGGTTAGCCCTGTGATTGCAATTGTCAACTCTGTTCCGAAAACGGCTGGCTTCATAGGAGAGGGGGAGCACTATGCCTGAGCTTGATCTATCACACTTTAGCTTCAGACAACTGATGGAACTGGACGCCTGCACCCGGTGCGGTGAGTGTGTCAAATGGTGTCCCACTTTCGCCGAAGCTGAGCGGGATGAGATAACACCCCTGGACAAGATCCACACCCTCAGGGGGTTCGCCAAGGGCCAATACGGTGGCTTCCTGGCCCGTCTCTTTGGGCATCGTCCGCCGACGGGGGAGGGCATAAAGCGATGGTCACGAGGAACCTATGACTGCACCCTCTGCGGCCGCTGTGCCGTCGTCTGCCCGGTCAATATAGAGACCCGTCCCCTGTGGATTGCCATGCGCGAGCAACTGGTAGAGATGGGGACGTATCCCCAGGTGATGGACACCCTGCGGGAGAACGTGGGAGCCAACTACAACATCTCTGGCGACTCGGCCGAGGATCGGCTCATTTGGAGTCAGAACCTGGAGGTGGTGCCGGAAGGTGTGCGAGGTAAGGAACAGGCGGAGGCGGTCTATTTCGTCGGATGTACAGGGTCATTCTATCCTATGACCTATGTGATCCCCCAGACTTTTGTACATATCCTGGAGAAAGCCGGGGTTGACTTTGCCACGATGGGGCCAGAGGAGTGGTGTTGCGGGTTCCCCCTGATCATCGCTGGCATGAGCGACGCGACCAGGGCGCTCATCACCCACAACGTGGCCGCAGTCCGAGAGTTGGGGGCCAAGACGCTGGTAGCTGCCTGTCCCTCCTGTTTTCACACGTGGCAACACACCTATCCTGAGGTCCTTGGCGAGCCGTTGGGTTTTGAGGTCAAGCACACCACCGAGTTTCTGGAGGAGCTCATCGCTGATGGTCGGATCAAGCTGGGCAGCTTTGACCGGCCCGTCACCTACCACGACCCTTGCGATCTGGGACGCACCAGCGGCATATACGACGCCCCCCGTAACGTCATCCGCGCCATCCCTGGCATCGAATTCAGAGAGATGGCGGAGATCCGGGAGTACGCCCTTTGCTGCGGTGGTGGCGGGGATGTGGAGATGGCCGACGCTGACCTGGTGGCTGCCGTCTCTAAGCGCCGTCTGGAGCAGGCCCAGGCTACGGAGGCTCAGGTGATTCTTTCGGCCTGTCAGCAGTGCAAGCGCACCCTGACGGCCGCCACCCGCCGAGAGAAAGTGCGAATGCGGGTTTTGGACCTTGTAGAATTGGTGGATCAGGTATTGGAAGAGTGAGATCAGACGAGCTCGATTGTAAGCCAGTGCACGATTGGGCTTGACAATTGAGACGATTGATATTAAAATCCCCAGGTGGGGGCAAGAATTGTCGGCCCGTTTCTACATCACCAGTCACACCAGAGAGGAGGCAGCAAAGTGAAGATTGACAAGTACGAATTCCCTGACGACCTGTACTATGACAGTGAGCACAACTGGGCCCGTGTCGAGGGAGACATGGTCGTCCAGGGCTTGGACGACCTAGGACAGGACCTGGCCGGTGAGCTCGTCTACGTCGAAGTACCTCGCACCGGACGCAAAGTGGAGCAAGGCAAGCCTTTCATGTCCATGGAATCGGGCAAATGGGTCGGCCGGGTCAAGGCCGTCGTCAGCGGCGAGCTCGTCGAAGCCAACGAGGAGATAGAGTGGGAGGCCACCCTGGTCAACACCTCCCCTTATGACGAGGGCTGGCTGGTCAAGATCAAGCCTGATGATATGGGTGAGCTGGACAATCTGATGCGCCCTTCGGACAAGTTCGCCGAGTTTATCGCCGCCGAGAGGGAAAAGTACGGCAAGTAAGGGTGACCCAGAGTTTTCCCCAATGACCATTCACCAACTCTGGAAGCTAACAAGCGGGTAGAGGAAGCAGAATCGTGTTTCTTTTTACCCGCTTGCCTTTTTTCTGCAACCGTTTTTGACATTTCTCAGGTCACGGACTATAATTCAGTGGGTCTTTTCACAATGATCTGACAATATTCATTTCCTGCTAAGTGGTATATTCTGTAGGGTAGGAGAGAGGGATATAGGACTCTTTCAACCGAATCGTTTTGCTACGCCACTGGCGGGCCAAGTTCAAGGAGATACTATTCAATGACCGGAGAGAGCCTCGACTTGACCAGTGTGTTGGTGGACCGGGCCTTCGCTCAGGCCCTCACCCCTACTGACGCAAGCCTGCGTACCTGCATCCAGTGTGGCACTTGTAGCGCCTCTTGTCCTAGTGCTTATGCTATGGATTACTCGCCACGTATGTTGTGGCGGATGATCCAGTTGGGCCTGAAAGATGAGGTGCTGAACAGCCGCACCTTCTGGGTTTGCACTCAATGCCACGCTTGCACCGTGCGCTGCCCCCGCGGCATTGTCACCAGCGAAGCGATGCGAAAGCTCAGAGAATGGGCTGCAACCGAAGGGTTGGAAGCGCCGGATGCCATCCTGCGGATGCGGGATGCGGTCGCGGCACACTACAATATCCTCGGTGAAGACAACGCTGGCCGTCTGATCTGGAGCGAGAACCTGGAAGAGAAGCCGGAGCAACTGGCCGGTAAGGAAGGGGCAGAAGTGCTCCTCTACGTCGGTTGCGTGTCGGCTTTCTTTCCTATGGCCTATAGCATCCCCCAGTCGTTGGTCCAGATTCTGGGCCAGGCCGGGGTGGACTATACCACCTTGGGTGGGGAGGAGTGGTGTTGCGGGTACCCCCTCTACGGAGCGGGGATGGAGGGGCAGATGACAGAGCTGGCCCAGCACAATATCCGGCGGGTCCAGGAGCTGGGAGTCAAGACGCTGGTGAGCACCTGCCCGTCCTGCTACCACACCTGGCGCCACCTCTATCCCAAGTACGTCGGAGACGACTATGGCTTTGAGATCTTGCACGCCAGTGAGTACCTGGCCCGCTTGATTGGGGAGGAGCGCATCAAGCTGGGCGAGATGGACATGGTAGTGACCTACCACGACCCCTGTGACCTGGGGCGCAAGAGCGGCGTCTTTGACGCGCCCCGTTTCATCATTGAGAGCATCCCCGGCGTGACTCTGGTGGAGATGGCCAACACCCGGGAGAACGCCCTCTGCTGCGGCGGGGGCGGCGACGTGGCCATGGCCGAGGCCGAGGTGAGCGAGACCATTGCCGAGCGCCGCCTGGAACAGGCTGTGGCTACAGAAGCCAAAGCCATCATTTCCGCCTGCCAGCAGTGCAAACGCACATTGCAGCAGGCCGCCCGGCAGACCAAGACCCGCATCAGGGCTCTGGACGTGGCCGAGTTGGTCTGGCAGGCGATGGAGGCTGCGGAGTAGGCAATGGTAGACCCAGATAATACCGTTAAGAGAGTGGCCCTCCTTGTTACCACGCTGGGTTCTTTCCTGACACCCTTTATGAGCTCCTCTATCAACATCGCCCTGCCCTCAATTGGGAAAGAGTTTTCAATGGATGCGGTTCTGGTGAACTGGGTAGCCACTTCTTTTCTTCTGGCCGCAGCCATGTTCCTCGTCCCGTTCGGCAAGGCAGCCGATATGCGCGGGAGGAAGAAAATCTTTATTTATGGCGTACTGATTTATACTCTTGCCTCTTTTCTTTGTGCCATCTCAATGTCTGCCCCCTGGCTCATTTGCTTCCGAGTTTTGCAGGGAATCGGAGGCGCGATGATATTTGGCACAGCCGTAGCCATTCTGACTTCTGTGTTTCCCCCGGGGGAGAGGGGCACAGTCTTGGGGATCAATGTCGCTGCAGTTTATTTGGGGCTGTCCCTTGGCCCATTTCTGGGAGGCATTCTGACTCAGTATTTTGGCTGGAGGAGTGTTTTCCTGGTGAATGTACCTCTTGGCCTCATCATAGTTGCTCTCGTTTTCTGGCAGTTGAAAGGAGAATGGGCCGAGGCCAGCGGAGAAAAGTTCGATTTTGTCGGGTCCATTATTTACAGCCTCTCGCTCGTAGCCATAATGTACGGTTTTTCCCGGCTGCCTGCCATGTTGGGGGCACTTTTAATCCTGGTGGGCGTCCTGGGAGCTCTATCATTCGTCTGGTGGGAGGCCAAGGCGGCCAGTCCTGTCTTGAATATGCATCTTTTCAGAAGCAACACGGTCTTTGCTTTCTCTAATCTGGCCGCGTTGGTCAATTACAGCGCGACTTTTGCTGTGAGTTTCCTCCTGAGCCTTTATTTGCAGGTTATCAAAGGGCTCAACCCCCGAGACGCCGGGTTGGTTCTGATATCTCAGCCCGTTATGCAGGCCCTTTTTTCACCACTTGCCGGCAGGCTTTCAGACAGAATCGAATCGAGAATCATCGCCTCAACGGGTATGGCACTGACAGTTATAGGACTGGCACTTCTCACTCTCCTGAACGCACAAACGACTTTAGTGTCCATCATATTCAGTCTCATTCTCCTTGGTCTGGGCTTTGCCCTCTTCTCATCTCCCAATATCAATGCCATTATGAGTTCCGTTGAAAAGAGATTTTACGGGGTAGCCTCGGCCACGCTCGGAACCATGCGGTTGATTGGCCAGACGCTGAGCATGGGTATTGTCATGCTGATATTCGCCGTATACATCGGGAAAGTACAGATTACACCGGAACACTATGTGCCTTTTTTAACCAGCACCCGGACAGCGTTCGTCATTTTTGCTGTCCTTTGTTTCGGTGGCATATTTGCCTCGCTGGCCAGGGGCAATGTTCGAGGAAAATAAAATGTTAAAGCCTGGGGGGAGACAAAGGCAGGAGGAATTTCGCACTTTATAGTGGGGACGTCATTGCGAGCCGAAGCCACGAGCGCAGCGTGGCGGGCAGCGAAGCAATCCCTTGCGGAAAGTGAGATTGCTTCGTCACGGAATTTATCCTGAGCCCGTCGAAGGGCTCCTTGCAATGACACAAGACGAGGAGGCTGATTCATGCAAAAAAAGATTGGGGTCTATGTCTGCGAGTGCGGCATCAACATCTCCGCTACGGTAGACGTGGCCGAGGTGGTCCGGTTCGCCAGCGGCCTGCCCAACGTGGTGGTCGCTCGCGACTACAAGTACATGTGTTCCGAACCCGGTCAGGAGATGATCCAGCAAGACATCCGGGAGTTGGGCATCAACCGGGTGGTGGTGGCTTCCTGCACGCCGCGCATGCACGAGCCCACCTTTCAGGCAGCCATTGCTTCGGCTGGGCTGAACCCCTACTACTTTGAGATGGCCAACATCCGCGAGCACGACTCTTGGATCACCAAGGACGTAGAAAAGGCCACCGAAAAGGCCAAACACTTGGTGAGGGCAGCCGTGGCCCGCGTGGCCTGGCAGGAGGCCCTGGAAAGCCGTGAGGAGCCAGTGACCCAGGCCGCCCTGGTGGTGGGCGGAGGCATTGCTGGCATCCAGGCTGCCTTGACCATCGCCAGGTCTGGCTTCCAGGTTTACCTGGTGGAGAAGGACCCATCCATCGGCGGTCACATGGCCCAATTGGACAAGACCTTCCCCACTCTCGACTGTAGCACCTGAATTCTGGGACCCAAAATGATGGATGCCGGTCGGCATCCCAACATCACTCTCCTGGCCTACAGCGAGGTCGAGGAAGTCTCTGGCTACGTCGGCAATTTCAAGGTCAAAGTGAAACGCAAGCCGCGCTACGTGATCGAGGAACTGTGCACCGGCTGCGGGGCCTGTGTCGAAGCCTGCGTTTGGAAGGAGCGGGTGCCCTCCGAGTTCGAAGCCGGGATGGGCAAACGCAATGCTATTTACATCCCCTTTGCCCAGGCCATCCCCCTCAAAGCGGTAGTGGATGCCCAGAGTTGCCTGTTCCTGGCCAGAGAGGGCAGATGCAAACAGAAGTGTGTCACAGCCTGCGAGCGCAAGGCCATTGATTTCGAGCAAAAAGAGGAATTTGTCGAATTGGATGTAGGTGCTATTATCGTGGCCACCGGCTTTCAAATGTTCGATGCTGCCAAGCTCCCTGAATATAACTATGGAAAGTCACCCAATATCATTGATGGTTTGCAATTCGAGCGACTCACCAGCGCCACCGGCCCCACCGGCGGTGAGATTCTCACCGCCGAGGGGAAGGTGCCCGAGCGGGTGGCCATCATCCACTGCGTGGGCAGCCGTGACGAGCGCGCCAACCGTTACTGCTCCCGCGTGTGTTGCATGTACGCTATGAAGCACGCCCACCTGGTGCGCGACAAGACCGGAGCCGATGTATACGAGTTCTACATGGACATCCGTGCTTTTGGCAAGGGGTACGAAGAGTTCTACGAGCGGGTGCAGGACGAAGGAGTTTTCTTCGTAAGGGGGCGAGGTGCAGAGGTGGTGGTCGAAACCGATGGCAAATTGACCGTCAAAGCCGAGGACGCCAACCTGGGGCGCATGGTCGAGGCCAGGGTGGACATGGTGGTCCTGGAGACCGCCTTGGTCCCCCAGCCCGATATCGACAAGATGGGGGCACTCTTTGGCCTCAGCCGCAGCGAGGACGGCTTTTTCCTGGAGGCCCACCCCAAGCTGCGGCCTGTAGAGACCAATACCGATGGCGTCTTTTTGGCTGGCGCCTGCCAGGCGCCGCGCGACGTGCCCGACACCGTGGCCCATGCCAACTCGGCGGCCGCCGAGGCTCTGGCTCTCCTGAGCCAGGGCGTGGTACAGATCGCCCCCACCACAGCCCAGGTCAACGAAGAGCTTTGTTCAGGTTGTGGCGAGTGTGTCCTCGTCTGCCCCTACACCGCCATTTCACTGACGGATCATACAGCCCAAGTCAATTCTGCGCTGTGCAAGGGCTGCGGCACCTGCGCCGCCGCTTGCCTGGCCAAAGCCATCACAGCCCTGCACTTCACGGACGAGCAGATCGTGGCCCAGATCGAAGGAGTGTTGGCATGACAGAAGAGTTTGAACCCAGAATTGTCGCCTTTTTGTGCAACTGGTGTAGTTACGCCGGGGCTGACAACGCCGGCGTAGCGCGTATCTCCTCACCACCGAATATCCTTCCCGTGCGGGTCATGTGCTCAGGACGTGTCGCCCCTGAGATGATCCTGAGAGCTTTCCGCGCCGGGGCCGATGGGGTCCTCGTCCTGGGCTGCCACATTGGCGACTGTCATTACGACAGCGGCAATCACCGCACCGCCAAACGCATCCCGGTCTTGCGCCGCCTTTTGAATTACATTGGCATCGAGCCGGAGCGGCTGCGACTGGACTGGGTCTCGGCTGCGGAAGGGAACAAGTTCGCCCAGGTGACGGCCGAGTTCACCGAGGCCATCAGAGCACTGGGACCAGCAAAGCAGCACTATTGCGCTACAGGCAGGTGATGGAATAATGATCGAAGAGCTGAGAAAAGTTGTGGGCGAATTATTGGATGAGCGGCGTCCTGAGCTTGTCGAAGGATTGGACGGAGTGGTGGCCCTGCGTGGGTCCAGCCAGGGGGTGGCTCCCCACCTGTTCCGATCGGGTGATGACCTGGCCGAGTTGGTGGTCACTCCCAGGTATCCGATGGCCTCGGTAGTGGATTTGCTCCAGGATGCCGACCCTGATGCCAGGTTGGGCGTGGTAGCCCGGGGCTGCGACGAGCGGGCTTTGATCGAGATGGCCAAGCGGCAACAGGTCAACCTGGACAACGTGGAGGTCATCGGGATCGCTTGCAGTGCCGAAGAAGCCGAGGAGTGTCGCTGTGCTACACCCTATCCTCAGAACCTCGTGGTGGGGGAAAAGGTCCAGGGCGTGGAGGACAGGCTGATCGCTGAGCATGAGGCCCTCAGCCGCCAGGAGCGGCTAGAGTTCTGGAAGCGCCAGTTCGCCAAGTGCCTCAAGTGCTATGGCTGCCGGAACGCTTGCCCTGAGTGTTTCTGCGAAGAGTGCGTGCTGGAGGACGAACTGTGGGCGCAGACGGGCGTGCTGCCGCCGCCCTTCCCCAGCTTTCACGTCATCAGGGCCATGCACACCGTCGGCAAATGTGTGGGCTGCGGCGAGTGCGAGTTGACTTGTCCGGCCGAGATACCTTTGACCATCTTGTATTCGTTGCTGCGCCGCGACGCGAAAGAGCTATTCGACTACGAAGCGGGAGCAAGCATCGAGGACCAGCCGCCGCTGCTGGTCACCTTGCATCAGGTTCCGATCAGGGGGTAGTAACGTGAGCCTACAGGTGGCAACAGTGCTTCGCGGTTACGCCGAAGCCGATGAGTTCATCGAAGCTGAGCGGATGGCTCGACTGTCCAGGATGACCCCGGCCGAGTCCCGCCGCATTTTCGAGGAACTCTATCGGCTGTGGGAGCGCGTCGGCCGCCAGTCTGGTGGAGACTGGGAAGCCTTGGAGCGTTTGAAAATCGAGCGGCTGATCGAGCAAAGCCAGGCTTTTGTCCGCCTGGCCGAACGTCTAGAAGCGAAGACGAACCGATGGAGGTGAGACGATGTCCACGGTGCAAGCTGTTGCCCAGACAGTGACCACCCTGAGCGTGGCTGAACTGGAAGCGCTCATCCGGCGCGTTGTGCGGGAGGAGATTGTCCTGGCGCTTGACGAGCGGGATATCTATGCAGAGCCCACAGTCATCGAGCCGGGGTCGCCGATCCATGAAGACCTTGTTGAGCTGCTCAGGTTGAAAGAGGAGGGCAAGCTTAAGATTTTGAGTTATGAAGAAGCTTTCGGAGGCGATAATGACCTGCGAAGCGATGGAGGTGAGACGATGTCCACAGTGCAAATTGTTTCCCAGACGGTGAATACCCTGAGCGTTGCTGAACTGGAAGAGCTCATTCGGCGCATTGTGCGGGAGGAGATTGTCCTGGCCCTAGACGAGTGGGACATCTATGCGGAGCCTACAGTCATTGAGCCGGGATCACCGATCCATGAAGACTTGGTTGAGCTTCTCAGGTTGAAAGAAGAGGGTAAGCTCAAACTTTTGAGCTACGAAGAAGTTTTCGGAAGCGACGAATGACCTATAAAGTTGAGCTTACCCCTCTCTTTGAAAAGAATCTGAGACGTTACCGGAGCATGCGAAAGCATATCCAACGTCATGTCAACCAGGTATCGGCAGACCCGTATCAGGACACAGAACGATTGGGTAAGCAGGCTGGTGGCCTTGACCTGCGCGGCTGCCGCAGTGTGCGCATCACGCGCAATTTTCGCATCCTCTTTGTCGTATGCGAAGAGTGCCGCCGCGTGCCGGAGTGTCGCTTCTGCTTCTGCGAGGGGTTGCCGGACGAGACCGTGGTCTTTCTCACCGTCGGTCCCCACGAGCGGGCCTATGCCATGCGAGAGGAGGAGATAGATTACGCTGTAGCTCAAGAGCGTTCAGACCTCCGAGGTTTTGGCCACAGATTCGGGCATATTATGGCAAAAGAGGCTGATTAGAAACTGCAAACGAGCATGACAATTAAACCTCGGAGGTCTTTGGACAAGGCGAAATAAGAGAGGCTGAGGAGAAAGGATTCATGGAATACAAAAACGTTTTGACCACCTGTATCTATTGCGGCGCAGGCTGCCAGCTCTACTTGCAGGTGTTGGATGGCAGGGTCGTAGGCGTGTTGCCCTGCAAGACCCATCCCATCAGCGAGGGCAAGCTCTGCGTCAAGGGCTGGAACGCCCACGGCTTTATCTATCACGAGGACCGTCTGACCAAGCCCCTCATCAGAGAGGACGGTGAGTTCAGAGAAGCCACCTGGGACGAGGCCCTGGACCTGGTTGCCAGCAAGCTGACAGAGGTCGAGGAGAAACACGGCCCCGATGCCATCGGTTTCCTGGCTTCGGCCAAGTGCACCAACGAGGACAATTACGTCTTCCAGAAGTTCACAAGGGGGGTGATGGGCACAAACAATATCGATCACTGTGCCCGCCTCTGACACGCTCCCACGGTG
>Ga0180438_10007897_pt1 | contig 13703 bp, 10 predicted proteins | sample SS_ome_12_FD_132455 | JGI IMG/M metagenome (GOLD analysis project Ga0180438, IMG submission 132455) | Hypersaline lake sediment archaeal communities from the Salton Sea, California, USA - SS_3_D_2 metaG | ecosystem: Environmental > Aquatic > Non-marine Saline and Alkaline > Hypersaline >... | reverse complement strand
TTAGGATATCAGGTGACGATCTGTGGGGTAATACAATCCAGGTCTTATTCAACCCCCATATTATCAGCAGGATAGATGAGATTTTTGCCGTGCTCTTTCCATAAATCGTAAACTCAGGCTAGACGGGATCTCCCCCTTCCTTACCGCTGGATTGGGGGCCGTTACCCTGAAAACCGACAAGCTCCGATCCAGTACCAAGCTCTTATTGAATTTTGGAGCCGGAGTAAAGATGCGTTTCAGCCGGCACCTATCCGCATTCGTGGATTTAAAAGACCATGTGAGTTTTTTCAACTATCCCAAGGACTTCGACGTCCTCTACATCGCCATCTACGCTCCAGATTTCAAAAAGAACCAACACCGCATCGGCATCCGTGTCGGCTTGAGCTATGCTTTCTAGCGGCTCCTTTATTCAAACTCCTTCATCGCCTGCAACAGCGCCCGCTCAATCGGCTTTTCTCCCATCCAATGGCCGGCGGATTCCGCAATCACCAGCTTAGAATCGGGAAGTCTTTTATGAAAACGATAGGCTGTTACCGGCGGACAAATCATGTCATATCGCCCATTTACCATGACCAATGGAATATTGCGGATTTTGTCCGCATTTAGAAAGAGTTGGTCGTCCTCAAGAAAACAGCCATTTGCCATATAATAATTTTCGATTAAGCCAAAGGCCAGAGGATCGAAATCCTTCAGAATCGACTCGATTGACTCGTCCGGGAAAAACAGACTGGAAATTTTAAATTCATATTCCGCCCAAATTCTGCTGTATCTGGCTTTTTCTTCATCGGTTCCATTCCGGATGATTTCCAACAGCTGTTGGTGATAATTTTTTTTGCCTGGATTTGGTAAAGAGGAAGCCAGCCTATCATAAACCTCCGGGAAAAACTTGCGCACTCCCCCATGGTAAAAATGATCCAATTCCTCTGCGGTCGAAGCAAAAATCCCCCTTAAAACCATTCCCTCTACATTCTCCGGATAGGCTTCAGCGTAAGCCAAAGCAAGCGTTGATCCCCACGAACCACCGAATAGAATAATCTTGCCCAGATTCAAATGATTCCGCAATGTCTCTATGTCTTCGACCAGATGCTGCGTTGTATTTTCCCGAATATCGGCAAACGGCCTTGATTTTCCAGCCCCCCTTTGATCATGCAAAACGATGAGGAATTTTTCCGGATTGAAGAATTGCCGCATATAAGGTGAGCTGCCTCCTCCCGGGCCGCCATGAAGTCCGAAAACCGGCTTTCCATCAAGAGTTCCAGAAAGTTCGTAATAGATTTCATGAATATCCGAGACCTTCAGAAAATCACTTTTCAAGGGTTGAATTTCCGGCCAGAGAGAGGTTTCATCCTGCAAAACAGATTGGGAAGACGTGTTGTTGCACCCCCAGAAAATCCCGGCAATCCCCAAGATAATTAAACAATACTTTTTCATGGTCCACTCCTTCTATAGATGTTCTTATTTAACCATGAATCACACATTTATTCATAACCTCATCCAGCCTGACCCATTCATAAAAAATGTCGACGGGTCGGGGCCTCGTTGCAAAGGATTTGCGGTAATCTCAACTCGTGAATAATCCAGGCGACTGTATCGGAATAAACAATAAAGAGGCATGGGACGGTTGTTTTATTGGAAAGGAACCGAGTTATGAAGATTAGACCTTTATCACGAATAATGATCACGGCTCTCTTTTTCTCTTGTTTGTCGGGAGCCCTCATTGGGGCGCAAGAATCAGAGGCCCGGATCATCAAAGCTTATGAAGAGTTGTCTGACCCCCTTGTTTCGAAAGAAAAGTTGGTCAATTCTCTTGTCGAGTTTCTGGATATCGCCCTTATTTTGACCGCATCGTCTGAATACAGCAACGAGATCGAACATCATATCGATGTCGCCAAAAATTTGTTCAGGAACAGTTCATTATTCAATGACAAGGCCCGCCAATATCTATCCCTAGCCTATCGGATGGTTACCGGCGGGATAAAATATCAGAAGCCGCCTCAGCTGGATGAATTCGTCACCCCCGACGAGGCTCAAAAGAAAGCGTTTAAATACGCAAACAAATTGGTCGAGGACGCTCTTTCCAGTGTGAAACGAGGCAATGACGGAGATGCGGCCAGGCTGATCCTGGAGTTGGTTCTTCTGGTAGTTACTCCAATCTCAGGGTAGACTCTTTATTAGGGCGGGAGGATACTTTTTTTTAGAAAAGAAGACCGCAAGGTTTCGGTCTGCTTCATCCCGAGTGGAAGTCAGATTTCTGGATGCCGCTATAGACGAATTACACTTGTTATTAAGGTATTGTGCTTTTTGGTTATCACTGATAATCCGGTACCCGTGATTTTTTGCGGAGCATTTCCATGATCTCCCTCTTATCCGTTTCCGTCATTCCTGTAATTACGAAGGTTTCATCCTTTCCTGCTTCACTTCCCATCACCCCTCCTATTAGTAATCCAATGCCCGCGCCCAGGCCTCCAATAAAAATAACAGCGGTTTCATATCCCGTATCATGTTCAAGCAGTTGGTTTTTGAATAACACTCCGGTTAAGGCTCCCACACCCGCACCTATTAATCCCCCATAACCGGCACCCTTCAATACCTCGGACTTCTTCACGATATTTATAGAACTGATATCATCAATATCAACGGCAACGTCTGATCCTTCTGGATTCAACAATAAAAGTGCATCCCTTTTAATTGCGATGAGCTCACCTTTTGCCTGTTGGCCGCCAATGATCTGGATAATAAGCTCAGCACCCTTCTGCTCTTTGGCATTCAGATAACATGGGAACACAATAAGGAAAGCGATCAGAGACCCAGCTGCAAGCTCTTTCACTTATTGCCCCTGGAAAAGACAAGGTATTCCGGCAAACATCCCGCGGCCTCCTTCAGCATCTCCTTCTTCTTTAATATTAATAAAAATTTGGGATCAGATCTAAGATTCAGCCCTATTTTTCACCATAAATATATCTCTATTCATTAAATAATCAAGTCGGTAGGAATTTTGGGCAGTGCTTTGAAACATCATGCCTATTGAAGAATCGGTTCCTGTTTCTTAAAATGTATTTGAGTATTCCCTTGGATTATTTTGGCTGGAGAAGCTCAAAATTTCAAATACTGGAAAGGGGACAGCCATGAGATGGGAGAACATCGGCAACTTCACGGTTGTGGCGCTTTTCCTTTCATTTTGGACACTAAACGGATCACAGGCCCAGCCCCCGTGCCCTCCGACCCTGCAAGAAATTGAGGCCATCGAGACCTTGGTTCAGATTGAAAACTTCCGTCTCAACTTCCGGGTCATTGAAGGAGGAGACCTTACCATTCTTCTCGAAGCTGGGGGCGGCATGGATTCTAGAGAATGGAACAACCTGGCGCCCGGGCTTGCACGCAAGACGGGAGCCACCATTGTTTCCTACGATCGCGCCGGTTTCGGGAAGAGCGATTTGCCGGAAACGCCGCACGATATGCGTGAAGAAGTCGAATGGTTATGGAAGGGACTCCAAAAACTCGAATTGGACAAAAATCTTATCCTGGTCGGGCACTCATTCGGGGGATGGATGATCCGCCTGTTTGGCAGCGATCACCCGCAAGCCGTGCGCGGGATGGTCTTTGTCGATCCCTTTACGAACGAGTTTGTGGATCTGCTCGGCGTGGAATATCTCGATATTCACCCTATGGCGGGAAAGCTTCCCTTCGATACCTCTCAACCCGATAAGCTTTCAAAAATTCAACGTGCCATGGTTCGTATGGTTGGAGACGGATTGGGCTCCAAAATGGAGATCATGCGTGAGACGTCTATCCCTGCGGATATCCCGGTTCTGGTGATCACCAGCGGTAGGCCGTTCCTCCCCAAAACCGAGGAGCAAGAGGCCTGGCGGCTAGCACACGAGCGAATGACCGCATCCATCGAGGGGGCGATCCTGATTGTGGCGGGAGAAAGTGATCATATGATTCCGACGAGACAGCCGGACCTCATCATCGAAGCCGTGATGAAAGTCATAAGTCGCCCAGGAAGATTTCTTACGCACAATCCATGGTGCACGAAAAATTAAATACATTTGTATTACGATGAATCGTTCTTGCCCGCTCCTGAATTGAAAGGATTGTCAAATCATTTTTATCTTGGTCCTCAATAGGTATCGTGCCATAATTTATCTTGTGCAGTCGGAGGAATCATGAACGGACAACCAAATTTCCATCTTTCCAGGAGAACCTTTCTTGCTTCCACTCCAGTTCTTTTATGGGGAAGCCGATTATGGGGAGTAGAGCCTGATACGGATCAGCCTCCTCAGAAGGTTCCAGAGCTGAAAGAAGAGTTGACGACCGAAGAATTGAAGTGGATCGAGAAATCTATGATGGCCAAAGACCTGAATAATTATTTCGGTAATGGCTACAGTTGTGCAGAATCCCTTTTGATCGTTTCCTTAAGATTTCTCGAGAAGCCGGAGGAACTGGTTTGGGCAGCCAGCGGTTTTGGAGGAGGGATGTACCATAAAGACCTATGTGGATTTTTGACTTCAGGCATCATGGCCCTGGGGATCAAAGCCGGGATGCTGGATAAGGAGAGGATAGAGGCCAAAGAGGACGTAGCACAAGCGGTAAAACAATACTGGAAGTGGTGGACATCTCTGGCACCCCTGCATTGCTCAGAGATTAGAAAACCGGAAACAGGCAGTAAGGTTTGTGTTCGTCTTGGTCGGTTGGCCGCAGCGAAAACGGAAGAGTTGCTCACATCTTTTTAATATATAGTTGAACTGATCAATACTCGAATTGACAATTGGAATATAGAAACAGTATTCAGTATTAATTTCTCGCCATATTGTTCAATGGTTCCTTATCGCGTCCATCCTCCTTCTCGCATCATCAGCTTCAGGGAGGCCGGGATCAGCGTCCTTCCACAGCACCAGAAATTTTTCGTAGTGCTCGATAGCTTTCCCCGCCCATCCTTTTTCTTCATATATTTGGGCCAGTTTGAAGTGGTATTTGGGATAAATCAGACGCCGGTTATTGGTCTGCGGTCCGATTATCATCAGTCGCTGGTATACATCGATCGCCCTATCCAGATCGCCTTTCATTCTTAACAGGTCCGCCGCCTCATCTCTGGCAAACGGAATGACATAAGGCCCTAAATTGTTGGTTCTCATACTCGGGATATCTCGTCTGTTCACTTCCTCAAACAACTGGATGGCCTCATCCACAGCGCCTTCTGCTCGAAATGCTTTGGCTTGAAGCCTTTTTTTCCACCAGTTTACGGTTTCATTTTGATAAGGTGATGCGCTTGAACTGGAGAGAAAATGGTCCAGATTTTCCAGTCGCCGGTTGGCCGATTCGATATTCCCTCTTTCCAGATCGATCAGGCCGGAGAGATAGTCGGCAAAAACCTCTGCCCGATCCGATTCTGGATACAGGCGACGGAATGTCTCGAATGATTTTTGAAAACACTTAGAGGCGGAATCGGGATCTTCCAGTTCGTAGTGCATGAAACCTTCGGTGTAATACAGAGTGAATATCCTGAAAGGATTTTCAGCCTTTTCAGCCCATTCTTTCGCCGTCTCAATATCATCGAAGCTTTCTTTGATCCTGCCGAGGGAATAATTGTAGATTCCTCTCCACAGATAGCCTTCGGCCCTCATTCCCGGGAAGGGATTTTGTCCTATGACCGGTTCGAGCCACTGAAAAGCCGAATCGTAGTCTTCTTTGAGCGCATAGAGATAGGCTACGCGCCATTCTCCTCCGAATCTCGGGTTGATCTTCAGAACCTCTTTGTATTTGGCGAGTGACTCATCCAGCCTGCCCATCCGGAGGTAGAGCTCGGCCATGGAATCGACCGGATTGGCATCCTTGGGATTGAGCGCGGCATATTTTTCAAAATTGTGCAGGGCCGAATCAAATTCTCTCTTATCTAAAAAATAATATGCGAGTCCGTTTAGCGCATCTCCGTATTCGGGATCGAGTTCAAGAGCCGTTTTGTACTGAATTGCGGCTTCTTCGGAAAATCCTCTGCCGCCCAAAATAGTACCCAGATCGAAGTGAAACTGTTTTTCCTTAGGATATTGGTTAACCAGTTCAACAAGCAGATTTTTCCCCTTTTCCCAATCATCTCTCACCGTTCTCTCATACTGGGACCGGATATAGAGCCGCTCTTTCTCAGTCGCCTTATCTGAAAGCTCATTGGCCTTTGTATAGCTCGCGTCTCTGGCCGTCCTGTTGCCCAGGTATCCCTGTGCCCGGCCGAGATAGAGATGGGCCATAGCGAATTCCGGATCGATTTTCAAGGCTTTCTGCATATTCTCGAGAGCTTCCGCGAAATAGAATTTATCGTACGCTTCCTTTCCCTCGAGATAATAATTGTAAGCTTCCATCGAACTGGTCGTCACATCGCTGACCTGCAGGGAGGTGCTCTCGATCCTATCCCGGCCGATTCCTATCCCCCCTGAGATCTCGCGGCTCAGTTCCGCGATTTGAGTTTTGAGGATGCTGTCCTCTCCGTCTCCCTGAGAAGAAGCGCTATTGAGAAGATTTTTGCTCTTGACCTCCAGGACTTTGACATCTGTCGCAAACGTATTCCCTGCCTTAGTGAAGCTTCCCAGCACAATGTATTCGATGCCTTCCCTGCGGCAGAGGTCGAAGCCCAGGTCTCGGTCGATGATCTCTAGGTCTTTTTTCCCCATCTGCCTGAGAAGATCGAACAAGCGTTCCCAGGTGGCCACATAGAAGAAGCTGGTATTTTCCAGGTTGGTGATGATCAGGTTGGGAATGGCCTTCCGGAGATAGTCATACTTTTGGTCTCCGGTCTGATTTTCGAAACTGATAACGGCGATGGAGTTTTCGATTGTTGCGGCGGCCTGCTGTCTTTTTTCCGGCAGAAATTGAAAGACAAGGAAAATCGCCACAATCAATGCAATCACTACCATAGCTGGTATGAGGATCTTTTTGGGCTGAAACGAGACCGTGATTTCTTTGGTGGGATGAGGTTTTTTGGGGGGGATAATGGTTGATGCGCTGGGCAGTCCTTTTTCAATGCGTTCAAGTTCAGAGCGAATCTCCCCTGCGCTCTGGTAGCGGCTGTCCTTGTCCTTTTCCAGACATTTCAGGATGAGCACACTGAGATCATCTGGAATCTGGGGATTGATTTCTCTGGGATCTCTCGGCTTTTCCCCTTTGTGTTTCATGGCCACTGAAAGAGGGGTATCGCCTCGGAAGGGAAGCTGTCCGGCGGCCATTTCGAAGAGGATTACCCCCAGCGAATAGATGTCCGATCGCTGGTCGATTTCTTTGGCTTCGGCCTGCTCAGGGGACATGTACTCGGGTGTTCCGATCAAAATTCCCGTCCCGGTCATCCCTTTTGTCTTCAGAGACCGGGCGATCCCGAAATCCATAATCCGGGCATTTCCCTCCCTGTCGATCATGATGTTGGAAGGCTTAAGGTCGCGGTGGATGACACCCACGCTGTGGGCTTCAGCCAGCCCTGCACAAATCTGTTTGGCGATTGATATGGTTCGAGCTGCACTTATGGGAGCGGATTGGCGGATGAGTCCCTTTAAATCCTGTCCGGACACATACTCCATGGTAATGAAGTGAATGCCCCTATCCTCCAAAAGCTCGAACATACGGCCCACGTTCTTGTGGACGATCTTCCGGGCCAGCTTGAGCTCGTTGCTGAACCGTTCGATGGTCTTATTATCCGAGGATATCTCGGATTTGAGGAGTTTTAAGGCGACTTCCTCGCGGATTTTTCGGTCCTCGACTCGATAAACCTTGCCCATTCCTCCCGCGCCGAGTTCTTCAATAATCTCGTACCTGCCTGCAAATGTGCTGCCTCGGATTAATTCTACTGTGGGCGTCTCTAAGGTCATGGTGGGGATGACATCTGCATCTAAAGGTGTTCCACAATCACCACAGAACTTCTTAGAGTCAGGATTCTCAGTATGACACTTCGGGCATTTAGTGCTCATATTTCCCGCTATTTACGCTAGCGATATAAGCTTATTTATTTATGGAGAGAGTGTCAAATATCCAATATTTATGGGTATGATTCTAAGGCTCCATTACGATAGAATTATACATAGGCAAGAATCATTTGTAATCGGGAATACGGGCTTTTTTGCGTAAATATTCCAAGATCTCTTCGACTTCTGAATCAGCTTTACCTTCCACCTGGATTGTTTTATCGGTCCCTGCGATTCCACCTATTGCAGCACCGATGCCCAATCCCAACAAAGCAGCAGCCGCGGCACCCATTGCCATCACTTCTGAATCTGAAAATATCTGAAAAGATGATTCATTTGAGCCATTGGAACCCGATGCAGCTGCGGCACCTACCGCTGCGCCTACAAGTAAACCTATTCCGCCCCCGAGCAAGGCCTTCGACTTCTTCACAATCCTTATTTGGCTCATATCTCTGATGTATTATAATCGGGAACGTCGTCATTCGGCTCTTGGGTATAGGTCGTCGATAGAATATTCCAATGAAAAGGGCAAAATACCCAGCCGATATGCTAGCATGAAGTAGCCCCTAAACTGGTGTCAAAAATTGGGATTATTTCCGTTTATATGGGAGCTTAACTATGAAACGTTCACTTTTTGTTTTAGCCGTCATATCATGTATTTTTCCGAACCTTTGCCCGGCCAACCTGGAAAATCGCGGAACTCTGGACATCTATTTTCTGGATATGGTCGGCGGCGGTTCCACCCTAATCGTAACGCCTTTGGGTGAGTCGGTCCTGATTGACACGGGATCGCTGGAGCCTAAGCACCGGGATGCCGATCGGATACATCAGGCCTGTCAGTATGCAGGTTTGAAACACATTGACTATTTGATCACTACCCACTTTGATTCCGACCATTATGGGGGGATACTGGAGCTGTCCAGGAGAATCCCCGTTAAATGCTTTATGGACAAAGGGGCCCTGCCGCCCAAACATCAGCAGGCCGGCAGATCGTTTAAGAAACTCTTTCCGTTATATCAGCAGGCGACGAAGGGAAATGTAACACCGATCCGAGCAGGTGACGATATTCCGCTCAAGAATGATTCGGACGGCAGGATGCCTCAAATCAAACTTCATTGCATTGCATCGGAAAAGCAAATAGAAGGGTTTGACGGCGACATTGATGCGCCTGTAGAAGGCTGTGTTATGAAGAAAGCGGATGAAGGGGACAATGCCCGCAGTATCGCTCTGATTTTGAGCTACGGTCGATTCAAATTCTTTGCCGGGGGGGATATCACCTGGAACGTGGAGCATCATCTGGCTCAGCCTGTGAATCGAGTTGGCAGGATCGATCTCTACCAGGTCACGCATCACGGGCTGGATCAGAGCAACAATCCTCTTTTGCTAAAGGCACTGAGTCCCACGGTATGTGTGGCGATGAACGGACCCAGGAAAGGGATTCAACCAAACACGTTCAATGCTTTGCGAGCACTGTCGAGCGTCAAAGCGATCTACCAGCTACACTATAATACTATATATGGCGACGAGGGTAATACCGCCGAAGAATTCATTGCTAATAAGAAAGATCCCCAAAAAGGAGAACTGATAAAAACTTCCGTTGATCCGGAGAAAGGCAATTTCACCGTTGCGATCGGAGTGAATGGGCCGAAGCGGACGTTTCCGATTCAATAATATATTTGGATCGGGCTTTGGAAATAAGGAGAAATTTTGTGGTAATAAGAGTTTCGGTATCACTTATTTTTATATCGGATCAATTATTCTGCAAGACAGCCATCCTCTCCCTGGCATCCTCTACCTCAGCTATCCCAGGATCTGCGTCCTTCCAGAGATAGAGAAATTTCTCGTAATGCTCTATGGCTTTCTGCGTATCGCCTTGCTGTTCGAAGATCTTTCCGAGCATATAAAAGCTTTTTGCAAAATCGATTCCATATCTTTGAATCCCTCTCGGGCAGGAAACAATTTTTTCATATTTCGACTTGGCTTTTTCTAAGTCGCCTGACCTGAAATACGCTAATCCCAAAGAATGCAGATAGGACTTGAAGACATATGGATCCAAAGAGACAGCCTTCTTCAAAGGCTCTATGGCTTGCGGATAATTGCCGCTTTCGAGTTCGATCATTCCCATAAGATGATCGTACATGCGGATGATTTTCTTATTCGGAGATTTTATACACAACTCCCTGAGTCTCTCTGCAGCCTCATGCGCTTCAACGAATGATTTCATCTTGACGTACGCCAAACCTATGCTGGATAAAGCATTTCTTTCTGAGATCCAGTCCTCTGTTTCAATTGCAAATTCTAATGCCTTATTGAGTCTCTCCAAGGCGTCCCTTGATTTTCCTATTCTTTGCAGGTTTTGCCCAAAACCTAGATTGATGCCTGCGACCCACTCTTTTTGACCCAGCTTTTGAGCCAGATCGATGAATTTCACCATATAGTCTCGAAATTCTTCGAATCTTCCTTGTACAAAATACAATTGCGATAATCTTTGTAAACCCCAAGTCGTAGACAAGGAGTCACTTTCGGAAAGAAGCTTTTGGTATTCCTTTTCTGCACTTGCTGGATCCCCCATGCACATATATATATCGCCTTTTTGCCGAGGTACAAGAAAATGCGTTGGATTCAGAGAAAAAGCCTTCTGAATTTCATCGAGAGCAAGATCATAATCTCCAAGATCAAGATGAAGATCGGCAAGGCCTAGGTGTTGGTTAAAATTATCGGGAAAATTATTGAAATACTCTTCACGAATTGATTTCGCTTTGTCATGCATTCCCATGCGCTGGTAATGTGAGGCAAGATTTCCGTACTCAAGAGAATCAGCCAACTTATTCTCTCTCAAATATTCATATCTCTCTAAGGCTTTGTCCCACTCTTCTATATCTCGATAAAGCAAAGCCAAATTGTTGTTGCCTGCTTTATCATCAGGATGAAGATCCAATAATTTTTTATACGCTTCTATGGCCTTGTCATAAGTTGACTCATTCCAGTCATAGAACGCCGCCTCGATCCTGTAACGTTCCATGTCAGAAATCCTATGGCTCAATTCCAAGGCCTTTTGCAAGTACTTTCTTCCTTCAGCCCACAAACCCAAATTGTTGTATGACACTCCCAAGCCTCTGTATGCTGAAGCGAATTCAGGATCCACTGCGACAGCTTTTTCATAAAACTGCATGGCCGTGCGATAGTCTTCTTGCCCATGAAATTTAACAGCTTCCAAATAGAATTTATAAGCTTCAGATGAGTTTGTTGTTATCGTTCCAATCGCTTTGTCTATGTCACCAGCTATTTCTTCTTCAGAGAGCTTTAAATCCTGCTTTATTCTTTTTGTTATATCGTCCACCATAGAGAAAATACTTGCCTCCCCCTTCCCTTCAACTCGTTCTGTTGCTATCGGCTCACCTGAGTGTGCATCCTGGAGGACTATGTCTATCCTTAAAATATCACCCGCTTTCGAGTAGCTGCCTCTTGCAATGTGATTCACGCCTCCTCGAGCTGCCACTTCTTCAAGCACTTCCGAAGAATAACTCTTGGCCTCAAGCTGATCCATTTGGCTGAGAATATTAAAAAGTCTATCCCCACCCAATACCTTCAAAAATTTAGATTGTGTGAGGTCGGTAATCAGCAGGTCAGAAATGCCCTTTCTCCAATGGTCTAAATTTTCGTCTCCCGTGTTGTTCTCAAAATACATGACCGCAAGCGTGGGTTTGCCAGAAGGAGCTAATGGAGCTGCTTTTTGTTTTGGCAGTATCTGCCACAGAATCAATCCGATAATGATAATAGCTATACCTACTGATGCTGGAAGGGATAGTTTTTTCAGGTTGAATGTTACGGTTATTTCTCTTGAAGTGAGAGGTTTTTTTTCGGGAATAACTTTTTCTGTGGTCGGAATGCCTTTTTCAATATTCGCTAGCTCAGAACGGACTTCTCCAGCACCCTGGTATCTTGTGTCTTTGTTCTTCCTCAAGCATCTCAATATGATATCGCTCAGCTCGTCAGGAATTTGTTGATTGAATTCTTGGGGATTTATGGGGATTTCTGACTTGTGTTTCATCCCGATGGAAAAAGCCGTATCTCCTTCAAACGGCACTCGCCCTGTTAACATCTCATACAGGATGATTCCCAGAGAGTAGATATCCGAGCGCTGATCAACGTCTTTCCCCTCCACCTGTTCAGGACTCATATACTCAGGCGTCCCGATCATTATTCCTGCACCCGTTATCCCCTTTGCTTCAAGAGATCGGGCGATCCCAAAATCCATGATCCGTACATTACCTTCTTTGTCGAGCATGATGTTATTGGATTTCAGATCACGATGAATGACTCCTAGTCTGTGAGCTTCAGAAAGTCCCTCACATACCTGTTTAGCTATGGATATGGATTTTCCTATAGGTAGTTGGCCAAAACGTCTGATTGAACTCTTTAAATCTTCACCACTCACATATTCCATCGTGATGAAGTGTGATCTCTCTGTCTCACCCAAATCAAACATCCCGCAGACATTCTTATGACGGATGTTTCTAGCAAGCTTGAGTTCATTCCTGAATCTTTCGATGGTCTTCTTATCTTTCGCTATCTCTGGCTTTATGAGCTTGAGTGCGACCTCTTGTTCCAGTTTTATATCTTCAACTCGATAGACTCTTCCCATCCCGCCTTTGCCCAGCTCCTCGATGATTTCATACCTGCCCGCAAATATGATTCCTCTTGTTAATTCTTCCTTGGGTGTTTCGATAGTCTTGGTTATTGAGGGTTGAACCTCTTCAGCAGAAGTTAGCGGTGCGGCACACTCACCACAGAACTTTTGCGTATCTGGATTTTCCGTCTGACACTTCGGGCATTTCATCCCTTATCCCCTTTCTGAGGACTAGAATATAAAAATCCCGCAATAATAGTCAATCTCAATGAGGGGAAACTAAACCGTAATGCCTTGAAGTATTGTCCAAAGTTCAGAGTTGAGTATGGCTCATCGCAAGAATGAGTACGTAGGGCGATAAAGAAAAGGCTTTTTCAGAACACAAGACGTCAATGATATTATTCACACTCTCTGTAGCTTAGCTTCAACATGCTAAAAGGCACTATGATGACGAGTTTAGTATTCTATTTCTCTTCCTTCGGCTTGAGCTCCATGCCGAGTTGTATCATCAAACCCAACATATCAGTTTCATCTCTCATCTCAAGAATTTTTCTGTCTTTTATCGTGAATATATAAATAGCACTGACTTGAAAAGCATTCCCTGGAGGCGGGAATCCTTCAAGTTCACCTTCATGAGTGCCTTTTATGATACACCTTGCAAAAACCTTGTTATCTACAGCATATATCTCTTTAAAATTATGTGATATGTCAGGAATAGCCTCCACAATCATTTTAGTGAACTCGATGTTTTCTTCTCCAGACATTGGTTCGGGGCTGCCTGATGGGCTGTAATAGACAGTCTCAGGACTGTAGTAATCTCTCATTTTTTCAACTTTCCCAGATTCCACTGCTTCATAAAAACTTTTAATCAGCTCTATGTTCTGCTCCTCAACCGCTGCCTGGGCTCTGAACTCCTCTAACTCTGCCATCGTTTCCTTGTCCTGACAACCAAAAGTAAAACAAAGCACCAACATCAAAGGCAACATCATTAAAAATTTTCGCATAAACCCTCCTAGTGTAATGTATCATAAATAACTTGACTAATTAGAATCTTCTTGCTATCATGGGCTAGTCCGGAAGGAGGCAGCCCATGAGAACAGGAAGACCAAGAAAACCCATTGTGCTTTCCAAAG
>Ga0180438_10007896_pt1 | contig 13706 bp, 13 predicted proteins | sample SS_ome_12_FD_132455 | JGI IMG/M metagenome (GOLD analysis project Ga0180438, IMG submission 132455) | Hypersaline lake sediment archaeal communities from the Salton Sea, California, USA - SS_3_D_2 metaG | ecosystem: Environmental > Aquatic > Non-marine Saline and Alkaline > Hypersaline >... | reverse complement strand
ATGGCAACCTGAAATCCAACTGCTTCATTGATGCTCCATTAATTTGGAAAGTGGGCCTAATTTGATGAATTCTTGTTAAAGTCTCCATTATTTCAGAAGAAGGAGTGCCTGGATATCCCGATGCAACATGTATGCCTGCTTCAAAAATACCTCTTGCTAAGGCTTCATTACCTAAAACAACACCTTTTTCATTTACTTCATCTAACGCATAGAAAGGAACGCTCATAGTAATACACAAATTTTTATCTAATTTTTTTAAATTTTGAACCTATTTCAAAGCCTATATCAAAAGCCTTAATATTCACGTCTAATGCTTTTTTTGGAACAAACTGTTGTACGGTCTCTTTTAAAACACTTTTAGAAAGCGGAATTCTATTTACTCCTGCTAAAACACCTAAGAGTATTACATTCGCAGTTAATATATTTCCTACTTCAATTGCCAATTTATTTGCATCTAGAATGATCACATTATTAGAAATTGAGCGAATATCTTTCTCTATTAAAGCTACTTCAGGGTATTCCCATTCGTTAAATGCTTCAATTGCTCCAAAAGGACATACTTCATCAACAATGCATTGAACGCAACCAGTACAAGATTCCAAAACTCTACAATATCCATTAACTACAATTCTTGATCGACCTTGCATTAGAGTAAAGAAATGCTTGTTATTTGAATCGAGAAAGACTTCATTTGGGACGCAATGAGAAACACAATTTCCACAACCAACACACTTCTCAAAATCAATTTTTAACGATCTATGAGTCAAGACTGAAGGGGACACGACAGCATTTTTAGAAGTTATGATGAAAGTATCTTTATTCACAAAATGCAAATTTCTTAGTGCCTCTGAAACCTCAAAAGCAATGAGAACATCTAAATCTCCCTCTACCATGAATGGTCCTTCTAAAGTTTTTCCAAATCTTAAATAAGAAGATACTGATCCTCCTCTCTGGCTCATTCCATGAGTTTCTGCTGTCCTTACCTTAAATCCCTCCTTTAAAGCTGACCAACCAAGGATCATTGAGGCTCTTATCACACCTGTCCCGCCGATACCAACGCATAATGCGTTATAATTTTCTTTCTCAGAAATTAATTCTTGACTCTTGATGTTTCCTTTATTATTGATGTCTGTTGCCATATAATACCATGAATAATTTTTGTTAAAATATAGAAAATACGCTAACTATTAAATGATATGAACATACTCACTATTAAAAAAATTAATAGAAATTTTAACTTTACTTTTATTCAAGAGAAGAAAATAAAAAAGAAGAACAATAAATTATAATGTTTTAATTCCATTGTTATTGAGTATTCCAACAGCTTTTTCGTTGTTGTCAACCCTTAAAACAATCATGGCGTTTTCTTTTATTAAAGTAGAATATAAATATTCGATGTTAACACTATTATCACCAAGAATTCTAGCAACTTCATATAGCGCACCAGGTTCATCCGGGACTTCCACTGCTACTACATCCGTTAGCGTAGTAAGGTAATTATTTTTCTTGAGAATCTTGACACATTCATCTGTTTTATCTACCAATATTCTTAAAATCCCAAAATCGGCGGTTTCTGAAACGCTAAGTGCTTTTAAATTAATACTATTTTCCAATAATACTTTAGTAAACTTTGCAAGAATTCCCGGTGTATTGGATAAAAATACAGAAATCTGTTTTAACATTTTTTTTCCTCCTATATGTTTTTAGATCTGTTATCTATTACATGTTTTGCTTTTCCTTCAGTGCGTGGTAATGTTCCTGGAGCAACAAGTTCCACGGTTGCTTTTACTTGCAAAATGCTGAAAAGCTTATTTTCGATTTCATTTCTGAAATTTTCTAGTACTTTCATTTCATCTGAAAACGTGTCTGGTGTAAGTTCTACTTGTACAGATAAAGAATCAATGATATCTCTATCAACCATGATTTGATAGTATCCCGCAACTCCCGGAATTTGCATCAATGCATGTTCAATTTGCGATGGGAAGACGTTTATTCCCCTTACAATTAACATGTCGTCAGCACGCCCTGTCACTTTTCTCATGCGACAATGCGTCCTACCACACTTGCATTTTTCTTTAGATATTCTTGAAATGTCGTATGTGATATAGCGAATTAATGGAATTCCTGTCTTTTCTAGGGTTGTAAACGCGAGTACTCCTTCCTCTCCTTCCGCAACGGGTTCATAAGTCTCCTTATCCAATATTTCAACAATAAAGTAATCTTCCCAGATGTGCATTCCATCCTTTTCTTCGCATTCCACTGATACTCCAGGCCCATAAATTTCACTCAGCCCATAAATATCGAACGCGTCAATTTGTAATACTTCTTCGATTGTTTTTCTGAGATTATCAGACCAAGGTTCTGCACCACAGATAGCTTTTTTTAAAGCTAGTTTTGAGACATCGATCCCCTGGCTTTTTGCATATTCAGCAATATAGAGAGCATAACTCGGAGTACATGTTATTACAGTCGAATTAAAATCCTGCATAATCATTAATTGTCGTTCAGTATTTCCTCCTGAGATGGGTATGACAGAGCACCCAACTTTCTCTGCACCGTAATGAAAACCAAGCCCTCCAGTAAACAATCCATATCCATAAGCGTTTTGTACAACATCCTCATGCGTGATCCCAGGAGCCATTACGGTTCTTGCCATCAATTCAGTCCAGTCGTCAATATCCTTACGAGTATAGGATACAACTGTAGGTTTTCCCGTGGTTCCCGATGATGCGTGTATTCTCACAATTTCATCAAGAGAAACTGCATTTAATCCAAAGGGATAATGATCTCTCAAGTCTGTCTTTAAAGTAAGTGGTAGCTTAGTAATATCAGCAATACTTTTAATATCCTCAGGCTTGATTCCTTTTTCATCGAACTTTTTTTTATAAAAGTCTACATTCTCATACACGTATTTTGCTAGTTTCTGTAATTTTTCTCCTTGTAGCTTCTCCAATTCGTCTCGAGGCATCGTTTCAGCTTTCTCATTCCAATATACAGTCATTTTGCATGCTTCTCCTTTTATTCATGTTTAGATTGAATAAAAGAAAATATCATTCTTCCAAATTAAATGTTTACCATTTTATTGTGAAAAATGATTGATTTTAAGAAAAATGATAAATAATCAGTATGCCTGAAGTCCCTTTTTTTAAAGATTTCAGAATATCAATTTTAATAATTCCTCTCTAAAAAATGAAAATGGGTATAAAATGGGAAAAGCTTTAAATACTTCAAAAATTAACACAATAATTATATTAATTTTTAAACCACGAGGAATACTATTTCAAGCTGATTAAAAAATTAATGTATAAAAACAATTTAATAAAACGAAAAAAAAGTGTTTGTCAAATGTTAGACTGGACAATTAGTTTAGGAATAATAGTAGGAATATTAACAGTTGTTTTAGCTGTTATATGGACATTATGGCAAGAAAAGAAAGGAGGAGGTTAAAATGGCCGCTGGAGATGAAATAATATTTTGGACGGTTTTAATTGTATATCTCGCTTTCTTAGCCATAGCTGGAATATTTGCTAAGAAGAAAACAAAAACACTTGAAGATTTCATGGTTGCTGGCCGAAAAATAGGACCTTTATTACTTGGATTGTCCTTTGGTGTTACGTACTTTTCAGCAGTAATGATTGTTGGGGGAGGACTTCAATCCTGGATATGGGGTCTTGGTGTTGTCTGGATCGCATCTATAGATGTTTTGGTTGGTGTCTTTCTCGTATTCGTATTTTTTGGAGGACGGACAAAGTCATTAGGAAAGCATTTTGAATCGATGACTGTACCTCAATTCATCAGTAAGAGATATGAAGATCCAAAACTACAGACTTTTACTTCTATAGTGATTTTGTTCTTTGAAACTATTTATTTGGTTTCTATCTATATGGGATTAGCCGTATTATTGTCAGTTATCTTTCCTACAGCCGCTTCAATAACAATAGGAACTGTAACCGTTAGTATACCGTATTTAGTCTCAGTTGTTCTCTGTGGAGTAATTACAATCATATATCTAACAGTTGGAGGTGCTCATGGTGCAATTTGGACTGATGCTGTTGAAAGCGTAATAATGCTGGTTGGAGTTCTTTTAATCTTCTTCGCAGGGATTATAGCTGTCGGTGGATTTACTGGATTAACAACTACATTAGGTTCAATAGATCCAGATTTGTTAGTTTTTCCTGGTGAAGGAGGAATAGGACTTATTGGTTATATTCTAGTAACCTCTTTTGGAGTCTGGGGAATGCCTCAAATGATCTCTCGATTTTACACCGCAGAAAAACAAAGATCTATTAAATGGGGATTAGTTATTTCCTGCTTTTGGGCGTTTATTGTAGCTATCTTTGCATGGTTTAATGGCTCAATTGCTCGAGCCCTTCAAGCTCAAGGGTATCCTGGAATGGCTTCGGCAAATCCTACGAATGCCGTACCCGTGTTAATGGCTGCAGTGTTACCTTCGGTGCTTGCCGGCTTGTTTTTAGCTGCTGTAACTGCAGCTTCGTTAACGACTGGAGAAAAAGTAATAATGATTGCGGCGAGTGGTTTTTCCATAGATGTATATCAAAAAAGGACAAAATGTTCTGATGATCAAGCGTTAAAAGTGACACGCCTTACTACCTTAGTAGTGGTTGCTGTAGCAGTTGTTTTGGCGATTCTACAACCTGATGCAGTACTTGCATTATGTATGTTTGCGTGGTCTGCAATGGCGGCAGTAATACTAGTTCCATATGTCTTTGGACTATTCTGGAAAGGAGGAACTGCTAAAGCTGCATTATATAGTGGAGCTGCTTCGTTTATCGTTGCTATCATGTGGAAAATAATATTCCGTGGTGGTTCACTTTGGGCAATGGTCGGTGGATCGGGAGCATGGGCGATTTGGGGATCTCTTGAAGGAGTTGTTCTCTTGGGGCAATGGCACGAGTTCATCATTTCTCAGGTAGTAGCATTAATTGCATTCCCATTAATCTCGATGTTAACAAAAGACTCTAAGCCATCTGCAGAATTCCTTAACGAAATCTTTTCTGTAATGAAAAAATCTCATACTGAGGAATAATAAATCTGAATTTTAATAATTCAAAAAATTTTTTTTTTTATACTATTATAATATAAAAAAGGAAGTATAGAGTGGAGATTAAAACTAATTCTTTTTTGTCATCATTTTTAACCATCCTTTATATCCATCGGGACGATCTCTGATGTCTTGAGTTCTGATTGCCTTTCCTTGTTGCCTAGGAAGGGTTCCAGGATCAAAAATAGAAACATTGATACCCAAGAAAGTTGCTTCTCGTAGATTCTTTTCTAATTCCTGTTGTGCTTTATTCTTATCAACACCTGGATTAACCTCAACATTCACTGTTACTGTATCCATCACGCCGACAGTGTGATAGACTATCAAGTAAATGTCAGTGAAGTATTTTGATAGATTGAATATTTCCTCTTCTAGCATCGAAGGATAGACATTAACACCTTTAATAACGTGCATGTCGTCCTTTCGACCCTTGATTCTGTCCATCATAAAACCAGTTCTTCCGCACGGACACTCGCTCTTATGAAGTGCTGTAATGTCACCAGTTCGATATCTGAATATTGGAAGCGCTTCTTTGTGAAGGCTGGTCATTACTAATTCTCCTGTCTCTCCTAAAGGTAGAACTTCTCCAGTTTTAGGATCTATTATTTCAGGGTAGAAATAATCAGACCAAATATGCAGTCCGTTTTGCTCTTGACATTCTACTGAAGGACCGGGGCCATAACATTCAGTCATCCCCCAATTATCGTAGGCCTTTATTCCTAGGCGGTCTTCAATGGTTTTTCTCGTTGATTCTGCCCATCCTTCAGCTCCAAACATTCCATACTTGAGATATAAATCTTCTTTTTTCACACCTTCTTCTTCAATAACTTGCGCTAATCTCAATCCAAATGATGGAATGCCGTGAATGGCAGTGACTTTGAAGTTTCTAAAGAATTCAAGTTGTCGGGACGTCATTCCTGGACCAAATGGGATCAGCATTGCGCCTAAAACTGTACATCCTTGAGCGTATCCAAAACCTCCTGTAAATAAACCCGCGGAAGTCGTGTTTTGGAAAACATCTTCTTTTGTCATGCCTATTGCTGCCAAATTTCGAGCACATAGATAACTCCAATCGTCTAGATCTTGTTGATTGTAGAACCCACAAGTAGGTTGATGACCTGAAGTGCCGCTTGTAGCGTGCATTCTGACTAAATCTCCTTTAGGTGTGCATATTAATTTATCGGGAAAGCTCTCGAGAAAATCCCTTTTTAACATGTAAGGAACTTTTTCAAAATCTTTCACTGATTTAATATCGCTGGGATTTATTCCCGCTTCTTGACATCGTTTCTTCATGAATGGAATGTTATCGTAAAGTCTTTGAAGAGTCCATTTACCTCGCTTGAGAAAGTTTTCTTCAAGTTCACTCCATGGTTTTTTCTCTCTTTTTTCGTCAAAATAATTATATTCCAAATCTTTCATCTCGTTTAATTATAAAATTATAATGATCAATTATAGGATTTTATTAAATATATACCTTAAATTAGTTTTCGGTTAATGTAAAATGAAAGTCGCAAATTTTATCTCCAGCACCGAGAAATTTCTTTCTCTCTAGCTTTATATTAGGATTAAACTCTTCAAGTGCTGGCTCGTAGAAAGGAATGCACATGTCTATACAGATTGCCTTTATTTTATCGTGTCGTTCGGGATTTCTATCCATCCCTGCCTTGTAAGGACAAGAAGTAATATGAATAATTGCTTCCTTTTGTTCTTTCTTAACGATATCGTATTCGTATCCTTCGCAACTCCAGCAAAAAGATATCACTTCGATTAAATCTCTAAGTGTGTTTGTATCGATTTTTAAATATCTTTGAACTCGCCTAAATATTATCTTGTAAAGCCTCTGCCAGACGATGATATCTATTTTTAACGCTGCGTCAAAATCGAATTCGTTTTCTACTTCAACCATCCATAAACCATCCAATGTAAAGAAATTCCTTTCATAAAAAAATAATTTATCTTCATTTGAGACTTGTTTTGTAATATTTACCACCACTATTGGTAGTTTTGGTGCATCAAACAATGATTAATTAATTTCTAAATTAGGATCGTGAGGTTTTCCAGTGCGGTATAATGTACCCATCATTGTTGCAACTATATTGCGACTCCCATCTACCTCAGTATAAACATCAAAAAGATAAGTACCAATCTTTCGAGTTTGCTTTATTAATTTCCCTTCCACATATAGCGTTTCATCGGATTTTGGACTGGCATGGTAATTAATGGTACAATCTAAGGCGACGCTGATGTTATTTTGGTTATTCCCAATTAGAGAAAAAGCAACATCCGCTAATCCATAGATCGCTCCTCCGTGAGGCCTTCCATTAAAATTATTCATTTCAGGGTTCAATTGCATGTGCATCTTTATTGTTTTCTCTGTCAAATCATCTAACACTATTCCGAAATTTTTCGCATAATTATCATTCTTGAATTTTTCCGTAATCACGTCTAATTTATTCATTCTTAATCCATTTCTACACGGTTTATTATTATATTATATTGAAAGAAGAATTATTTCAAAATAAATATCACCAATTATATAAAATACTTCAAATTCCTTAACATTTTTATTAAGAGAAATATTATTTCTAAAATTATGGAATCTATAATAAACTGGATTATTATTGCAACATTAGGAGTAGTTATTTTAATTCTATTAGTAAAATATCTAAAAACATCTTTGTTTTATTTTTCAAAGATGGACATTAGCTCTGTTGCTATGAAACCTTTAAAAATACCCTCAGGCGATATTGAGATGAATGCAAAATTGATCCTTCCAAAATACATGTTAGATGAAAATGATACTCTTAAATCGAAACTACCTTTAATTTTTCTCAATCATGGGTGGAACCAGAATATAGACATGATGATGTTATTGGAATATGCTCTCCCTCTGGCCATTGGAGGACCGTACGCGGTCCTTGTCTATGAATGCAGGGGTCACGGTAAAACTCCGGGTAAAAAGATATTAAATTCAAAAATTTTTGACGATCTCCCGAATGTTTTTGATTTTGGAGAAAAACTCGAGAGCATAGATCCAGACCGAATGGGATTTATGGGAATGTCATTTGGAGGAGAAGTTGCTTTAACTCGAGCATATTCTGATGATAGGATCAAAGCTATCGTTGCTATGGCGAGTCCTCACGATGCAAAGGCAAATTTTTCTCGAAATCCTGAATCCTTTAAAGCGAGAATGAATTTAAAATTTTTAGGCGTTGCGGGAGTTAAGGGGAAGAAAATATCAGAAAAAACAAACGAAAATATCTCTCCTAAATTTATCTTAAAGCGAGAACGCAAGGATTTGAATAGTAGAGTGTTTGAAATACACTCAGCTAACGATGATCTTATTCCACTCGAGCAATTCGAAAAAAATCGCGAAATTATAGGGTTACCAGACGATCAAGTATTAATCCTTGAAAGAGGGGGTCATGCTTCACTTCGACAAGAATTACTGATAATAGCAAGTGCACTAAGATTTTTTAAATCGGTGTTATAAAAAGAATTCAAAGATCAAATAAAAAGGAAAAAAAGAAATTACGCTCCGTTTACGATTTTACACTTGGGCGTATAAACATCTTGAACAGCATAATTATTAAAATTAATGCTGTAATGATCTCTCCAACGAGCCTTGACGTCTTGAAGCATTGCTTCCATGTGTGTATCTTTTATCTTTCCTTCAGCGCATATAGTAGTACCCATAGGAGTTGCAAGGATCTCACCGTTTTTTACAACAATCTGTCCTTCTTTTATAGTGTAGGCCGCATTTGAAAATGCATTCTCTACCGCGTTACCATCAATTTTCTTTGGATCTAAGTTATAGATTGATACGTCTCCGATACCACCAACGCCTAAATGACCTCGATCTTTTAATCCTAATGTTTTAGCATTACCCGCTCGAGTAATTATGCAGAGTTCGTTTAAAGTGTATTCTCTATCAAGATCTCCAAGATGACTTGCTGTGCTTGCTTTTTTATTACAACTTTCAAGCATTTCATTTCGCGCTTTCTTATCCATTAACCATTTAAATACTAATGGATATTTGAAGAAGGGACCACCATTTGGATGGTCTGTTGTCATGGCCACTTGATATGGATCGTTTATCATGAGCAAGAGTTCAAGTCCTATTGCCCATTGAACAGCATTTACACCAGTAGCTTTACTGAAAAAATAAGGAACAATACCAGATCCTGATTCCCCTTCAATTTGCCCATTAATCCATTTAACGCCGGGTTTTGCACCCCAAGGACTCACCCCTCCTAAGTGATGAAGAGCAAATTCCCATGGTCCATCTCCCGTCATTGTTGTGGTGGCGTACTTTGTAAAGATAATCTGTCCGATATCTAAAGTCATGTGATTATGGGAGTTAACATATTCCGCAACTTGTGAAGCTCCTGATTCGAAGTTTCCCCAATTTTCTCCTGCATAAGCGTTAAATTGACAGTGGGTGATATGAAGTGTCCTTTCCTTTCCACCTTTAGGTTCAATTCCTTCGCAAAGTTTAAAGGTGTCAAGCGAGTGGGATACATTTCCAGGATGTCCAAGGTTATTACAATGGACATGAATTGAATGTGGCAATTCTAATAACTCATTTGCCTTCGCCAAACTTTCTACAATGTCTCTCGGAGTCACACCCCAATGATACACGTCGTCATCGAGGCTTTCACAATTTTTGCCCCATGCCCAATTTTCAACTCCACCAGGATTAACTATTTTTACAGCGTATCCTTTCGTAGATTTCATGATCCAATTTATATAAGCCGCCAGTTTTTCAATATTCCCTTCCTTTACAAATTCCATGACATACCAATTGTTTCCAAATAAAGGCATTGCCAGTTTATCAAGAATAGGAATATTGTTAAATTCTTCATGTGTATGTCGAGCTTCCAGTAATGGCATTGCTGGTTCGGCAACCGTGGTATATCCCATTCGAGCGTATTTATATCCAGTAACCCATGTTGAGGGAACAGCAAATCCACTTCCTCCTCTCGTTAATTTTGTTCTACTTACATTATATTCTGGAGGTTTATCATCTGGTCGGAAAGATCTTCCACTATTCACTTTCGTTCCAGCAATATGGGAGTGAATATCCACGCCACCAGGCATGATAATCATTCCGGAAGCGTTAATGACTTTGGCATCTCCTGCATCGACCTTGTCGACAATTACACCATCTTTAATGTGAATTTCTTTTTTATCGCCGTCAATATTATTCAACGGGTCATAGACTAAACCATTTTTTATTATTATTGAGTCTTTCATGAGAGTATTCCTTAGTTGTAGCTATAGTATCGATATTTATAATGTTAATTCAATAGATGAATTAATTCTAATACCTAAAAGAATTAAAGATTTTTATAAAGTTTTGTTATATTACAAAAGTCTTTATATGCGTATTAATTTTAATATATTGAGGTAATTAGAATCAAAGACAATCCGACGATTTCAATGATTTACATTGCTTAAAATAATTAATAAAAACAACACAAAAAAAACAGGTGATGCATTGAAAATGCAAGTAAAACCAAAAACAATAGAAATTGACGATAGTGGCACGGGCGATCTTGTCGGTGACGCATTTATCGGGTTCCACGTTATTGAAACGGGAGAATTAATCTTTCGTGGAATACCAGTGGGAATGTATAATAAAGAAAATCATGAAAACCGCCAATCCTTTAAATATATCTTAGAAATGGTGAAGAGCGGACTTAAAGCATTAAATTTTAACAAAGAATGTGATATAATTCAAATTTGCCGAGGAAACTGCTTTGATCTCGTGCGTGAATGGTTTGACGAAGAAGGAATCAAACACGAACCCGCGATTGTTGAAGGAAAACTTCAAGATGCAGTAGAAGGACGATTTATAGACCATCTTCGAAAATTGGGAGTAAAATCTCCAAATTTAACAACAGAAGCCGGTATCAAGCGCTTTTTTATATTATTTAACTGGGTAGCTCGCGATCTATCTTCTCGCGAAAAATACGTGAAAACGGGATTTCCCTCCTGGGAAAAGCGATGGCGTGAAAATGCCATAAAAAAGTCCAGAATGCGAAATAATAGAAATCCTAGCGAAAGGAACGCGTTAAGGAAGCAAATAAACGAAAGAGCAAATGAAATTCTTAATACTATTTAAACTCAAGATTTCAAGATTTAAGAGATTCATGGTTCTGGTCCGAAACTATCTGCCATGCCTTCGAACGCATCTCCTAAATTCTTGAATGCGCCCATCATCGCATCAATCATTTTTTTAAAGAAATCGCCAAAAAACATGTCGTTTAAGAGCTTATAGACCTTTTTATAATCCTTTTTCGATTTCATCTTCATTATGATATATTTTTCGTCTTGATTCATTTCAATATCGCAGTCAAGAGGAGTGTCCCTTCCGAGAAATTGACCAAAAGAACGCTTCATGTCTTCCTTGTCTTTTAATACGTCTCCAACCATCTGGTTCTCTTCAATGTTTTCTGCAAGGATAGTGATTTTAACTGACAAATCATCCTTAAATTTCTCCAGTTTAACTGCTTTATGAAGCTCTTCTTTAATTTCATCCCAATTAAAATCTTTTATATCCATGTTGTATCATCGGAAAAATATATGTTGAAGAAATTATACTTTTCATGTATTTTAACTATTTGTTTTATAAACAAGCAATTGATCATTTACTATCTTTATAAATTTCCATTAGCTTTTGAATATCAATAGGTCCATTTACATTAATGAAAGTGATGAGATTCTCATCTAAAGGTTGAATATCGTATTCAATAGGTACATAATTTACCTTCCAATTCTCGTTGATGAGATTTGTTAACTTATAAGTCTTGTTTTTTAATGATTCTTTTGCTTGTTCGAACGCTTCTTTTACGGGATATATCGCAAATAAAGGTTCTAAAAAGCCATTTTCCCATCTGGGGATATAGCAATCGTATCCTTCAGCTTGCCGTAATAATAATTCAACAACTTCGGATTTAATTAAAGGTGAATCACACGATAAAGTAAAAGCTTTTGTATAATCAAGTTCACTTAGTTTTTTAAAAGCGGAATATAAACCAATCATGGGCGTACGAAGGTCTTCATCGTCAACTAATTCCATATCATCTGTAATAAATGACACATTATTAGCAAAATTGATTTTTTCTTTATATGCATCGATCTGTTCTTGAGCATGAGCTACTAAAAACATGTCTCGATTAAATTTATATAGCGTGTCAAGTTGATAAGAGATAAGAGGTTTTCCTAGAAATTCAAAACTACCTTTATCGCTCCCGAATCGTGTACTCTTACCTCCAATCAATATGACAAAAGCGATGTTTTGGTTTTTAACACTCATTTCTGACACTTTATCGTGAAAATATAACAGTATATTAAAAAATACTCCATTACAAATAATGATTTGGTAAATCCAATCGGATTAAAAGAGGACTACTCTACGCCATCCCAGCAATAAGTGCACAGCTTTTCCTTAGGTAGCCCGATAGCTTTCACTAAATCTTCAAGTTTTTGGTATTTTAATGAAGTTAAATTTAATTTCTTCCTAATTACATCAACCATGGCTTTATAACTCTCTGAATCTGGATCGACATAGCCTGAAGGATCGTTAATCTCTTTTCCGATAAGTTCCTTTATAGCCCATCGACCTGCTAAATCCAATACTGATCGAGAGCGTGAGAAATTTAAAAATTTGCATCCATATATGAGAGGTGGACAGGCAGCCCTCATGTGGACCTCTTTAGCGCCTGAATCAAAGAGCCTCTGGACTTGTTTCCTTAATTGAGTCCCTCTTACAATAGAGTCTTCGCAAAATAATAATTTTTTATCCTTAATGAGCTCTTTAATTGGAATGAGCTTCATCTTGGCTACTTGATCTCTTATTGATTGAGCTTGAGGCATGAAACTTCGAGGCCAAGTTGGAGTATATTTCACATATGGTCTTGAAAAATAAATTCCCGCTTCAGCTGAATATCCCAAACCATGGGCGGTTCCAGAATCAGGGATCCCTGCCACGAGATCAATCTCAACATCATCGTTCTTTGCTAAATAAGAACCACATTTATATCGCACGTATTCAACATTTATCCCTTCATAACATGAAGCAGGATATCCATAATAAACCCATAAGAAAGCACAAATTTTTAATCGATCATTTGGTGCGACTTTTTGCTCTACTCCCTTCTTATTAATGCAAACAATTTCCCCAGGACCGAGGTATTTCGAGATTTCATATTTAAGGTTTGCAAACGCACATGTTTCCATCGCAACGGCATAAGATCCGAGCTTCTCTCCTAAGATGAGCGGAGTTCTCCCGAATTTGTCTCGGGCGGCATAAATACAGTGCTCTGTTAATATGAGTAGTGTGCACGAACCATCAATCTTTTCTTGAACTTTTTGAATTCCTTCTTCAAAGGAATTACCTTGGTTAATTATTATTGCTACCATTTCCGTAGGACTTATTTCTCCACCAAGCATTTCTGAAAAATGCATGCCGCTCTTTAATGCTTCACTTGCTAGCTCCTCCAAATTATTAATCTTTCCTACAGTACAGATTGCAAACACACCTAAGTGTGAATTAATGATTAACGGCTGCTCATCAGTATCACTGATGACACCTATCCCCTTGTTACCATGCATTTGTCGGATGTCTTTTTCGAATTTT
>Ga0180438_10007895_pt1 | contig 13709 bp, 8 predicted proteins | sample SS_ome_12_FD_132455 | JGI IMG/M metagenome (GOLD analysis project Ga0180438, IMG submission 132455) | Hypersaline lake sediment archaeal communities from the Salton Sea, California, USA - SS_3_D_2 metaG | ecosystem: Environmental > Aquatic > Non-marine Saline and Alkaline > Hypersaline >... | reverse complement strand
GCTTCAGCGCCGTTGTCGCGCACTCAAGTGCGCACTACAAACACGTTTGTAGTAGGCGCTTCAGCGCCGTTGTCGCGCACTCAAGTACGCACTGCAAACACGTTTGTAGTAGTCACTTTAGCGCCGTTGTCGCGCACTCAAGTGCGCACTGCAAACACGTTTGTAGCAGGCGCTTCAGCGCCGTTGTCGCGCACTCAAGTGCGCACTGCAAACACGTTCGTAGTAGGCGCTTCAGCGCCGTTGCAGCGCACTCAAGTGCGCACTACAAACACGTTTGTAGTAGGCGCTGAAGCGCCGTTGTCGCGCACTCAAGCACGCACTGCAAACACGTTTGTAGTAGGTGTTTCAGCGCCGTTGTAGCGCACTCAAGTGCGTACTACAAACACGTTTGTAGTAGGCGCTTCAGCGCCGTTGTAGCGCACTCAAGTGCGCACTACAAACAAATGCGCACTACAAGCAAATGAAGGAGTTGTTATGCGCTACCGTGACCTGGTCCAGTTCGAGCCGATCGAGACTATCATTCAGTTGCGCGATGCCGATCGCGCGGACGCCGCCGGCCACCTGGTTCAGACCTATGTGATCTCGGATCGTATGGCCGACCAGATGGCCAACGTCGTCATCCCTCAACTCCAGTTTGTGTCTCCACGTGATAACAAAGGGGTGCTCATCGTCGGCAATTACGGCACGGGCAAGTCGCACCTGATGTCGGTCCTCTCGGGCGTGGCCGAATATCCCGACCTTGTCTCCAGCCTGGATCATCCGCAGGTGCAAGAGACCGCTCAACAGATCGCGGGACGTTTCAAGGTGATCAGGACGGAGATCGGCGGCGTGACCGGCAGCCTGCGGGACATCCTGCTCAGAGAGGTAGAGACCGCGCTGGAGGCATGGGACACGCCCTTTACATTTCCCCCGGCGGATCAGGTGACCAACAACAAGGACCCGATCATTGCCGCAGTGGACACATTCCGGCAGCGTTACCCCGATCATGGCCTCTTGCTGGTCGTAGACGAGTTGCTCGATTACTTGCGCACGCGCGAGGAACGCCAGTTGATCCTGGACCTGGGCTTTCTGCGCGAGCTGGGCGAGGTGGCCGCGTTGACGCCGTTCCGCTTCCTGGGGGGCTTGCAGGAGACGCTGTTCGACAGCCCTCGTTTCGTCTTTGTGGCCGAGCAGTTGCGCCGGGTGAGAGATCGTTTCGAACAGGTGCGCATCGCCCGCGAGGACATTGCCTACGTCGTCTCGCACCGCTTGCTTCGTAAGAGCGACGAGCAGTTGGCGCGCGTCACCGAGCATCTCCGACAGTTCACGCCGCTCTATGGCCTGATGGCCGAACGCCTGGACGAGTTCGTGCAGCTCTACCCCATCCACCCGGCCTACATCGAGACTTTTGAGCGTGTTTACGTGGCCGAAAAGCGCGAGGTGCTCAAGACGTTCAGCCTGGCCATGCGGGCCATGCTCGATCGTGAGGTGCCTGCAGAGCAGCCGGGGCTGGTCTCTTACGATCACTATTGGAACGTACTGCGCGACAACCCCAGCATGCGCGGTCTGCCGGACGTTGGCCAGGTCGTTGATGTGAGCGGTGTCCTGGAGGGACGAATACGCAATGCTTACACGCGAAGGCACTTGTTGCCGGTCGCTCAGCGCATCATCCACGCACTGAGCGTACAGCGACTCACGACGAGCGACATCCGCGTGCGTCTGGGTGTGACCGCTGAGGAACTGCGAGACAATCTGTGCCTGTACGTCCACATGCCAGAGTCTTCGGCTGCCTTCCTACTGGATCAGGTGCAGGTTGCGCTGCGCGAGATCATGCGCACGGTGAGTGGCCAATTCATCTCTTACAATGAGGAGAACGGGCAGTACTATCTGGACGTTGACAAGATCGTTGACATTGACGCCAAGATCGAGGAGCGAGGCGAGTTCATGGGCGACGGCGATCTCGATCGCTACTTTTTCGACGCCTTGCGCCAGGCACTCAACCTGAGCGACACAACCTACGTCGCCAACTATCGCATCTGGTTCTATGAATTGCCGTGGGTCGAGCGGGCAGTTACCCGCCCCGGTTACTTGTTCCTCGGCGCGCCCGACGAGCGCAGCACGGCCCAGCCGCCACGCGATTTCTACGTTTACGTGCTACCGCCCTTTATGGATCGCGAGTGGACTGACGAGGAGCGCTCTGACGAGGTCATTTTCGCCCTGACTGGCCTCGATCAGGCGTTCAAGGACCTGCTGCGCAAGTACGCAGGGGCACGAGCAATGGCCGTCGAGTCGTCCGAATATCGCCAGGACTATGCCGAGAAGGCCGATGAACATCTGCGGCGGCTCTTGCGCTGGCTGCGCGAGCATCTGACCGCGCACCTGCAGGTGACCTACCAGGGAGTGTCCGAACCCGTGGGGGCGGTGCTGGCCCGCGTCCGCAGCACAGCCAGCCAGAGTATCGAGGACCTCTTGCGCCTGATCGCATCTCACCTGCTGGCACCCGAGTTTGAGGACCGGTACGCCGACTATCCATCCTTTGAGCGCCTGGCCCGCCCGGTCAGCGAGGCCGCCCGGCCGACGAGCGCGATGGAGGCGGTGCGCTTCCTGGCCGGACGGGGACGTACCAACCTGGCGATGGGCGTGCTGGAGGGGCTGGAGTTGGTGGACGAGGGGGGCACGCTGCGTCCCTATCAGTCGCGGTACGCGCGTCGCTACCTGGACCTTCTCCAGACCAAGCCCGAGAGCCAGGTCGTGAACCGGGGGGAGATGATCCAGCAGGTGGCCGGCGGCCTGCAGCCGATCGAGAAAGACTTGTTCTTCCGCCTGGAGCCCGAATGGGCGGCCGTGGTGCTCCTGGCCCTGGTCTACAACGGCGACATCGTATTGAACATGGGGGGAAGAGAAGAACTGGATGCGGGCAGCATCGAGCGCGCGGCGACCGTAGCGATGGCCGACCTGGTCGACTTTCGCTTTTACAAGCGCCCCCGGACCTTGCCGATCAACCTGTGGGCGATGGCCTTCGAGGGGCTGGGCCTCTCTCCCGGGTTGATCCGCGACGAGAACACCCGCGATCAGGCCGTTCGGGAGCTGCAGCGGGTCGTAGGGGAAGAACTGGAGCAGACGGCGACGATCCAGGGGCGGTTGCAGCAGGGGATACAACTGTGGAACACCTCGCTGTTCACCGACCGGTTTACGATGGAGGTGCAGGCCGGCACGGTCGTGGGTACGGATCTTCCGGATGTCACCTTCTCGATCACGACGCTACTGCCCCACTTTCGGGGATACAAGCAGTTTCTGGAGACGCTGAGCCATTTTAATACCGTAGGCAAGTTGCGCAACCTGCGGACGACGTTGGGTGAGGTAACCGATGCCGTGCAAGACCGCGTGGCTGTCAACCGGGCGGAGCGGTTATTGCAGTTGGTGGATCGCGTCCAGCCGCTGGCGGCATACCTGGCCGAGGCCCAGGCCAACTTGCCCGGTGACCACTCCTGGTCGCAGCGAGCCAGCGCGGTCAGGCAAGCGTTGCTGGAGGACGTGCGTCGGTTTGGCAACGGGCAAGAGGTAGGAGGTGAACTCGATCTGACGCGCGAACTGGAATCGTTAAAGGCGGACTATATCGCCGCTTACGCCGACTTGCATCGCCAATTGGTGTTGGGTCCCAAGGCCGACGATCGCCGCCAGCGACTGTATGACGATGCGCGCCTTGGGGCATTGAATGCGCTGTCGGCGATCGAGTTGCTCAACCGCGCCGAATTGGACGGCTGGAGACAAGCGCTTCTGGCATTGCCTACCTGCCGCCAATTCCACGAGGGAGCGGTTGCGGATACACCCACGTGTCCCTATTGTCATCTGCGGCCGTCACAGTTTCAGCACGTCCGCTCGGCCGACCAATTGCTGGAGCAACTCGACTTGCGGTTGGACGATCTGCTGACGCGATGGCGACAGGCCTTGCGATCCAACCTGACCAGCGAGGCCGCGCAGCGCAGTTTGGAAGCGATGATGGCCGCCGAGCGCAGGCCAATCCAGCAGTTTCTCGAACAACGCGAAGACGATCCGCTTATCCCTGCCGGCTTTGCAATGGCTGCCACACGGGCACTGCGGGGCATCGAGGCGCTGGCCCTGCCGGTAGACGACCTGCTGGAAGCGTTGAGGGAAGGCGGCTTGCCGTGCACTGTGGAGGAGCTAGAGAGTCGCTTCCGGACCTATGTGCACACGGCGATGCGCGGCCACGACCCGGCCAACACGCGGCTGACGATGGATCGATAACTTTCATAGGGCGCACTCGGCAACCGATAGCTGCTTGCGCATTCTGCCAAATGGATTACAATCCTTTGGCGACGACGATGTGGTGAGAGGGAGAGCCAAAATGGCTTTGCTTTCTATGGATACGCCTCACGAAATAGAACAACTACAGATCGACCTGCTGCGGCGGATGCCGCCCTGGCGCAAGATGGCGTTGGTAGGCGAAATGAATCGTACGGTGCGCACGATGGCCCTCGCCGGGTTACGCCAGCGCTATCCACACGATGGCCCGGCTATGATACGGCGCCGCTTCGCCGACCTGGTACTGGGGGTGGAACTGGCGGCACGTGCGTATGGCCCCTTGCCGGAGGATGCCTGATGCTGGCAGAACCAATCGCCGTGACGCTGCTGGTCGCCGACGTGCTGAAAGCCCTGGACGTGCCCTATGCGATCGGCGGCTCACTGGCCAGCGCGTTCCACGGCGTGATGCGCGCCACGATGGACGCCGACCTGGTGGCCGACCTGCGCCTGGAGCACGCCGAACCGCTGGCCCAGGAGCTGAGCGGGGCGTTCTATGCCGACGTGGCGATGATGCGCGACGCCATCCGTCGCCGGGCTTCCTTTAACGTGATTCATCTGGAGACGACCTTCAAGGTAGACGTCTTTGTCGCCGAGTCGCGCACGTTTGACCGCTCCCAGTTGGCTCGACGGCAGTTGCACCTGTTGAGCGAGGATCCTGAGCGCTATGCGTACGTGACCACGGCCGAAGACATTGTCCTTTCAAAGCTGGAGTGGTATCGCCTGGGGAATGAGGTGTCCGACCGCCAGTGGCGCGACGTGCTGGGCGTGCTCAAAGTGCAGGGCGATCGACTCGACCGGGACTATGTGCAGCGTATGGCTGTCGAGTTGGGAGTAGTGGATCTGCTGGACCGTGCCTGGCGAGAAGCAGAAGGAGGTTCATGACCTACCAACGAGCTTTGCCCGATCAAGATAGAGAGCGCGCCTCTGCTGACGCCGCCCGCGACGCCGAGCGGGCCGAGTACCTGGCGCGACTGCGCAAAAAGCTCGAGGATGCCGAGTTCCGCGCGGTCGAGGGCTTTCCTATCGGCGAGGACGAGGACATCCTGGCCCTCTCCGACCCGCCCTATTACACCGCCTGCCCCAACCCCTTCCTGCCCGAGATCGTCGAGCGCTGGCGGGCCGAGCGCGCCCAACTGCGCGAGGCACTGGGCCTGCCTGATGACAGCGCCGACAATGGCGATCCGCGACACGCAGCACGCAACGCGCAGCACGTCTACCACCGCGAACCCTTTGCCTCCGACGTGAGCGAGGGCAAGAGCGATCCCATCTACAGAGCTCATTCCTACCACACCAAGGTGCCCCACAAAGCAGTGATGCGCTATATCCTGCACTACACCGACCCCGGCGACATTGTCTTTGACGGCTTTTGCGGCACGGGGATGACCGGCGTGGCGGCCCAACTGTGCGCCGACAAGAAAGAAGTGCAGAGCCTGGGCTACCGGGTCAAGAAGGACGCCACGATCCTGGATGAGAAAGGCCGAATTATCTCTCATCTGGGGGCGCGCAAGACACTACTGACGGATCTCTGCCCTGCTGCTACTTTCATCGCCCATAATTACAACACTTTCATAGACGTGACTACTTTTGGGCGTGAGGCTCAGCGCATATTGCGTGAGGTGGAGGAAGAGTGTGGCTGGATGTATGAGACCTCGCATCCCCACTGCGACCATCCGCAGCGGGTGAAGGGGCACATCAACTACATGGTCTGGAGCGACGTTTTTGTGTGTTCCCAATGCGGTGAGGAGATGGTCTTTTGGGATGTGGCCGTAGACAGGGATACCCGCAGTGTACGAAAGACATTCTCTTGCCCAAGCTGCGGAGTGAAACAGACAAAAGCAGGCTTAGAGCGAGCCTGGGAAGTTGTCTATGACCATTCTCTGGGCCAGACAATCCGCCGCGCGAAGCGACTGCCAGTACTTATCAACTACTTTGTGGGTAATAAGCGTTTCGAGAAAGCCCCAGATACTGCGGATTTGGCGCTAGTGCAGTTCGACGGGGAGATTAGCGTCCCGGACAGATACCCATCTTTCCAGATGATGTTCCGCGATGGCAAGTGGGGTGATCAATGGCGAGAAGGTTACCATACCCACATCACTCATACGCATCATTTCTATTTCCCTCGTGCGCTGTGGGTGCTTTCTACTTTGTACGATCGGATAGTTGGAACGCGTAGCAGCACCTTACTTTTCTGGTTCAATTCCTTCCAGGCTACCTTGGGATCCCTTCTGTGTCGCTACAATCTTGGGAAGCGCGGGAATGGACCACGTGCAGGAACACTCTATATCGCTTCTCTGATCGCCGAGAACAACTTGCTACGTACGGCAGCGAACAAACTGGCAAACATTGGAGCTGCAAAGGATGCGTTCAAAGATGGCGATGATTCGACTCTGACAATGACTCACTCGGCTTCGACTTTGCCAGATATCCCAGAATATGCGGTCGATTACATCTTCGTTGACCCACCCTTTGGCGGGAATCTGATGTATTCCGAGTTGAACTTCCTGTGGGAAGCCTGGCTGCGTGTCTTCACTAATAACATGCCTGAAGCGATCGTAAGTCAGACCCAGCGCAAAAGGCTGCCGGAGTACCAACGCCTAATGGAGCAATGTTTCTGCGAGTTCTACCGCATTCTCAAGCCAGGGCGCTGGATGACTATCGAGTTTCACAACTCCCGGAACCGCGTCTGGAATGCTATACAAGAAGCACTACTCCGGGCTGGCTTCGTTGTCGCTGATGTACGTACTTTCGACAAGCGGCAAGGCACTTTCAACCAGGTAACGGCAGCTGGTTCTGTCAAACAGGACCTCATCATTTCTGCCTACAAGCCCCGCACCGGCTTTGAGCGCCGCTTCCTGGAGCAGGCCGGCAGCGCAGAGGGTGCCTGGGCCTTTGTCCGGCAGCACCTGGTCCAACTGCCGATCGTCGTGAGGCAGGACGGCGCGCTGGAGGTCGTCACCGAGCGTCAGCTCTACCTGCTCTACGACCGCATGGTGGCCTTCCACATCCAGCGCGGGGCGACGGTGCCCCTGTCCGCCGCCGAGTTCTACGCCGGCCTGGGCGAGCGTTTCGTCGAGCGCGATGGCATGTACTTTCTCCCCGACCAGGTGCCCGAGTACGACCGCTCGCGGCTGGAGGCGGAGCACGTGGCCCAACTGGCCCTCTTTGTGAGCGACGAAAAGAGCACCATCCAGTGGTTGCGCCAGCAGTTGGACTCCAGGCTGGGCGGGAGGCCCCAGACCTACCAGGAGATCCAGCCCCAGTTCCTGCGCCAGCTCCACCAGGCGCGCCACGAGGCGCTGCCCGAGCTGGGCGAGATCCTGGCGCAGAATTTCTTGCAAGACAAAGCGGGCCGCTGGTACGTGCCCGATCCGAACAAAGCAGGCGACCTGGAGAAACTGCGCCAGCGCGCCCTGCTGCGCGAGTTCGCCGGGTACGTCGAAGGGCGGGGTCGCCTGCGCCAGTTCCGTACCGAGGCCGTGCGCGCCGGGTTCGCCGACGCCTGGCGGCGGCGCGATTACGCCACCGTCGTCAAGGTCGCTGAACGCCTGCCGGAGCGCGTGCTGCAGGAGGATCCCAACCTGTTGATGTATTACGACAACGCGACACTGAGAACAGATCGTTCGTAATCTCGTTTGTAGTGCGCGCTGAAGCGCGCTTCAACGGCGATGAATCGCCCACTACAAACCTGTTCCGTTCGTAGTCTCTCGTTCGTAGTGCGCGCCGAAGCGCGCTTTTACGGCGATGAATCGCCCACTACAAACCTGTACCGTTCGTACTCTCGTTTGTAGTACGCGCTTCAGCGCGCCTTAGCGGCGATGAATCGCCCACTACAAACCTGTACGTTCGTACTCTCGTTTGTAGTACGCGCTTTAGCGCGCCTTAGCAGCGATGAATCGCCCACTACAAACCTGCTTTCAAACCTGCATACTTTCATAGACGATGTACGAGTATCGCAAACTGACACCCGAACAACGTGCCGAGCTGGTCCAGCAACGCCTGGAAAATGGCCATCCTCCCCATTCTCCACCGCATCCGGTACGCGACCAGCCATTCTACCTGCTCACGGCCACTTGTTTCGAACACGCATGCCACATGGGTTCTGACTCCCGTCGCCAGCGGGTGTTGGATACGTTGTTCGAGCAGTTCATCAGGTGCGGCATGGAGATACGCGCCTGGGCGGTGCTGCCCAATCACTACCATCTCTTGGTGCACGTGACCGATTTCGACGCACTGGGAGGCATCTTTCGCCTGGTGCACGGGCCAACGTCACGCCAGTGGAACCTGGAAGAGGAAACGCCAGGACGCAAGGTGTGGTATCGTTTTTCCGATCGAGCCATCCGCTCTGAGCGACACTATTATGTCACGCTAAACTATATCCACTACAACCCGGTTAGGCACGGGTGGGCAAAATCGCCCTATGATTGGGCGCAGAGCAGTGTTCACTGGTACTTGGAGCATCACGGACGAGAGTGGCTCCGGGACTCGTGGACCCGCTATCCGGTGCGCGATTACGGTCGTGGCTGGGACAATGCGTAACGTTCGAGGTGAGCGCTTCAGCGCGCTTCAACGGCGATGAATCGCCTACTACGAATATAGGTTCGTAGTGCGCGCTTTAGCGCGTTCTCACAGCGATGAATCGCCTACTACGAATATAGGTTCGTAGTGCGCGCTTTAGCGCGTTCTCACGGCGATGAATCGCCTACTACGAATATGGGTTCGTAGTGCGCGCTTTAGCGCGTTCTCACGGCGATGAATCGCCTACTACGAGCCTTCTGGAGGAGACGCAACATGGATCTAGAGAACCGCGTGCGCACGATGCTCGCTCAGAATCAGCCGATCGAGGCGATCAAATGGGTGCGCCAACAAACAGGCTGGGGATTGAAAAGGTCCAAGGATTACGTGGATGAGGTCGCACGAGCGACGCGACCCGCCTCGCACGTGGATGATATGGCATCGCTGGAGCAGGAAGCCAGGACCCTGATCCAGCGTGGATCGTCGATTCAGGCCATCAAACGAGTCAGGGAAGTGACCGGTTGGGGACTGGGGGAATGCAAGGACTATGTAGATCAGTTGAGCAGTTCCGCTTCCACGAGTGAGGCGGCACCTGTACCACCTCTGTTCCGCAGTCCTGACCTGGACCTCTCTCAGTATTCAGCCTCCCTGATCCGTGCCTTGCTGGCGGAGGATCGGAAGGTTAAAGCCGTCCAGTTGGTGCGTACCGTGGCAGACGTGGGATTGCGCGAGGCCAAAGAATACGTAGACTCGCTGGAAGCGCGGGGAGACCCGGAGGATGAGGAACCGATCGACGAACAGGAAGAGCACGCCCGCCTGGTAAAAGAGGCCCGCCTTCTACTAGCCGAACAGGCGCACCTGGAAAGGGAGCGCGATCGCCTCTTGGCCATACAAGGACGCTTGCGCGCCCGGTCGGCTCGAGCGTCCAAACGCCGCAAGGTAAGGCGCAACGCCCCATGCCCGTGTGGCAGCGGAAAAAAGTACAAAAAGTGCTGCGGGATGCGGAGGTGAGGAGAAGCCGTGATAGATACGATCCTGCGGCACTTTCCACCTCACATCCATCCGCTCACCCTGGTCAGCGACCGCGACGGACTGCTGGCCGACGAGGACGCCTTGACCGCGCTGGCCGAACGGGGCTTCCGGCTGATCGACGAGCCGGACCCGATCCGCCAGCGCTACAGGGTAGAGGAAGCGCGTCCGTTCAGTGCCGAACGACCCTTGATCGTCGTCACTGCCGGCCCGCTGGACCGGCTGCCTTACGACCTGTGGCAGCAAGGGCATCACGTGACCCTGGACCTGCACAGTTTTTACCCCAACCTGGCCTACCCGGTCGTGCGCGCCCTGGCACCGGCGCAGCGTTGGCGGCTGAGCCAGGTCCCCCCACCCACACGCCGCCTGGGCCAGCGGCGCACAGTCGAGTTCCTGCTGCGTCACGTCTTTGATGCCGACATAGCTGCGCTGCGGCAGCCAGCGCGGCTCGTCGCCTGGTTAAACGCGTACCATCAACGTGCCGGCCTGATGCCCTCTATCCTGGCCGAGCACCTGCTGGCCCAACTGGACAAAGTTCCTGCTTACGCCAATTGGCCTTTGGACGCGCTGCTATCCAGCCAAGATGCTTTTACGGCCTTTGTGCGCGAGCAGTGGCGCGCTTGTGTGCAGGGGCAGAGCGGCCAGATCTTGGGCGAGGAACCGGTGCGCTATTTGCTGGGTTTTGAGGATGATGGCGCGCTGCAGGACATCGTGCCTGGCCTGGTGCGCAGCGGCACGCTGGAGCCCCTCGCCGTGGACCGTCCCGAGCGCCTGCCGGGTTGGACGCGACCTGCCATCTTGGCGCCCGACCAAGATCGCCGGACCCGTCGTGCAGCCGAACTGTTAGACATCCTCACCGAGCAGATAGAGACGCCTCTGTCAACGGCACGCTGGGAACGGTGGCAGGGGGTCGCCCGCGCCTGGGCCGAGCTCACCGCCCTGCGCTATGATCCTGATTCTGCCCTGTCCGCGGATCAACAGACGGCCTACCACAGCGTGCAGTCCGGCGTGGACGACGCCTTTCTGGCCTGGCTGCGCTCGCGGTATGCTCCTCTGGGTGGCCAGCGCCTGCCCAAGCCGCATCATGCCCACCACGTGCCTCACTACATCGCCTATCAACGCCGCCAGGGGCAGGCGGATCGCGTGGCGCTGCTCATCTTGGACGGGATGGCCCTGGCAGACTGGACGCTGATCAGCCCGGCCTGGCGCGCCCGTCACCCGGACTGGAGCATGGAGGAACATCTCGTGCTGGCCCAGGTGCCCACCCTCACTTCCGTCTCCCGCCAGGCGCTGGTCAGCGGTCTGCGTCCGGCCGAGTTTGCCCATACACTGGGCGACAACCGGGCAGAAGCGAGCCGGTGGTCTGCGTTTTGGTCGGCGGAAGGTCTGTCGCAGGATGCCTGTCCCTACGTTCACCTGGCCCTGGACCGGGAGGATGCGCCGCCAGAAGCGGACAGCGCGCGAACGCGAGTGCTGTGCATGGTGGATAACAAGATCGACGATCTCGCTCACGACGCCACGCTGGGCTCTACCGACTGTTACGCGTCGTTGTGCCTGTGGCTAGAAGGGTACGGCCGGCAGGTGGAAGACGTGATCGCCGGCCTCCTGGCGCGAGGTTTCGCCGTCTATCTGACCAGCGACCACGGCCACGTCGAGGCGCGCGGCTTTGGGCGGCCTTCCGAAGGGCTCACCGTGGATACTCGCGGCAGGCGCGCGCGGGTCTACAGCGACCGGCACGCCGCCCTGAACGTGCAGCAGGGCTTTGAGGTCATCCTGTGGGAGGAGGATGGCCTGCTGCCGGAAGGAACTTGCGCGCTGATGCCCAAGGGACGCAACGCTTTTGGTTACTTTAACGAGACGGTGGTCACCCACGGCGGCCCCACGCTGGACGAAGTAGTCGTTCCTTTTGTGACGATAACCGTAAGAAAGTGAGAGAATGGATAAAGGGATTGGTTTCAACCGCAACATCTACCTGCCTTGGCTCGACGCCGCAGCCGCTTTCTGCGCTGAGACGGACGACGCAACGAAAATTCGGGATCTCTTGAAGCCCGTGGTTGGGCAGCGAATTCGTAGTGACGTCAACCGGCGTAAGGCCATCGATATCTTGGTGAACATCTGGGTCAAGAGCGCTGAGGTCGCTCCTGAACTTCGCGACAAAGCCGTGGTCTACTTTCAGGAATCGTCTGTGGTGGGTGACCGCATCTGGCTGCACTATGGCCTGACCATGTCTTACTATACGTTCTTCCGAGAGGTTGTCGCTGCGATTGGTCAGCTAGGGCGCGTCAAAGACTGCATCACCCCAGTGATGGTAAAGGAACGGCTGATATCTGGACGGGGGCAGTTGGGTTCTCTCGAAAAGGCTGTGGAGCGCGTCATGTTCTCCATACGTCAATGGGGTATGTTGGTCGAGACAGATCGGCGATATACTTATGCGCCGCAGCGTCGATCCTTCTCCGCCAGTAGCACTGCCCTGGAAGCGTGGCTGCTGACCTGTGCGCTATCTGCCCACCCGGCAGAGGAGCTTCCCTTTGTCGATCTGCTACGCTTGCCAGAGTTGTTTCCGTTTCGTTTCACCCTGGGGCTGGATCACTTGCGCGAGCATCCCTGGTTCGCCGTGCAGCGCCAGGGGGCCGGATGGGATATGGTGCGGCTGGTGCACGAGTTTTCCGCGGCCGACTGACGAGAGACCTCTAGATCGATAGTCTCGTTGGTAGATTCGCGCTCTTTATGAACGAGCCACGATTCTCCAAGAGCTTGGTCAACGGGATAAAGTGAGCTGAGTGCTTGCCTTGTTGGGCTATAAGGGGGGCTTTACGGCAGCACGACCGCAAAATGGAACCAGGCAGACCAATCGCTCCAGTTGCCGGCGCCATCCTGAGCGCGCACGGTCCAGCGGTAGTAGGGGCCACAACTTACACTCACGTCAACCCGGTCGCCGCTCACCGGTCCCCACGTGCCAGCCGGCTGCCAGTTACCTTCCGTCACCTCCACCTGCAGCTTGCCATAGTAGCCAGAGATACCGCTACCACAGGGATCACTGACCGGTACCCAGACCAGGGTCTGTGAGGAACGACAGGAGAGCGTCTGCCCATCCGCTGGCTCGGCTGGCGACGGGGCCGGTGGCGGCGTCGTGTCGCTCACATTCACTGTGACAAAGCAGTCCGCATTGCCACCAGGGGCCTCTACGTACCACTTGTAGCTGGTCGTGCTGGCGGGGCAGACCGTCCGCTTACCGGTTCCTTCGACACCCTCACCATCCAGATAGACAGCCGTGGCGTGCTCCACAGCCCAGCGCAGGATCGTACACTCTCCACAGGTGATACTGCCATCGTCCACCGAGCAACTCACGGACGGCGGGACAGGCGTAGGGGTGAAGGTGGGTGTCGGTGAGGGCCAGAACAGACGGCGCGCCTCGCTCTCCGGGCTCAGTTGCTCCAACATCCGCATGCCCTGTCCATGGATGACGGCGATGGCCCAATAGTATGTTATGCCCGGTTCGCCCTTTACCGGGTAAAAGCCTTCCTTCGTCCACGCCACGCCGTCGTGCGGTGCACCCTTTTGCCACAGACGCACGTCGAAATACTCGTCCTTCTCCAGTACGCCGTCCCAATGCCAGCGCAGATCGGCGTAAGAATCTTTCGCCAGTTGAGCGCCATCTTGAGGGGAGAGCAACACGGGAACCGGATAGTGCTTTGCAGTTGGCGTAGCGGTAGGTGTGTCCGTGGCGGTTGGCGTCGGCGTACGGGTCGGTGTGGACGTTGCCGAAGGCGTAGCCGTTCGGGTGTGAGTCGGCGTTGGCGTCACGGTGGACGTGGCCGTCGATGTGGGCGTCGGCGTCAGTGTCCTTGTAGGTGTGGAAGTTGCCG
>Ga0180438_10007893_pt1 | contig 13709 bp, 10 predicted proteins | sample SS_ome_12_FD_132455 | JGI IMG/M metagenome (GOLD analysis project Ga0180438, IMG submission 132455) | Hypersaline lake sediment archaeal communities from the Salton Sea, California, USA - SS_3_D_2 metaG | ecosystem: Environmental > Aquatic > Non-marine Saline and Alkaline > Hypersaline >... | reverse complement strand
CGGCGATTAACGTGATCGTGCAGATCGCCCGGCTGGTCGGCGGCGTGCGCAAGGTGGTCAGGATCTCGGAGATCACGGGCATGGAGGGGGACGTCATCAGCATGCACGACGTTTTCGAGTTCAAGCAGACGGGCGTGGACGACAACCGCGTTGCCCAGGGGTATTTTCACTGCACCGGCATTCGCCCGAACTGTCTGAACAAGCTCAAGGCGGCCGGAGTACCTTTGCCGGTCGAGCTTTTCGAGCGCAGGACCATGCAGGGTTGAGAACCCGGAGGCCGTCCCATGTCGATGTTGCTCACGGTGCTCGCCTTTGTCGCCGGATTCCTGCTGATCTTCGGCGTCAATATGCTGATGCTCGATTTCTTGACGGCCAACCGCCGGCAGGTGCGCAGGAGGCTGGAAGAGGAATTCCGGGAACGTGGGCGGCAGCGGGCCCGACGCTCCCTAAGCCACGCCGAACTGCACGACGAGGCATCCAGCGAGACGTTTTCCCGAGAGAATCGGCCTTCGCTGGGCGAACGCGTCGAGGCCCTGGTCGAACAGTCGGGCCTGAACGTCCGGCCGGTTCAACTGATCTTGTTGACGATCGGTCTCTCGGCGGCGGCGGGAGCCCTCTGTGCGATGAGCGGCTCCCTGGTTCTTGCGGCGTTGGGCGCTGCAGGGACCGCCGTCCTGCCGATTCTCTACGTGGCTTTGGTCCGGGCCCGGCGCATGGAGAAGCTGCTTTCCCAGTTGCCCGACGCTTTCGATCTCATGGCCCGCGCGTTGCGGGCCGGCCAGACCATGTCGCAGGCGCTACAGTCGGTGGCCGACGAGTTTTCGGCACCGGTGGCCGAGGAATTCGGCGTCTGCTACGAGCAGCAGAACTTGGGGCTCTCACCGGAAGCCGCCATGCGCGACCTGGCACGACGGACGGGCCTGCTGGAAATCAAGATTTTTGTGCTGGCGGTCGTTGTACACCGGCAGACGGGCGGCAACCTCGCCGACCTGCTGGAGAAGCTGGCCGCGGTGATCCGCGACCGCTACCGCATCCGCGGCATCATCAAGGCGCTGACGGCCGAGGGCCGGCTCCAGGCCATCATCCTCCTGGCCCTGCCCCCCGCGATGCTGGTGATCATGTTCGTGATCAACCGCCCTTACGCCATGGTGCTTTTCCAGTATCCGCTCTTCCTGGTGGTGATGTTCGCCACCATGGCCATCGGGGGATTGTGGATACGCAAGATCATCTCCTACGACTTCTAAGAGAGGGGCACGGTAGACCATGTCAGGCGACGTTGGGCAAATGGTCATCTGGTTCGCGGCGGCCAGCAGCTTCGTGGTCCTGCTCTTCCTGATCCTGGGATCGCGCAATGATTCGCTGAAGGACCGCCTGCAAGGGATTGGGGACGACGCGTCGGCCTCGAACGACGCGGGGCCGATCGCGTCTTCGCCGGCGGGGCAAGGGGTCTTCTCCGGCAAGCGCCAGGAGACGCGAATGGACCGCCTCGTGGCCCGGCGCATTCGCCAAGAGAGACGCACCGAGAGCTTGCAGGAGCGGATGATGAAGGCCGGCCTGTACCGGCCGGGCGCGCTGGGGCTGTTCAGGCTGCTTCGTTTCGTGCTGCTGGTGGTTCCGGCCGCGCTGGGGGTGATCGCCAGTCAATTGGGGCTGGTCACGCTCCAAATGGGACTCCTCTTGGGGTTGGCCGCCGGGCTGGCCGGCACGTTGGCCCCCAGCTTCTGGCTGGACTACCTGAAGCACTCGCGCCAACACCGGATCCGCCGGGCCTTGCCCGACGCACTCGACGTGATGGTCGTCTGCCTGGAGGGCGGCCTGAGCCTGACGGCCTCGTTCTCCCGCGTCGCGCGCGAATTGACCGCCGCCCACCCGACGCTCGCCCTGGAGTTCCGGATCGTCGATCGCCACACGCAGATGGGGCGATCGACGGGGGAAGCCGTGCGGGACTTCGCCGTCCGCTTCGACCTCGAGGAGCTCCGGAGCATGGCCGCCGTGATCCTGCAGGCCGAACGCATCGGCTCCAGCGTGGTCAAGGCGATGCGGGTGTTCGCCGACACGATGCGCGTCAAGCGGCAGCAGCGGGCCGAGGAGATGGCCCACAAGGCCACCGTGAAGATCCTCTTCCCCACCTTGCTGTGCATCTTTCCGGCGATCCTCATCGTGATTCTGGGACCCGCGGCGATCCAGATATATGACGTGCTGATCAGCGGAGTGCTGCGTAACTTGAACTAGTTGCGAAAAAGGGGCCAGGTGGGTCTTGTGCGGAGCGCCGTTCGAGCCGTTGATGGCAAGACCTACACGGTCCCTTTTCCGTCTTGGGAGCGGGACACGTGGAACCGGCAAGAGTTGCCGCCGACGAGGGCTTGCGCCGCCGCCTCAGGCGGTGGATGGAAGTCGTCCGGCTGGCCCGAAAGGGACCACAGGCCCTCTACGCGATCACCGCCACGGAGTATCACAACTTGCGCACGGAGCTCTTGCAGCTCTGCGCAGCGCGGGCCCGGCAGCACGTCGCCCCCGATCAACACGACTTCTTCGCCGAGCTGGCGGCCCTGATCGAGCCCTGGGTTAGCCGCAAGTCGCTGGCCGAGGCCGACCGCGACGACTTGGCGTCGCTGTGGGCGAGCTGCCGGGAAGTGGAGCAGGCCCTGGGCGGCACTGCGGCCGAAGGGGGTTGGTCCGGGCGACGGCTGGCGTTGTGGGGCGGGCTCCTGCTGGTCGTGCTCGTAGCCGGAGGAGCGATCTGGTGGGGGGGATTTAGCCCCCATGATATTTCGCTCACCCTGCGGGGGTGGTTCCATGAGGCCATCCGCCCCATAACGGGTCTGCCCACGTACAAGCGGGTCCTGCTCTTGGGGGGGGGCTTGGTTCTGGCGGCGATCGTGATGATTTGGCGGTCCGCTCGTTTGACTTCCTAGTCTTCCCTGTCAATAATGATCTCCGTCCCATTGAGCGAACATGACTCGCCGGACTAGCACCATGAGACGTTCGCGTTCAATCCGGGGCCGCCGGCGCCGAGGGGCGGCGGTCCTAGAGCTGGCCCTGATCCTGCCCGTGTTGGTCACGATCGTGCTGGGGTGCGTCGACTTCGGGCGCTTCGCCTACTCTTACATCGCGGTGACCAACGCCGCCAGGGCCGGGGCAGGCTTTGCCAGCTACAATCCCTACACGGCCTCAACCCAGCCGCTCTGGGAGCAAAAGACCAGGGAAGCCGCGCTCGCGGAGCTGGGCGACGCTTTCGATCACGAGCTGGTCACGATACCCTCGCCCGTCGTCATCGAGGAGCCCGACGACTTCCGGCGGGTGCGGGTCGAGGTCCAGTACCGGTTCGAGACGATCGTTAGTTGGCCGCTGTTGCCGACTTCCATGACTCTGCGCCGGGACGCGGAGATGCGGTTCATCCGCTAGAGAACGAAGAAGGGAAAGAGGGACCCGGTTTATTATGCCGGCACGGCCCGAAGGGTGCTTTGCACAAAATAGACCGGGTCCCCTTTTTGTTCCGCACTTGCCATGAACATCCCTGCTAAAGGTCCTCGACGTTCTTTGCGGCAGCGGGGGAAGGCGCGCCGCCGCGGGGCTACGATGGTCGAGTTCGCCATCGTGGTGCTCGTGTTCGCGACCTTGGTGCTGGGGATGCTCGACTTGGGCTACGGGGTGTTTCAGTATCACATCATGGCCGAGGCCGCCCGGCAGGGAGCACGACAGGCCATCGTCCACGGCAGCCTGGCCGACCGACTGGGGCCCTGGGGGCCCGCCTCGTATTCCGGAAACGGAAACGACACGCACCCGCTCGCCCAGGACATTCGGCCCTTTCTGGTCGGGATGGACCCCGACGAAGTCACGATCGAAGCGATTTGGCTCGACGGCGGCAACGGCCTGGACGAGCGTGTCCAGGTGACCGTGGGCAAGCCGTTTCGGCCGATCATGGGCTTCATCTTCAAAGGCTCGTACGACCTGGAAGCAACTTCGACGATGCGTATCGCCCACTGAGGAGGAGCACACCATGCGCGCAACATCGATGCGGCGGCGGGGGGCCATCCTGGTCTGGTTTGCCCTGTTGTTGATCGTTCTGCTGGGGATGGTCGGGCTGGTGATCGACGCCGGGATTCTCATGTCGGAGCAGCGCCATGCCTACAATGCCGCCGACGCCGGCGCGCTGGCCGCGGCGGTGGACCTCCTCTACGGCCGGTCGCCCGCCCAGGCCACGGCCACGGCCATCACCTACGTCAAGACGCACCACGAGATGGCCGACGCACCCGATCCCGTGGTCAACATACCGCCGGCCAGCGGGCCGTACGCGGGCGCCAGCGGGTACGTCGAGGTGATCGTCGACCACCCGGTGAGCACCTACTTCATCCACATCCTGCCCGGCGTGGACCAAGATCAAACCGTTCAGGCCCGGGCGGTGGCCGGCATCGAGCTGTACTCGGCGGGGGAGGGTGTCATCACGCTCAACCCCGACGCGGAGCCCGGACTGAGGGTCACGGGCGGCGGCTCGCTCGTGGTCGAGGGCCGCGTGGTCTGCAACTCGGAGGGCGGGGGGGTCGATGAGAACGGGAATCCCGTCGGCAACGGCACCGACGCGGCCAAGGCGACGAACAACTCGACGGTTCGGGCCACCGACATCCGCGTCGTGGGCGGGGTCAACGACCCCGACAACTTCCAGAACTACGATCCGGCCAATCCGAGCAACGTGCTCCACTGCGAGCAGCTCCCCTACCCCGATCCGCTGATCAACCTGCCCACGCCGATGGTGGGTAACGGCGTCGATGCGACGTACCGCGGAGAGCCCCAGGCATCGGACGGCAGCCTGGCGCTAAACGACGAAACCGCCGAGGAGCCGAAGCTCAACCACATCGAGACCGATCCGCAGACCGGCGAGCAGACCATGGTGCTGTACCCCGGCGTGTATACGTCGATCACCGTCACGGGTGGAAAGGTGCGGTTGGAGCCGGGCATCTACGTGCTCAAACCCGAGCGCAATACCCGGAGCACGCTGACGATCACGGGCGGAGACGTGACGGCCGAGGGGATCATGTTCTACAACACGGGCGACAACTACGACCCTTACAGCGGGTGGCCGGACAACGGCGACGGCAACACTCCGCCGGAACAACTGACCGACGGGGCCCACTTCGGCGACGTGGTGATCAACGCCGCCATGCAGTTCTCGCCCCTCGACAGCGACGCGTACCTTTACGACCCGCCCATCGCCGAAGCGTTCAACGGAATGCTCTTCTACAACCGGCGAGGCAATACCGGCACGATACATATCGAAGGCAACTCGGAAGAAGGGAACCTCTCGGGCACCCTTTACGCCAAGTGGAGCGACGTGTCGATCAACGGGCAGGGGACCTACGACGCCCAGTTCGTCGTGGGGTCGATGAAGATCGACGGCCAGGGCGACGTGACCATCCTCTACGACGGCGATCGCGTGGGCAAAGCGCCGCAGGTCTTCCTCGTCGAATGATCTCCCGCGGCCGGAGGTGCTCGGCAGTTCCGTCGGGTGCCTGGAGGCGCGCACGGGGAAGAACGGGCAGTTCGCCTGCGCGCAAGCATGCAACCTGCGGCCCTGCAAGCGGGGTCTACCCGCCAATGGCCTTCAGGACCGTGGCTACGATCATCTCGTAGGTCGACTGAACGCCGCCGCCGAACATGGTGACCGCAACCAGGCAGACCACGGCGATCAGGCCCACCAGGAGCACGTACTCCGCGAGGCACGCACCCCGATCGTCACCAAAAAATCTCCAGACTTCATTCATTCCCAGCGTCGTCTCTGCGAACTTCGTTGCGAGGGGTGTCGAGTATTTTGCTGCATCCTCGCTGGGGGACCGGTCCCATCGAAGCGCCAGCAGTACCCTCCATTATGATCGGGATGCGCAGCTTTTCCAGTCTTGGCGCCGCAATGCCGGCAATCGGGCCGGCACTTCGGGTTACCATGGGGCCGTGAATAACGTGGACGAAGGATCGGGCAAGGAGTGACTGTCGCACATAGTCCCCTTTCGCTCCGCGAAAGGGCGTTCGTTCGCCGAGCGAGCGACGGCGATTCTTGATTCCCCGTTGCTGACCAGGTCGCGTTTGCAGCCTGCCTCTGGCTGCCCGAGGGCTGTGCCCTGAGCGGCCGGGCCGGACCCGCCGCGGGCCCACTCACTCTGGGGGGACGCTTGTGCCGTTCAGCGAACGGGGTCCGATTGTGCGAGTCGTTCGCGTTGTTCGGGCTGAAGGGCGCGAGGCGCAATGCTTCGAGCATGGTGGCGGATATGTCGATTCTGCCCCGTAGACACGCTGTCGCCCTCATTGCGCCTTTATCGAGATTGCATCATGTTTACGGGATGTCGAAAATCCGGTCGGGCCGGCACAATCGCCCTGCGGCTGCTGGCCGCTTGGTTTGCGGTTTGTGCGGTTGGGGTAAACCTTGCGGCCGGGCAGGCACCGGGCCCGCCGCCTCCCGGCGTGCGGCCGCCCGTTGGCATGCTGCTGCCCCGAGTGCCGGTGACCGAGCCGCGGCCCGCCGAGGGGGCCGCCCCCGATCAGCAATGGCAGACCGCGCGCCAAGGTCGCAGCGCCGAGCCCATGGCCTCCTTCTTCAAGCCGCTGCAGGGCAACGACGCGGTGATCGAGCTGATCGTCGGTCAGGGCCGGCTATTGACCGCCAAGGGCGACATCGCCACGCAGGAAGGGACCGCGGTGGTCGCCGTGGGCGATCCCACTGTCGTGGAGTTCGAGATCCTGCCTAACCCGCGCATGATCCGCCTGCTCGGCAGGCGGGCGGGGGTCACGGACCTGTCGATCACCACGGCCGACGGGGAGAGCTACAACTTCGAGATCCACGTCGTCTATGACCTCCCGCTGTTGAAAGCCCAACTCAAACAGGCGTTTCCCGACGCGATCCTCAATTTCGCCCAGCTCCGCGAACACCTGGTCGTCGAGGGACAGGCCCGCACCAACGAACAGGTCACCCGCATTATCGAGACCATCGAGGCCTACCTGCAATCAGTCCAGGTTCCCCACGCCACCCGGGGCACCCAGCGGGGAACCGCCGGTGGCGCGTACCCGATCCCGCAGCGGGCTCGCCAGCCTTCGGATGAAAGCCCCTCGGACGAACCCGACGACGGGGGCGAGGCCCCCGGGCGTCCCACGCCCGTGGCCGGCGCCGGGGGCGGCGGCGTATCGTCCCGGTCCACGTTCGCCCGCCCGCGGGTGATCAATTTGATTCGCGTGCCCGGAATCCAGCAGGTCCTGCTCCAGGTGCGGATCGCCGAGCTGAACCGCACCGGGCTGCGAGAGATCGGGGCCGACCTGGGCATAGTCCGTCCGGAGTACGGCACCATCGGCGCCACCAACATTGCCGGGGCGACTGTCGACGCCCTGAGCATGTTGGGCGCGGGCGGGTTGGTCGGCGACGTGGCCGCGGCGAGCGGCAGCAACACCACCGTGGTGGGTATCTTCAACGACAGCGATTTCCAGGTCTTGCTGCGGGCCTTGCGACGCAACTCGCTGGCCACGATCCTGGCGGAGCCCAACCTCATGGCCCTAAGCGGCCACGAGGCAAGCTTCCTGGCCGGCGGCCAGTTTCCCGTGCCGGTGCCACAAAACATGGGGGCCGGCGCCAACACCGTGACGGTCGAGTTCAAGGACTTCGGCGTGCAGTTGGATTTCGTGCCTTACGTGCTCGACGACGAGACGATCCGCATTTCGGTCCGGCCTGAAGTGAGCACCATCGACTTCCGGCTGGGGACCACCTTGGTCCAGAACGGCGATCCGGTTCCGGGATTGAGCACCCGGACGGCCACGACCACCGTCGAGCTGAAGCAGGGCCAGACGCTGGCCATCGCCGGGCTGCTGCAAGTCACGCTTGAAGGACAAACCGATCGCATTCCGGGCTTGGGCGATTTGCCGTACATCGGCCCGATGTTCAGCAACACCAGCAACCAGCGCACGGAGAAGGAGCTGCTCGTGCTGGTCACGCCGCACCTGGTCAGCCCGATGGAGCCGCACGAGGTCCCGCCCCTGCCCGGCGACAACATCAAGGACCCCAACGACCTCGAGTTCTATCTGCTCAACCGTATCGAGGGGCGCACGGGTCGGGAGTTCCGCTCGACCTTGAGTTGGGACTGCTACTACCGGCGCGCGCAGCGCGTGGGACTGGAGAAACGTTACATCTGGGGTGAAGTCGGACTGTCCGAGTAGTCCGCACGCCGAAAGGAACGCTCAAAAAATGCCATCCACGAACCGACTTTGGTACGGCCTGCTCGTTGGCTCGCTGCTGGTGAGCGTGGCCGCGGCCCAGACTCCCGCCGATTCCCCGGTCGAAATCTCGATACGGACGGCGCAGGCCCCGACGCCCGCCCCGCAGATCGTGGAGCCGCCGGAGGCCGCGCCGCTCCCCGAAGTGCCGGCGGAACCCGGCCCGCCCCGTCCCGAGTCCTCGCCTTCCGACGCGAGCGAACCGGCCGCGGCGGACGATTCGCCCGCGCCCACGCCCCCTGCGCCCGCCGAATTGCCTCCCGAGCCGCAGGTGATCGATTCCCCGGCTCCTCGGGCGATGGGCACGCCGCGCAGGGTGATGGGCCCGGTCGGCAGGTGCCGCGTCCACAGCCGGCAGAAGCTGCAAAGGTTCATTGCTCAGATGCAAGCGAGCCATTGGGGCTACGCCTCACAAGCCGTTCAGCCCCAGCCGGGGTTCTACATGAACGCCCACCGCACGGCCCAGATCGCCCGCGGCCACGGCGCCCAACTGGCACTCTACCGTTACGACTTCCTCGAGGGAGACCCGGCCACGGCCGCCAAGCTCAGCCCGCACGGCCGTCAGCACCTCGCCCGCATCGCCGAGCTGCTGCTGTCGACTCCCTTTCCGTTGGTCATCGAGCAATCACCGGATAACCCCGATCTCGATGCGGCCCGCCGCGCCCACGTGCTCACGGTGCTGGGCAGTTGGTCGTATGCGATCGACGAGGACCGTGTGACGGTCGGCCGGCCGGAGGCGCGGGGCATGAGCGCCGAGGAGGCGACCGAAATCCATGAGAACCTGCTCCAGCAAACGCGCTCGGGCGGCCCGGGGCTGATGGGTATGGGCACGGGCTCGTCCGCAGGCACGTACGGCGGGAGCCCCAGCTCCACCGGCTCCGGCTCCGGCTCCGGCTCGCGATAAGACCCGCCGCCACGTCGGCGACGGGAGTTGTTCCTTCACGCACCGCCCATCAAGACGATTCCGCAAAAACTCATGACGCGAAAATCAGCAATTCCTCTCGGTGCGTTCGTGCTATTGACGCTCACCGCTTGCCTGGCCGGATGTCGGCACACGAGCGTGCTGCCGGAGAACCTCTGGGTCCGGGGCAAGAAGCCCGTCGCCTCGCCGTTCAGGACCCCCGCAACCACGAAGGCCACGCTGACCAACCAGGAGAAGGCCGACGTCCAGATGGCCTTCGCGCGCACGCTCGAACGACGCGGCCATACGGATCAGGCCATCAGCGCCTACTTGGATATCATCAAGAAGGATGAGCGCCGCGCCGACGGCCGTCATCGGCTGGCCCTGCTCTACGACAAGAAGGGTGACAGCGCCTCGGCCGCCAAGCACTACCGCGAAGCCCTCAAACGCGACCCCGACGACGCCCAGATACGCTGCGACTACGGGTACAACTGCTATCTGCGCGAGGAATGGGAGGAGGCCGAATCCAGCCTCCGCCGGGCTATCGAGCTCAGCCCGGAACTGAAGCGGGCACACAACAACCTCGGCCTGCTCCTGGCGCGCAGGGGCCGCACCGAGGAAGCCCTGAGTGAGTTCCGACGGGCCGGGTGCAGCCAGGCCGATGCCCACGCCAACCTGGCCGTGGTCCTGCTCTTGGACAGAAAGTGGGACGGCGCGCTGGCCGAGTTCCGCGTCGCCATGGCCGCGAACCCGAACTCCGAGGCCGTCCAGCACGGCCTGCGGGCGATCCATGCGGCCCAGGCACAAGGGCAACTGGCGCCTGCGCCGGCCGCGAACCCCAATCCCGCCCCGGATCTCGGAAAAGCCCCGCCCGTACCGGCCCCGACCCAGCCGCCGACCGTGCAGGTCGCCTACCGACAAGGCCCGCTGAGGACCCCGGCTCCCCGGGCGGAACTGAAACCCAGGGCCCCGTCTTCGGCGTTGCCGTTCGCTTCAGGCCCGGTCCCGAACACGCGGCCCCTGCCGCCGGTGGCGCCCTACGAACCCGTCGCAGACTCGGCCAATCCCTTGCGCGGCGCACTCTAGCTCGAATTCGCGGCCGCGGCGCGTCTGAAAAGCGTACAGCCCTCCTCTGCCGGCCGTTGCGCGCCGCTCCAGGGCAATCTGCCCCTTTTTCCCCTCGTCGCGTCTCATAAGACCACCCTGTCTAGGGGTTCCCGTTCCCCGTGCGCACCCTGGATCAGGTGTGCCCTGGCCCAGCGCAGCACTTTCTGGGGGGCAGCTTTCCAAGTCGCGAGGGATATTCCTTGCGATTTCCGGGCGCTCCAATTACCCTAGAACTCTCATTCTACCTATCCTCTCATCCTCTGTCGCATCCCGTTTCAGGGCTCCCCCCCTCGTATCGGCCGCCTGGACCGATGCGTCCCGTCCGGAGAAATCCCATCATGGCTCGCCGCGAACACCCACGGCAATCGGCCGGGCGGTTCCGCCCTCGCCCGTGGCTATCGACGACCCGAAGTTGCTCGCCCTCCTGCCGCTCCCGGCGCATGAGCATGGAAACCCTCGAGCACCGCCGCCTTCTGTACGCTGCCGGATTGGAGATCCCCGCGGCCGCTGCTGAACCGTTGCGATTGACCGGCACACTTGGCGACGACCTCGTCGAACTGGTGGCCCAGCCCACGCCCGGCGCTTGGACCGTCGAGCTAAACGGCGTCGAACAGGGCGCCGGTCCCGGCGTCGCCGACCTCCACTTCGATGCCTTGGGCGGCAACGACACGATCCGCATCGTGGCCGGCGATGGTGACGACACGCTCGAAATGCGGCCCGGCTCGGCCGTGCTCACTGCCGAGGGTTACTCGCTTACGCTGTCCGGCGCCGAGCAGATCTTCGTCGACGGCCGCGGGGGCAATGACAAAGCCACGCTCTACGACGGCGCCGGCGACGACCAGTTCTGGGCCTGGCCCGGCGGCGGGCTTCTCCTGGCCGGTGCCACGCTGAGCAATCAGGTCGAGGGTTTCGAGAGCGTCCGTGCCGAGTCGGCGGGAGCCGGCCACGACGTGGCCAAGCTCTACGATTCGCCGGGCGACGATCTGCTGGTCACCACCCCGAGCTATGCGACGCTCATCGGCCCGGACTTTGTCTGCGAGGCAAACCGGTTCGACGTCGTCCACGCCTACGCCACCGCCGGCGGACTGGACATTGCCAAGCTGTTCGACTCCTCCGGCGACGACATCTACCACGCCTCGCCAATCGAGGCCGGGCTCAGTGCCGCCGGCTCGTACTGCCGGGCGAAGTTCTTCGAGGCGGTCCATGCCTACGCCACCGGCGGCGGACACGATACGGCCAGGTTTGTCGATTCACCGGGCGACGACACGCTGGTCGCCTCGTCCAACGAGGCCGCCCTGTATCGCACGGGAAGCGGCGGGTTCTACGTTCGCGCCAAACACTTCGAGGCCGTCACGGCCGAGGCCATCGCCGGCGGACACGACGAGGCGATCCTGCGCGATTCGCCGGGCGACGACCTCTACGTGGCCACGCCCACCTACGGCCGCCTGCTCGGCGACGGCTTCGACGTTGACGCGCAGCACTTCGAGACGGTCCGCGCCCAAGCCTCGGCCGGCGGCCTCGACGTGGCCAAGCTCTACGATTCGCCGGGCGACGACCTGCTGGTCACCACGCCGGGACGGGCCGCCTTGAGCGGACCGGGCTTCCAGCGCGAAGCGAGCGGGTTCGACGCCGTCCACGCCTACGCCACCGGCGGCGGCAGCGACGCCGCGGAACTGTACGGCGCCGGCGCAGACGACCGTGTCGTCGTCGAAGAGCACGCCTACGCCGTGCTGAGCGAGGGGAGCTACCACCGCGCCAAGTTCTTTGAGACGAACTATGTCCTGGTCGGCGTGCCCCCCTCGACGCTCGACGAGCACGTGGCCCACGCTCGCTCGGCCGACGGCGCCCCGCAGAGTGCCGTGCTGTCGACCGACCAATCCGACTACCTGCCCGGGAGCACGGCCGTCGTCACCGCCGACGGATACGAGGTCGGCGAGACCGTGCTCTTCCAGGTGATGCACTCCGACGGCACCTCGAATCTCGGCGAAGGGCACCAGGCCTGGCAGGTCACCGACGGCGGGCCCGGCGACTTGGACCTGCGCGCGGACGGGTCGATTCAGACGCGGTGGTACGTCTCGCCCGATGATTCGGACGGCTCGTCGTTCCTGGCGACGGCAAAGGGGCTTCTCTCCGGCCGGGTGGCCACGACGACGTTCACCGACGGTGGCGGCGACTTCAGCCTCGATTTCGTCGCCTCGGCGCCGCTGACCTACAGCCCCTACACGGGCGGCGGCGCCTACAACGATCGCACGGTGGGCCGGGCCGACGACGTGGTCGAATCCCTGGAGGGAAGTGATTTTACCACCGGCGACGTCGTCACCTTCCTCACCCACGTCACCGTCTCGGGCGACGGCAGCGACGACCCGCAGACGATCGAGATCGACTTCTCGTTTGCGGCCAACAGCTCCGGCCAGCCCGGCGTGGGCTACATCGACGTTACGAACGTCCAGATCAACTACGGCCCCGTCGAGAACGGCGACGGCGGCGCCCCGCCGGGCGGCGGCCAGGGGGTGTTCGGACTCGACTCCGGCATCAACGACGACCGGCAAACCGCCGCCGGCGGCGACACCGGCGTCGGCGGCAGCACCGCCACGCTCGTCAGCGAGGAGTTCGACCCGGCCGGCTCCACTCCCTTCGGAACTCCGCCCAACGACGCCGACGAGCTGCTCGCCACCGTGCAGATCGACGACCTCGTGGCTGGCGAAGAGATCGTGCTCCGCGTCGACGTCTTCCTGGGCTGCGACGTCGGCAGCACGCCCACGGGCACGCTCCAGGCCCGGATGACCGGGGCCCGCGTGGTGCGCATCAACGGCGACACCGTCGTCGACGACGCCATCTCCGGCGGTCAACAAACCGTCCCGCTCAACCAGGTGGGCGACCTGCTGGGCGCCGGCGAGCCGGTCCTCGATTTGCTCAAGACGGTCACCGACGATCTCAGCGGGGCCGACACCGTGGGGGTCGAGCAGCTCACCGTCGCCAGCGGCACCACGGTCCGTTACCTCTACACCGTCAGCAACCCCGGTACGCACGACCTGCTCGATCTGGTGATCGTCGACGACGCCGGCACCTCCGGCGTGCCGGGCGACGATTTCGTCGTCGATCTGACCAACATCCTCAGCGGATCGCTGGCCGACCTCGACGCCGAGGGGACCCCGAACGACCTCCCGGCCGGCGGGTCGGTCGTCCTGTTCGCCGATGTTGCCCTGAGCGCATCGGGCACCATCGTCAACACCGGCCTCGGCACCGGGAACAACGGCCGGTCCGGCGGGCAGTACGAGGAGTTCACCAACTCGGACACCGCCACGGTCATCGTCGAGGGTGAGCCGGAGATCTTGCTGGAGAAGATCGGGACGTTCAACGACGAGGACGGGGACGGGCTGGCGGACGCGGGGGAGACGATCAGCTACACGTTCACCGTGACGAACACGGGCAACGTCACGCTCACCGGCGTGACGGT
>Ga0180438_10007891_pt1 | contig 13711 bp, 12 predicted proteins | sample SS_ome_12_FD_132455 | JGI IMG/M metagenome (GOLD analysis project Ga0180438, IMG submission 132455) | Hypersaline lake sediment archaeal communities from the Salton Sea, California, USA - SS_3_D_2 metaG | ecosystem: Environmental > Aquatic > Non-marine Saline and Alkaline > Hypersaline >... | reverse complement strand
TGTGGCTTCCTTTGGCCCTGTCACAGTGACCGACGCCTCCTGGTGGACCGGATTCACCAAGACAGAAGTCAAACATATTTTGAAGGATCTTAAAGACGACATGACCTCATTGGAAATTTCAGGTTTTGAGGGGGAATATATTTTGCTCGCAGCAGATAAGAAACGGCTGGAATCGACTTCTGTTCCGGAAAAACCTTTGATCAATTTCATGCCGCTGCTCGATCCGTATCTCATGGGTTATAAAGAGCGGAAGAGATATTTGGTCCCGGAGCTGCAGATAAAAGTTTTTGACCGCTCGGGCAACGTGACTTCAACGGTTTTGAAGGATGGACGAATCGTTGGTGTCTGGGACTTTGATGAGGAAAAGGATCCGGCGGTCAAGATATTACTGTTCGAGAAGGCAGAGCCCAATGTTTTAAGAGAAATATATTCCAGGGCAAAAAAAATCGGAGAATTCATCTCCGGTGAAGAAGTCCGGATTAAACAATGCCGCTCCATGGTTCCTTTAACTGAGAGAACAATGGGAGGGTTCATGTCTCCTCTTAAAGGCTGCTAGCCAGGGGCCCATCTCGACATTCAACATTTTTATTTGAATAAATGGAGATGTCCTACCTCCTCTAGCCCATCATCCAAATTCTTAACACATTATTAGACCGAATGAATACTGTATTCTGAAGGAGAGGAGAGAGTGTTGAATAGCCCAATGCAAATGCCAGGTGTTGAGACGCAACCCCATTTTTCTTTTATAGTCGACTCCTTTTATAGGAGGCTTGCTTTTTCATTTTTTAAGGACTAGTCCTTAAAGGTGAGATTTATCCCTCGGTGAAGATAATTTTTCCAAGGATAAAATCATCTCTGATTTCACCCCTCATTTGATTGACACCCTAGGGCAAACTCTATTAAACTAACATCCTAATCAACCAGGTTTGGAAAAGAAGCATCATATGGTTCCAAAAAAAAACATTTTCTTCTTCATTAACACAATCACACTAATTAATTTTAAAAGGGAAAATCTATGCCTTGAGAACAGAGTTTTGATGGAAGAAGGTATAAGGAATCATAATCTTGAACTTAATTATTTTTTTAATGAACGGAGGGGAATATGAAGAAAATAGCTTTAGGTATGTTCTTAGCCATTTTATTATTCGCTCTTCCTCAAACTGTTTCTACCTCGCCAGGCAGCGAAGGCGCATATGTATTTTTAGGCTGGTGGGGATATGACAACTATGGTTTTACTGGATGGCATGATCCAGGTACTGGAACAGTAGGAGCTTCCGGTTCTGGAGATGGCCAGTTCAATATGCCCAGAAGTGCAGCCGTTGACTCAGATGGAAACGTTTATGTGGCTGATACAAGCAACAATCGGATTCAAAAATTTAGCTCATCGGGCAGTTTCATCACGAAGTGGGGAAGCTATGGTTCTGGAGATGGCCAGTTTAGGTCTCCATGGGGGGTATGTGTTGACTCGGATAATAATGTTTACGTGGCTGACACGTCAAACCACAGAATCCAGAAGTTTGATTCGAACGGCGGATTTTTTGGATGGATTGGACTTGACAATGAATATAATACTGGATGGCATGATCCAGGGACAGAAACATATGGATTATTTGGCACCGGAGACGGTCAGTTTTGGCTTCCATACGATGTGGCAGTCGACTCAGATGGAAATATCTATGTCGCTGATACTTACAGCCACAGAATCCAGAAGTTTGACTCATCTGGATTATTCCTCGGATGGTGGGGATATGACAACTATGGTTTGACTGGATGGCATAATCCAGAGAGTGGAACAATAGGAGATGATGGTTCTGGAGATGGTCAGTTCAAGTATCCAAGAGGAATTGTCGTTGATTCGGATGGTAATGTCTATGTGGCTGACACGTCAAACCACAGAATCCAGAAGTTTGACTCATTTGGAGACCTCCTCGGATGGTGGGGATATGACAGTCTGGGTTTGACTGGATGGCATGATCCAGGTACTGGAACAATAGGAGCTTCTGGTTCTGGAGATGGCCAGTTTAGGTCTCCATGGGGTGTAAGTGTTGATTCGGATGGTAATGTTTACGTGGCTGACATGCAAAACTACAGATTCCAGAAATTTGACTCATCTGGAGGACTCTTCGGATGGTGGGGATATGACAATCTTGGTTTGACTGGATGGCATCTTCCCGGGACCGGAGCATATGGAAACTTTAACATTGAAGATGGTCAATTTTGGCTTCCGTATGATGTAACTGTTGATTTAGATGATAATGTCTTTGTGGTTGATACTTTCAACAGACGAATCCAAAAGTTTGATCTTGTTCCCCCACTGGAAGTTACATCTCCCAACGGTGGAGAGATATTGCTGGCTAATACAACCCATGACATCACCTGGGAAACCGGTGTCGGAAATGATTATGTAAAAATTGAATTTTCCCACAACAACGGAACGGATTGGGAAGAAGTTGAGGCATCCACTGAGAACGATGGCTTGTATGAGGGTTGGACAGTTCCGTGTAATCTGTCAGCTGAATGTCTAATCCGGATCACAGGTCTGAATGATTTGATTCCTGATGTGAGCGATGATATTTTCTCCATCGAATCAAGTACACCACCTGTGATAACACTCATTGGACTACCCGAGATAATTTTAGAATGCGGGATTGGCACCTATGAAGAACCGGGCGCGACTGCCGAAGACGGCTGCGGCAATGATGTTCCTGTCGTCATCAAAGGTGACGCAGTCGATACCATGTCATGTGACATCTACATAATAACCTATGACGCCATAGATCTTTCCGGCCAGGCAGCCACTCAAGTGACTCGCACGGTGATCGTCCGCGACACAACCCCCCCTAATCCGGATGTGGATCCTTTGCCGACTCTGGAAGGGGAATGCTCGGTAGAGATCACGACAGCGCCGACGGCTACAGATAGCTGTGTTGGCGCCATTGAAGGGACAACAAATGGCACGCTTCCGATCACCTTCACTGAAAAGGGCCCCCATACAGTGACATGGATTTATGATGATGGGAACGGGAACACCACGGAACAGATACAGACTGTGAATGTCATTGATGTGACTCCGCCGGTTCCGGATGTGGATCCTTTACCGATTCTGGAAGGGGAGTGCTCGGTAGAGATCACGACAGCGCCGACGGCCACCGACAACTGTGTAGAAGGTCAGATTATTGGCATAACAGAGGGCACGCTTCCCATTACTTTCACTGAACAGGGCACTCACACAGTGATATGGAAGTATAACGATGGAAACGGGAACATCACAGAACAAACACAGACTGTAAAAGTCGAGGACGTCACGCCTCCGACGATACATCTGTCAGACTCGACCTGTGTGGATATTAGCAAGTATAAAATAGCGAATATGCTGACAGTTAGTGCCTCGGATAATTGTGCTTCGGATGTTGAACTGGTGATTGACAAGGTTAAAATATTAAATAAAGGGGGACGACGAGTTTGGGGAAGAGGAATCCACAGAGTTGTCGGAAACGACATCTATGTTTTTCCCAACGGGAGAGATTGGTCGATCGTTGTCACAGTGACCGCGAGTGATTCAAACGGAAACACGACAACAGACAGTATCAGCAAGCCGCTCCAGCAATGCAACAGATGGTCGGCAAAGATGGCTCGTTTAATCCGGTTAATATACATGCTCCTCTGGAAATGGCATCGCTGCTGGTAAGTCGTTCATTTAACCTATATCACTCATAAGAGGGGACTGCCCCTCTCGCCCTTAAAATAAGGGTAAAAAGGGACAGTCCCCATTTTTTTGATATCCGGGTGGTTAACCTGATTTATTCACTCAAAGATTCCTCCATATTGACAAAATTTTTCAGTCAAAATATAATTGAAATCTGAGAAATGGGGGCGAACAGGTTTCGACGGAGATAGTGAGGCAGAAGTTGCATGTCGAGATTCCACCCACCTCGTTAAAAGGTGGAAAACAACTAAGTGCAGAATCTCTGCCTGTTGCTGCCTAACAGTAGGCATGCCGTTTCTCACGCGTTTTCCTGCGGTGCCTGAGAAGCGTCGTCGAGCAGGATAGCAAGCCAGGTTCGTCCTGAGCCAGGCAAGCGAAGCTTAATCAGGGCTGGTTCAGATGTGTTCTTCCTCTTCGAACACTTCAGAACGAGATGCAGAAGAGGATATGCATGTAGAAGCTATCTGCTGAATGTCTTCGGACGCGGGTTCGATTCCCGCCGCCTCCACTGCGGAATTTTAATGAAGACAGAAGTGGGAAGAAATTGTTTAGTCTGAAAAAAAGAAGCGCTCAAATTACAGGAGCCATCTTTCTCCTCCTTTTTCTTTCAGTCGGTTCCACATCTCAAGTCCAGCCTTTCCTTAAATTATCTGTCAGAGATTACGAAGAATTCAGTCGCGTTATCATCGCACCTTCTTTCCCCTTGTCCTTTGAAATCGAGAAAGGCTCTTCCTTCCTGCTGGTGAAAATTGCCATCGACATTCCTTTTCGGATTCAGAGAGAGCCTTTTGACAGCCTTATCATCAAGTCTTTTGGCTGGACAAAGGGAAGAGATTATTACATTCTGACGATCAAGACCAAAATCAGAGATTTTGGTTATGAATATTTTGTCATCAATGACCCGACACAACTGGTTATTGATTTCAGAGAGGAAGTTGAAGAGAGCAGAGGAGACAGAGAGATTCGGTCTCTACTGGATTCGACTCTATCCAGAGAACAAGAGCAGCTTCTTGGAGAGGAGATACAGACCATTGTTATTGACCCCGGTCATGGGGGAAGGATGGAGCCCGGAGCTCAGGGGAAATACGGAACACTCGAGAAAGATATCACCCTGGCTCTTGCCCTTAAATTGAAGGATGTTGTCGAACGGAATCGGCCCGTGCGAGTTGTCCTGACGAGAGACACCGATGTGAGTGTTTCACTTGAGAATAGAGCGGCCAGAGCCAATTCCGAAAAAGCTGATCTTTTCATCAGTATTCACGTCAACAGCTCCTTCCGGAAAGATGCCCGCGGGTCAGAAACCTTTTTCCTCGGTACAGAGGCCTCGGATGATGAAACCAGAAGACTGGCTTACCTGGAAAACAATCCCGCTGATGTTGAAAGGGGCATTGGGGGAGACAACGAGGATGAGATAGCCATGATTTTATGGGATATGGCCCAGTCCGCTTATCTAAAAGAAAGCAGTCTGCTGGCAGAGACCATCCAGGAAGAGCTCAATTCTCTCCTTAAAACCCGGAATAGAGGAATCAAGCAGATTCCTTTTAAAGTTTTGACCGGAGTCGCTTGTCCGGCTGTTTTGGTTGAAGTGGCTTTTATCTCCAATCCCGATGAGGAAAGAATGCTCCAGACAGAATGGTTTCAGAATAATGTGGTCGAGGCAATCTACAGAGGTGTCGAGAGTTATATCGATCGTTATACTCGACGTTAGAATAAAGTCATGAATAGTAAGAAGGTCGCGATTCTCGGATTTCTTTTTGTGGTTCTGGCCGTTCTGGTCATCATCTTTTTTACAAGCGGCATAAAAGATAAGATCATTCCAGCTACACCGATACCTCCTCCTGAGGTCGAGCCAATACCTGCTCAGCCCGGTCAAACGCGAACAGTCGTCCTTTTTTTTCTCTCAGAGGAGGATACTTTTCTCCACCCGGAAGAACGTGAGATCCCTGATGATACATCCGTAGTCCGCCAAGCCAAGCGGACCGTAATGGAACTCATCAAAGGCTCTCAAAAAGGATACATCTCGCCTTTCCCTCCTGAAGCCAGACTGAGAGAACTGTACGTGACTGATGAGGGGGTGGCCTACGTGGATTTTTCAAAAGAAATCGTGGAGAAACATCTCTCCGGTTCGTCGGCTGAAATATCAACGATTTTCTCAGTAGTGAACTCCCTTGCCTATAATTTTGATTCCATTAAAAAAGTCTTTATTTTAATCGATGGTCGAGAAAGAGAAACCCTGGGAGGCCATATCAACCTGAGTCGACCTTTTCTCCCTATGTATGATTTAATCGCCAGGTAGTTTCTCCAGAATCGACTCCTGAATTAAGGGCACTTTTCCTAATGAAGAAATTGATGAAAATTGCTATCGTTGGCTTTCCGAATGTGGGAAAATCCACACTTTTCAATCGTCTTCTTAAAGAGAAAAAATCACTGGTTCATTCACTCCCCGGTATGACCCGGGATCAAGTTTCAGCAGTTTGCAGTTTGAATGGTAAGAAATGCGTTCTGATTGACACCGGGGGCTTTTTTGACACACAGGAGGACCCTCTCTCCTCTCAAATCAGGAAAAAAGCCCGGGAAGCGGCGGAGAAAGCGAGCTTGCTTCTCTTTGTGTTGGATGGAAAAAGAGATTTACTGCCGGCAGAAAAGGAACTCTATCTGTCCTTGAAAAAGCTAAACAAACCGATTTTTGTCGTCGTCAATAAAATTGACTCACCATCTGAGGAGACAAAGATTGGCGATTTTTTCAGATTAGGGGAGGAAGAGATATTTGCTGTCTCTGCCGAACACAAAAGAAATTTGGAAATACTCGAGCAGACTCTCCAGGACTTTATCCCCTCTCTCGGCCTTGATGAAGAAGAGAGCCAACCTCTGAAAATAGCTCTGGTTGGACGCATCAATGTGGGAAAGTCTTCGCTAGTGAACCGCCTCTGCGGAGAAGAGAGGTTGATCGTCAGTGAAATTCCCGGGACAACAAGGGATAGCACCGATACCCTGATATACAGGGATAAAAAAGCGTTCAGTCTGGTCGATACGGCAGGGATCCGCAAACTGAGCCGAACCCGGGATAAAAGAGAAAAGGCCAGTATCACAAAAGCTAAAAAAGATATCGGCCAGGCGGATGTCATCTGCATGATCATGGATGCCCAGGAATTCCCCACCAGACAGGATTCGGCCGTCGCTCATCTCTCTCGTGAATCAGGCAAACCCTTGATTGTTGCCCTGAATAAATGGGATTTGATCGAGAAAAACACTCACACCTCAGAGGATTATAAGAGGAAATGCTATTCAAAATTGGATTTTATCAATTACGCGCCTCTTTTTTCAGTTTCCGCCTTATCTGGAAAAAGAGTGATTAAAATTCTTGATTTGGCAGAGCAAGTTTATGCCAATGGAAAAAAAAGAGTGGGGACATCCCAGTTAAATAATTTTCTTAGCTGGATTAATGAGAACTGCCCTCCTCTTTCGAGAAAGAAAAGAAGGATAAAGATTAAATACATGACTCAGAAAAGAATTCTCCCCCCGACTTTTATCTTGTTCACTCATTCGCAAGTTTCTCTGGCTCCATCCTATGAAAAGTTTTTCACTCAGCTTTTACGGGAAAAGTTCGATTTTTGGGGAACGCCCATTCGCATAGTCTTAAGAAAGAACTGAAAGTTTTCAGCGTGAAGGAAGTTGAGGTTTTCTCCAATTTTCGCATTTTTTAAACAAGTCTTCGCCCCGATTCTCCCTATAGTATTTTGTTCTTCTTGACTTTAAATGCGTATTCGATTATAAATTTAATCTCGGGAGAAGATCTCCCTCGAGTAAAAAGGAGGTCGTGATGTTTCGAAAGAGCTCAAACACTTTTCTGACACTTCTTTTAGTTCTGACCGTGATTGTTGCCTTCACAAGTTGTGGGAAGCTCAAGGTCAGTAATCTAAGAGCGAATTATTATTTCAACAGAGCGAATGCGCTTTTCACGGAAAGGGAATACCGCGATGCAATCCAGGAATACGAAAGAGCACTGATCTATAATCCGAATCTGGTAGAAGCTTTTCGATTTCTCGGCGAATGTTATAAAAACCTGTACAAACCAGGAGCGGATACTCCGGATAACTTGGAGAAAAAAGAAAAGGCCTTGGAAAACCTCCATAAAGCGTATGAAATCGACCCAACTAACAAAGAAATTATTTATTCACTGGGCGATATGTATGACAGACTGAGGGATTTTGAGGAAGCAGAAAAAATGTACTTAAAGATCCTCGAGATGGAGCCGACCAAGATGGAAAACTACTATGTTGTCGCTCAATTCTATACAAGATACGCAGGAACAGCTGAGGAGGAAACGGGTGATGGAGGCAAGACGCCGTTCCAAAAAGCAGAAGAGATGTACCTGAGAAGAATCGAGGTTGACCCTGAGGATCCCCGGGGATATGCCTATATCGCTCAGTTTTACGACAATCTGCAGCCCTTGCCGGAGATTGATAAAGCTCACCAATTCCATCAAATACGTATCAAATACAATCCCGAAGATGCAGAAGTCTGGTATTCTATCGGAGTCAACCGTTGGGCCAAAGCGCACCGTTTGCAGAATATGATATCTCTGGATGAGCAGAAAAAAGCAGCCGAAGAGAGCGAAGAGGCCTTGCTGAAAGCGATCGAGCTTGATCCCTCCTATCCCGAACCATACGCCTACATGAGTGTTCTCCTTATGAGCGTCAAGGCAAGGTTATGGCCGGAGAGAACCTCTCGTTTTAATCAGGAAGCCGCTCAGTACCAGCAGAGATTCCAGGATGCGCAGAAAAAGCGGGCAGAGAGAAGAAGGCTTGAACAAGAATTGAGAGGAATCAGATAGAGACGGAAGATATATTCGGTTTTCGCGTTTAATCATTCTTTCTTCATTTTCTTAATAAGGGCTACCCCTACACAAAATGTTCATCCCTCTTAAAGACGAGAATCCCACTCAACGCTTTCCTGTCGTCACTGTTGTTCTAATCACTCTGAATATTCTGGTTTTTCTCTACCAAGTATTTTCTCCCGAAGGACTGCAGCACTTCATCTACAGAATGGGCGCGATTCCCTACGAGATCACTCATTTCACCACGATCTCCCAATTACCGCGCATTTCGCCTCCGCTGACTCTTTTGACTTCCCTGTTCCTTCATGGGAGTTTTTTTCATCTGTTCGGTAACATGCTCTATCTCTGGATATTCGGGAACAACATTGAAGATTTTCTGGGACCGTTTCGATACATCCTTTTTTATCTCCTGTCCGGACTCGGAGCGAGTTTAGTCCATATTATTTTCCATCCGTCTTCAATAGTTCCGATGATCGGAGCGAGCGGAGCGATTGCTGGAGTTCTTGGAGCGTATTTTCTTCTTTATCCAGGAGCACGGGTTCTCTCACTCGTTTTTATCTGGATTCTCCCTGTTCCGGCATTCTTTATCCTTGGATTATGGTTTGTGGCGCAGGTGATGAATATTGGAATCGGTGGGGGAGTCGCCTGGTTTGCCCATATCGGAGGATTTTTAATCGGGATTGTTCTCATCAGGATCTATATCAAGAGAAAAAGAATCCAGCGCTGGGTTCAATAGAATAATTCTTTTCCACTTTGTATAGGCAAATGATTAGAAAGTATTCAGGGATGTCCTTGCTCCAGTCAGATTTTTCACGCCATTCCCTCATCAACCTTTTCGGCCCTGCGGAACTCCGCGTGTTCACCAAAACTCACGTCCGTATATTCCCCAATCATACTTGCACCGCCCGATGTATTCTGTCGTGCTCATACAGTCCTCGGGCCCGACTCCGTCGGGTTCCCTCGAAGGTAAACATCGTTGCGCAGAAACGATGTTTGGGGGTTCCAAGGGGATATGTCCCCTTGGTCGCAGGACGCTTTATGGAGTCCGAGAAGGGGAGGCAGAGAGCCGTAAGCGGAGAGAGGCGAGCGTTGGAAGGGGGAAAGCGGAGCTGTTCCCCCTCCAAAGAGAGTTGGTAAGGCTAAATCTTCCGATGTTGCTTCATCCATCCCTGAATACTCTTCTCAGTTATCTAAGTCACATCTAATCCACACTAAATGAAAGAGAATCGATAAAAATAAATGCTGATAAATATAAATGAATTTGTCGTTTATTTAATTTTTTTATGTTAAAATATTAGAAATCTATGGTAAGAGTCGTACCATGGGGAACGTCCCCATGTGTTGACAACTCCCTCAAGATTTAGTATTTTAGAGCATCGCTCTTTTTTTCTAGAGTCTAAATCTCAGGTTAAAAATAATGAAGACGTTTACTCCAAAAAAAGAAGAAATCGGAAAGAAATGGTGGCTGATCGACGCAGATGGGAAAACTCTCGGAAGGCTGGCCACTGAGGTCGCCACGTTACTGCGTGGAAAGCGGAAACCCGAATTCACACCATTCATTGATTCAGGGGATTTTGTGGTCGTTGTTAACGCGGAAAAAATCAATGTAACCGGGAAAAAAATTGAGCAGAAAAAGTATTACTCTCATTCAGGCTATCCAGGAGGAATAAAAGTCAATACTCTCAAAGAACTCCTTGAAGCAAAGCCTGAAGAAGTGATTCGGAGAGCTGTCTGGGGGATGATCCCCAAGGGTAAACTCGGTCGGGCCGTATACAAAAAGCTAAAAGTGTACAAGGGTCCTGATCATCCTCATCTAGCTCAAAAACCACAAGAGCACCGGTTTTAGGAGGAAAGTTGAGTTTAATCCAGTATTACGGAACAGGAAAAAGAAAAACATCGGTGGCAAGGGTTTTTTTGCGTCCAGGAAAAGGTGAAATCACTCTCTATGTGAACAAAAGACCCCGTCCATTCGATGAATATTTTAATCTTGAGCGTCAGAAGCACGTCATTAAACAACCTCTTCGTCTGACCGAGACAGATAATAAATTTGACATTTTTATCCGAGTGAACGGAGGAGGAATCGGAGGACAGACCGAAGCGATTCGATTGGGGATTTCCCGGGCCTTAGTCGAGTTTAATAAAGAATTGAAGGCCAGCCTGAAAGGTGCAGGCCTGCTTACGAGAGATGCCAGGATTAAAGAACGCAAAAAATATGGATTGTTAGGCGCCAGGAAGGCTCCACAATACCACAAGAGATAAACGGAGGATTTCTGTTGGTCACTGTTACAATGAAAGAACTTTTAGAAGCTGGTGTTCATTTTGGTCACCAGACGAAAAGATGGAATCCCAAGATGAAAGATTTCATCTTCGGCCAGAGGAATGGAATCTATATCATCGATTTACAGAAAACGATCAAAATTTTCAAAGATGCGCTCCAGTTCGTTAGAGGCGTGTCCGAGAGTGGAAAAGAGGTTCTTCTGGTCGGAACGAAAAAGCAGGCTCAGGACATTATAAAAGAAAACTCACAGAAATGTGAATCCAGCTATGTCAACCAAAGATGGCTGGGTGGATTGCTGACTAATTTCGACGTGATCAGAGGAAGCGTGGATAAGTTAATCGAAATGGAAGAGATGAAAGAGGATGGACGGTGGGACCTCCTTTCAAAAAAAGAACAGTCCAAATTAGAGAAAGTTTACAGGAAGCTGTCGAAAAACCTGGGAGGAATTAAAGATATGCATGAGCTCCCAGGAGCACTGTTTGTTATAGATTCAACTAAAGAAGAAATAGCTATTCAGGAAGCTCAGAAACTGAAAATTCCAATCGTAGCCGTAGTGGATACGAACGGAGATCCGGGAGACATTGACCATCCTATTCCTGGCAATGACGATGCTGTCAGGGCTATCGAGTTGTTTACGTCAAAAATCGCCCAGGCCATTTTGGATGGGAAACAGAAGAAAATGGAAAAGGAGCTTCAGGAAGCCAAAAAGGAAGAGACGGTTGGACCGGAAGGAGAGCCGGTGGCCACAAAGGAGCAGACACCATCATCCTCTGAAGTAGCTCCCGAAGAAGGGGAAGAAGGAGGTCATGCTGAGCCTGGTGGATCAGTATAAGGAAGGAACGTAAGATGGAGATAAAAGCTGAACTCGTAAAAGAGCTTCGTCAACGGACAGGAATAGGAATGATGGAGTGCAAAGAGGCACTCAAAGAGTCCAAGGGAGATATTGAAAAAGCGATTGTGCTTCTCAGGAAAAAGGGGTATGCTCGAGCTCAGGATAAAATGAGCCGGGAAACAGCCGAAGGTGTTATCGGTTCTTACATTCACCTGGAGGGGAAGATAGGAGTCCTTTTAGAAGTGAATTGTGAGTCTGATTTCGTTGCTCGCAATGATGAGTTCAAGGAGCTCGTGAAGAACATCGCTATGCATATTGCCGCATCCAATCCCAAGTATGTCTCATCAGAGGATATTTCTCCCGAAATAATGGAACAAGAAAAAGATATCATCAAAGAACAGTTCAAGGATTCAAAAAAGCCTCCCGAAATCGTTGAGAAAATCATCCAGGGGAAGCTGGGGAAGTTTTACGAAGAAGTGTGCTTGTTGGACCAGCCCTATATAAAGGATGACAAGGTTTCGGTCAAGCAGCTTGTCGCGTCCTATATCGCCAAGTTTGGCGAGAATATCCGGATAAGCAGGTTTGCCCGGTATGAACTGGGCCAACAATAAATTCAGCCATGCCACAAAAAAAGCCGGCGTATCAGAGAATTCTACTGAAACTTTCCGGTGAGTCCCTCCTCGGTCCCAGCAACTATGGAATTGACCTTGAAACGGCGAAATCTATTGCTCAAGAATTGAAGGAAATCCATGATACAGGGGTCGAAATCGCCATCATGATCGGGGGTGGGAATATTTTTCGAGGGGCTTTTGGTGCGGATGCCGGAATGGATAGAGCTTCGGCTGATTACATGGGTCTGCTGGCCACTATTATGAATGGAATTGCTCTTCAGGATGCGCTGGAAAAAGAAGGAATGTTCACACGGCATATTTCGGCTATTGAGATCAAAGCGGTTGCCGAACCGTTTGTCCGAAGAAGAGTCATAAGGCATCTAGAAAAAGGAAGAGTTATCATTTTCAGTGCGGGAATCGGAAGCCCATTTTTCACCACAGATACAGCCGCGGCATTAAGAGCTCTTGAGATTAAGGCCGAGGTGATTCTGAAGGCCACGAAAGTAGATGGTGTCTATTCAGCCGATCCGATGAAGGATAAAACTGCGAAAAAATTCAGTTCCATCAAGTACATGGATGTCATCAAAAAAGGGCTGAAGGTTATGGATACGACCGCCATCTCCATGTGCAAAGAGAACGACCTTCCCATCATAGTTTTTTCTTTAAAAAAGAAGGGGAATATTAAAAAGGCTGTGATGGGCCAGACAGTGGGAACAAGAGTATACTGAATAAACTCGACTCTTTGATTTGGAATTTTTAGTATTTTCTACTTTAGAGAGGGATAAAGATGGTTAAAGATGTCTTAAGGGAGCTCGAGAAAAAAATGAAAGTCTCGGTGGAACATTTTCGCAAAAATCTGAGTAAATTGAGAACCGGCCGGGCGAATATAGGCCTCTTTGAAGATATCAAAATCGATTATTACGGAAGTTTGACTCCGCTCAATCAGGTGTCTACACTCGGAGTCCCTGATGCGACCTTAATCACAGTCCAACCCTATGATCCTTCAACCCTGGATGCCATCGATAAAGCGATCAGAGGCGCTGATCTGGGATTAAACCCGATTAACGACGGAAAAATGCTTAAGATCCCGATTCCTCCCCTGGATGAGGAAAGAAGACAGGATATGGCCAAGCACATTAAAAAGTTGTTAGAAGACGAGAAGACGGCCCTCCGCATCATGCGCAGAGAGAGCAAGGAAGAGATTGAAAAGTTGGAAGAAGATAATGAGATAACCGAGGACGACAAATTCTGGGGATATGATAAGCTTCAGGAAGTCACTGACGAATACACGAAAAAGATCGAAGAAATAGCACAGGCCAAGGAAAAAGAAATTTTAGAAGTTTAAATTCAAAAAAAGGGGCCTGTTGTACGCGCTCAGTAATTAGGTAACACTTTTTGGATGTCATTGCGAACGGAGTGAAGCAATCTCATATAAAGAAAAACATTT
>Ga0180438_10007890_pt1 | contig 13712 bp, 18 predicted proteins | sample SS_ome_12_FD_132455 | JGI IMG/M metagenome (GOLD analysis project Ga0180438, IMG submission 132455) | Hypersaline lake sediment archaeal communities from the Salton Sea, California, USA - SS_3_D_2 metaG | ecosystem: Environmental > Aquatic > Non-marine Saline and Alkaline > Hypersaline >... | reverse complement strand
TTGACCTCAGCCATCAGATCACCTCTATTGTCAAAGGAAGTTCTATACTTAGAATACCATAATAATGTTACACATCCCCACATTGCGTGGGCTAAATGAGGTAGACCACTCTCTGGATCCAGATTCTCTCCTTCCCAGAATGCAGTCAAATGACGCTGTAGTGCTCCGTAGATCCTACCCCAAGCAATCCCCTGCCTCCAGTTCTCATCTGCATACTTCTTAGCACCCATTGTATACACAGCTGCTAACATACGTATTGGATATGTGGGGATCAGCTCAAACCGAGGTTTTCCAGCGTCGTATTTTGTGCCTTCTGTTAGTTCCTGTTTCTTCATTTTCGTAGCAACTTTCTTCTGTGTTTTCTTACCCTTACCATTCAGTGCCTTCATCGATTCCTCCGATCGTGAGAGTTTTTGATTTTTGTTCCAAACGATAAAAATTTCATCCAAAGTTTTTAATATATTCTTTCTATATATATTAATAGATGAGGGAAGTTGTTTTCAATTTTAAATGCTTCAAAAGGAAGGGGGACGTAGGATGAACGAAGCATTAGAGAATCAGTGGGAAAAGAAGTTGAATAAACTCGAAGACAAGTGGAGAAAACGGAAAGAGAAGTTAAACGGTATGATACTCATATGGGACAGACAGCTAGCCGAGTTAGATTCTCAAGAAAGAAACAATGAGTCTCTATGTTACCAAACTGAATTGGACCTCATTGCAGTAAATGCTCAAATCGATCATCTTAGTGAAAAGTTCAAATCATGGGGAACAGACTTAAGTTCCCTGAAGCCTGTAAGATCCACTAAAGATAAATGGATCCTAGCAGGAAATCTGTGTCTTGCACTAGTAATAGTTGGTGTCAGTGCTTTGATGTATTTTCTCTCTGGAAATTCGACATCTAAGTTAGACAGCCTCCTAGAAGAGGAAGACGAACCGAACAGCCCAATTATTGACGTTGAATTTGAATCAGGTAGTCATGACTTTCTCAGAACATAATAGGAGAGGCTAACAATGTTCGAGAGTATCCGAAATTACGCTCTAGCAGAAGCTCAAAAGCAGTTAGTACCCAGACGAAATGATACTTTCACCTTGACAGGATTCCTCGGTTCATTCTGGGAAATTGTATTCAGAGGAGAGGTCTATGAGATATTCACCCAAGCTAGTTTGGAAACTCAATATCTGTGTAAGACTCCTCCTGAAAGATTTAGTGAACGGATACCAAGATTCAGAAGAAGTAAGTATGATCATGAAAAAGAACAATGGGTAGAAGTACAAAAGATTCTAAGACCATATGGGCCAGAAGGTTACATAAAAATGTGGGACAATTATATTCTCCCTTTTGGTAATGGTGTAATCATCCCTAATGACAAGATCACAAGATTAGCATATCATCCGTGGTTCAGGCCATGGTGGTCAAAGCTCTATTCTCTTGTATTCAGAATTGAAACAGACATATTTGGAGTGATAGAAGACAGAACCAAGAGTTTCAAACGTCTCCACCCATTTGTGCCACAATTACAACCTATGCTATTGTCATTCAGTGGTATCGACGGCATGAGAATATTCACCAAACCTGAAAACTATATTCGAATGCCCAAGAAAAGAACTGTAGTCGCTGATGCACTTAAACGTGGCCTTAGCTTAGGTGAAGAAGAAAACATCTTCAATGATATCGTCGTAGGAGAAATAGAAACAACTGTACACAAACAACTTGAAGAAATGGGCCTAGATAAAAAATTATCCTATGCACAATACAAACAGTTAGCGAACCAAATGATAAATAAAGAGAAACAAATAAAATTGTTAGAGTCCCGCTAAGGGACAGACTTTACCGATTCCCCTCGGTAAAGTTTTTATATATTTTGATTCCAAATCGAAAGATTCATCTCACAAATCTCAGCTATCCCTAATCTCTCTTCTAAATTTTTTTGTGCGCCTTCCTGTAAAAGATCATATTTCTTCATGGCTATCTGTACACCATGATCAACTTTCTCATATTCTAATACACCAAAATGCTTGTAATATCCATTCAATCGAGTCTGATTCCTAACCAACAATGGAATGCCAGATGCCATTATCTCCGTAAGAACTCTAGGACATCCATCCTTCTTATTACTTGTTACTATTCCCATCTTCGAATAATTCAGAAGTTCATTGAGAGCCTTCCTCCCCATAGTACCCTTGAATTCAATATTCTTTACCCCGTATTTACCGCATAATTTGCGGCCTGTTTTCTCATTATTCCCCGCATGGACTATCTTCAGTTTCTTCAATTTATCAGATTCACCTACTTCCTTGATAAACCATTCCTGCCCTTTCTGTGTGATCTGAGTAAAATTGCATATCCAACATAAATCATATTTCTTTCCTGTCGCTAACGGCTTGAATATATTAGGATTTGCAGTCTTGTAGAAAGGAAACGTCCCTAGAGTAGGATTGATGTCCATCTCACTCTCTATCAGTATCTTGTCATAATCCCCACCATACTTAGGATACACTCTCTTACCAGCACCAAGATATAATTTGTGACCCAATGCCTTAGGATTCTTTTTTGTCAATTCATCATACTCTGGAAAACCACCCCTGAAGAACGAAAACTTTGGTCTTTTTAATTTGAAGCATTCACTGAAATCATCTACAAATCTCTGAATGAATTTCTTTCCTTTTACTTCAAAAACAATATCTTCCATCTTAGTGCCTTCGGGCTTCAATCTCCATATGATAACTTCATCGAATATATCATTCTCCAAAAACCAAATACCCTGGAGTAAATAGAAATCATGACACTCTCTCACAAATGTAAATATATCCTTGAAATGATGATAATATTCTAAATTTCTTAAGTTAGTACGAAATAACCAAAAGCTTTTCATGCGATGTCCTTTCCTTATTTGATGATTGCTTTCTGCTGATTGAAATCCTTCACTTTCCATGGATCCACTTCCATACACCTTAATCCCATTATCGATAGTGCATGCAATGTGATAAATCCACCTCTGTATTTGTTAGGCGCTAAATCTAAGTTCGGTATGCCTGGTCTTCTCTTCGCCTCTATCGTGTACTTCTTTCCTAGCTCACTCTCCAATAGGAACTTCCTCAAGAGAAATCTGATTCCGTCAATCTTTATTTTTTTGCCAAAATGACAGATAACATGAAATCCAGTCTTACCAGTATATCTCACTGTCACCCTAGAAAGAAATGGTAACGCATCATCTGATATCTCAACTACATCCATACATGCTTGTTTTGCCCACCTGAAATCGTCTGTATCAATATCAATTATCCCAATGTCCTCATATTGCCTCATGGTAGAATGAATTGATATCGTCCTACCAGTAATTACATCATCATAGTTCGATGGGTTAAGTCTGATGAATTCTGTGTCCTGTCCTTTCCGCTTGACAATGGGTCCTTTGTCTGTCATAATGTAAACAAACAAATCCCTCTGTACGGTCTGCTTCAGTAACTCCGTCTTAACTCTTTGATAATGATCCCAAATATCTTTCTCCGTTAATCCCTTCGGGTAGAATTTATTCTTCAGTATTACTGTCTCTGGGTTTTTTGGATATGGCATTATTTCTTCTCCGTAGACCCTTCCAGATCTATTTTCATCCCTTTCCTCCATACGGAAGTAGAGATTATCTTTGATTTGTCACAACGATCCTTGTACTTGCTCGCTATGGATACAATCTCCTTTAGAAGTCCATCGTTAAGAGTGATTGGTTCTAATCCTACATCCATGAAGTTCTCTCTCTTGATATCTAATTCATTCTCCTTAGCCTCTAACCGTGGATCTTCATAATATCGAATCTCTGCTCCAAATATGTCTCGTATCTTCTCAGCTAAATCAATGACTCTATGGGACTCTGTTGTCTGATTGAATATCTTTACTCTCTCACCTTCAGCTGGAGGATTCTCTATCGCTAGTCTTACGCAATTCACTGAATCCCTCAAGTGTATGAATGCTCTAGTTTGACCACCAGTGCCATATACTGTTAGAGGATGTCCTACTGCTGCTTGCATTAGGAACCGATTCAACACAGTACCGTAGTCCCCACCATAATCGAATCTGTTGATGAAGTCCTCATGCGACTCTGTCTCTTTAGTAGACGTTCCCCATACTATTCCCTGATGCAAATCAGTTATCCTAATCTTATCATTCTTGTTGTAATAATAGAACAACATCTCATCATTTACCTTAGTCACATGATAAATACTACCAGGATACGCAGGATGAAGTATCTCAGTTTCCACATCTCCAATTTTAACATTCAGGTATCCTTCAGGAATTGCTGCTCCCTCGTTGCCATATCCATACACTCCAGTAGTTCCCAAATGAATTAAGTGAATATCCAAACCAGACTCCACTATTGCACATAGTATGTTGTTCGTAGCATTGATATTGTGAGATACCGTAAGCCGCTTATGATAAGATGACCTCATGGAATATGGAGCAGACTTCAATTCAGCATAATGAATGATAACATCTGGATTCAATAATTGTATGGTTGACAATAATTTATCATACTCTATGGCAACATTGAATTCAAACTGAGGTATTGTTGCTCCAGTCATCTCCTTCCATGTGCTAAGTCGTTGATCTAAAGATCGAATTGGTGTTAATGGAAATTCTCCTAACTCCTCATCTATCCTTCTTCTCGATAGATTGTCAACTATGGCTACCTGATACCCTGCCTTAGATAGATGCATGGTAGTCGGCCAACCACAGAATCCATCTCCACCGATAATTAAGACGAACATTGACATCTACCTCCAATAAGATTTTTCAACTCCGCTAAACATTCATCACAAATTAATTTACTTCCGACACCACCAACTATCTTTTTTGGTGACCCTATGAGTCTTATCCATTCCTTCAAATCGATGTTATCATCATTAAATGAATAACCGTCCCTAAGACATAATCGATTACAGAAGGAACAGGAAATTGCAAATCTTGAATATCTCATATTTACCTCTCAATCATTACAAACCTAGCAATTTTTTGTGAGTATTTATTCTTGTGTGGCATCCACTGCTTATTAATAAAACAAGATGCCTGTATCATATGATCATCTGAGAAGTCCGTATATAATGCCCTGTTACTCTTAAAATTTTTAACTGGCTCATAACCCCATTCTTTGAACTTGTCAGGTTGAAATACACCAGCAGAAATAACATACTTTGTCCTAAATCCATTTTCGATGAACCACCGCATCTGTCTCTCTAAACTCCTATCCTCATTGTACATCGTAGGATGCAACTCCATAACTATCTTTCCCTCATAATCTGTGGTCTCAACTAATTCTCGCATCCCATCTAATACCTCAACTTCACTACCCTCTATATCAAACTTAATTAATTCAGGAGGATACAACTCCTTACAGAATTCAGTCATCGTTGTTATTTCTACTGGTATCGGTTTTGGTTTGGTATTTTTAGTCTTTGTCATCCCACCCAAATTCGAACTCTTCCCTACATAGAAGTCAGCCTTTCCCATTCGATTAGATATCCCAATAGGAAACACTTCTACTCTATCCTGGAAATTATTCATCTGGACATTATCTCTCAATCTCTCCACATTAGCTGGATCTGGTTCTACTGCATAAACCTTACCATTCGGCCCAACTAGATCAGCCATCAAAAGAGTAATATATCCAATATTTGCTCCCAGATCCATTACTGTCATACCACCTTTGACTTCTTCCCTGATGACATGTAGTAATTCTGGTTCTCTTTCCTTACCCTTCTTTATTCCCCTGAGGTCTTTATGGATACCACCCTCTTTGGGGTCTAATGACATTTTGTACTTGCCTACTTGGTAGATCATTTTATTTCTTCCTTAATTTCGCTTTGATCGGAACCTCACTTGGGAATACTGTCCATTCACCATCTCCCATCGCTGTCTCTAAATGCCTAACATGCTTCACTATCTTCCTAGTCCCTTCTGGTTCAATACTAGCCGATTGATCTGATCCAAACATACTCCTATCCAGAGTAATATGAAACTCCAACATCTCAATCCCCAAGGCTGCTGCAGCAATCATGTTAGTGAGACCAGGAGAATGATTAGAGAAACCTATCTTGTAATCAGGATAATCCATCTTCAGAGTCTTAATAAAATTAATATTAGACTCTTCTGGAGGAGTTGGGTATGTGGCTGTACATGCCAGAATATAGGCAATCTGTGGACCAAAGTATTTGACCGCTGCATTCACTTCCTCATAGGTTGACATCCCAGTAGATAGAATAACAGGAATATTCGTGAACCGCATTTCTTCCAGAATATCGAAATCTGTCAACATGGCTGACGCAACCTTCATATACGGTACATTCAAATCCTTTAGTACCTTCACTGATTCAACGTCCCATGGAGATGCAAACCATCCGATATCCCGTGATTCACAATATTCTGTTATCTCTTGATATTCTTCCTTGTCAAACTCCAAACCTCGTTTTAGATCTCCATTTGTAGGCCCAAATGGATTCTCTCTAGGAGTCGCTAATTCCTCAGGGGTATATACCAAATCAATCGTTCGCTTCTGAAACTTCACATAATCACAATTGGCATTTGCCGCTACATCTATCAATTCCTGTGCTATCTTCATGTCACCATTATGGTTAATACCGATCTCTGCTACGATTTTACACTTACTCATAATTAACCTCCTTTGGTTGCTTCAACATAAAGCCCATATTCGTGGTAGGGACCTAAATCCTTACCTTCATATACTTTAGAGCACTTTCCATATTTCAACTTCTTTATGTCGGTAAAACCTGCTTTTCTTAGTTGATACCCTAATGTTTCAAAATCAAATCCCGTTTTGTGACCACTCCTCCTCTTTTTGTCAGGTTTATTCTTATTATCCAATGATACAATCCAAGGTAACAAATGACCAAGTTTAGTATCTGGATAATAACTGGCCTTATGTGGCCTTCCCTTGCCCCTAAGCATTTTAGGAGATTTGAAATACCATTGCATCCCTATCTCAAAATCAGGAACTACTATCCTGATTGTTCCTCCCTTCTTTAGTGTCCTGAGTATCTCCCTCAAAACAAATAAAACCAAATCTGGACTAACATGCTCTAGTGTCATAGACATGTAATAATTGTCTACCTCGTTATCACCTAGAGGTAACGGTTTTCCTGAATTGATGTCATATTCGTAATCTGATCCAACCGCAATGTCCATTATTTTCCATTTTCCACCTTGTGTGTCTGGATGTTTTGCTCCACCAAAATCAATATTCAACATTTTACAACTCCTCTATGTTAACTAAGTTTAAATCAGGATAGAGTAACGTATCTGTATATCCTACACAGAACTCTCCTCCAACCTTCTTCATACGTTTCTGTGAAAACCACACTATGAAATTCTTCAGATGTGCCGTCCCATGAGGTAATTCTGGATCCTTTCCCTCATGATCCTTATTCGTCTGACAATGTGTTTCCCCAAATTCCTTTCTTCCTGTCCAAAAATATTTAGAATTATTCATGTCTGTACCAAAAAATACTACCTTTTTATATTCAAACCTCCAAAATAACTCAAGAATCATCGTAAGTGATGCATTCAAATTACAAGTTAGAATCTCAGGATTTTTCTTCGGTCTATATTTCGGGACAATGTCTTTCTTTTTCGAATTGATCTTATGCATTTTGTATCCATAAATGTACTCATGTTCTCCTATTACGTCTAAGAGATATTTCCTATCTCTGTTTATGATGAATATTGTTTCCTTGAATCGATCTCCTGATTCAATTCTACGCTTCTTCCATATCTCTCTATTGTATTTCTTGACCTCAACATGATAAAATTTAGGAGTAAATGGATGATACAACCAGTTATTTGTTGTCCAAGTATCAAAAGTTGAAATCTTTTCCCATTGAGCCTCTGTTATATTGTTGATTGATTCTCCACTACCTAAGAAGACTGCTATGTCTGATCCCTTGTGTTTGAAAATATCTTTAATGCTTTGCAAATTATGCCTCCGTTATATGCAAGTTATTAATATCATTAGGTAATTCCTTACAGTAAGTTATCATGTAATAACTTATGTTGGGGTGTTCCCTAACAATATCTAAGAATGTTTCAATCATCTTTATTTTTTTGGCCTTTTTACTGTGGTGCTTCGAATTCTTCTTGACCAAATAGTCTTCCTGGTAAAATTCTAACCCCACAATCCATATGTTTTTTGGTCTAATAATATCAGAAACATACAAGATGCTGTTCAGACCTGTGTTCCTAGTCTGTAGTAATCTCTCTGTGTAAGAATCTGGAAAATACTCATGATTAGGAACTCCCATCTTCTTGTAATGTCTCTCAATTGGTCTAGATCGCTTGTACATCTCCCTAGTAAATGCAAACACCATCTTCTTAATATTGAAATCCTTGTAGTCTACTCTACGTAATCCAGCATCATCCATGGAGTTCACAACATGAATTATCTCTTTCCCCTTAATGTATGGTTCTACCTTCCTTATCTCTTTCTTGAAATCATTCACAATATAACAGCAGTTGAATGTCTTGTGGATGCTTTTCACACGTGTAAGTGATTTCCCCCTAAGGAGAATTCCAACATTATTCACCAGTAGGCACTCCCCAGAAATGACACTTGCTGCAAAAAGGAACCATGTCTCTTCTACCTGCAATATGTAATTCCTTCATCATGATCCTCTTTTGGGAGTACCACATATTATACAGATTGCCGTGGTTCATATCTCCTATGATTAAATCACCCTCTGGATCAAATCTTACACAGACAGAAACATTCCCATATCTGTCTATTGCCAAATGATGCATCAAATCTAAACAAACTCCTATCTCTGGGATAGTTGGCTTTCCTCTCTTGTAATTAAAACTGCCCTCAGGAGCGTGTAGGAGCCTCGTAATGATGAGCTGATCTAATGCTTCATATCGAGTCCTATCTACTTTTCCAATCAATCTGAGGTTAACGTAGGGCCTCCTAGACCCCTTTCTGTGCAAGAACTCCTTAATGATCTTATATTGCTCATCTGCTTCCTCATCATTCTCAAATATAGAAATTGATAGAGTATCCAGATTATTTACGATCTCATCAAACTTCTCTAAGAGGAGCTTACCATTAGTTACTGTATTCACCAAACAACGTTTCTTCTTGAAGAGTTCTACAGCATCACCAAACCTCGGATACAGTAATGGCTCTCCATTGTTATGTACCTGAATTACCAAACCCTCTGTGACATCATTGGCTATCTTCTCTACTAAGCCCCATTCCATATCGCCATATTTCAAATCATGATATATCTTGTCCCTCTTTCGCCTACCACACATCCAACAGCCTTTGTTGCACCTCGATGTCAACTCTACATTTATTGTAGTTAATCCATTACAACCCATTTGCTGTCCAACCTCCATCTATGATTAAATCGGCTCCTGTCATGTAGGACGAAGCGTTTGATGCTAAAAATATTGCTGGTCCAACCAATTCCTCTGGACGACCAAACCGTTTGATCATCATTCTGTTTATCCTAGCATCATGTTTTTTCCTATCCTGGTAACTTGCCTCTGTCATCTTTGTCCTAAAATATCCTGGACAGAGACTGTTTACCCTTATACCCATATGAGCTAAATCTGATGCCAAGGCCTTAGTTAACATCCTTACTCCTCCCTTGGATGCTACATATGCTTGATTATCTGGAAAGCCCATTATGGATCCTATGCTGGTAACGTTCATTATTGATCCTCCTGAACCCATTAATCCAACAACCTCTTTTGTCACATTGTAAGTTCCCGTCAGATTTGTGGCTATCGTCTTATCCCATCTCTTTGGGTCCGTCATACCAGCACAATTAATCAGAACATCTATTTTAATGTCTAATCTGGCCAAAAAAAATCTAGAAGCATTCATTATAGATTCAATATCACTGATATCCATAACAAAACCAAGTACTTGAGGAAACTTCAATAATCTATCCAGTTCATCACTTATCTGAGATGTCCTCGTAGATACTATAACCTCAGCACCATTGTCTACAAAACCCTGTGCGAGTGCTAAGCCTATTCCACTATTGGCCCCTGTTATGACTACATTCTTGTTTCTTACAGAGAATGGATTCACGTCTCTTTCCTCATCAGTTTATTGATGTTTTTTAGGTCCTCTACACCATCAACCTGAAATGATTCCCAAAATGGAACTTCTACATATCCTATTTTGCCTCCTATGCGACATTGGGTCTCTTCAAACATTTTTCTGGTTGTTACATAAAAGCCTCCTGTCTCAATTAGAATATGACGCTCTCTATCCTGTCTTCTGCCTCTTTCTCTAGGGTGATAATTTATTGGGATTATCGTGTAACCAGACTCAGGAAAATGTTTCTGATTTAAACTCCATATCAACATATCATTTGTCTTCACAGCACTAAATACACTGTCATATCCACCATGCTCAACCATATTGATTCCCATGTTAATATACCTCTCAGTTAACATAGGAGAAGTTGGTTGAATCAACACAATGATGTCATAATCTACTTGACTAGTAAAGTATTCCATTACAGATTCTGTGGAAGCTTCATCTGTGGCATATTCCTCTGGTCTATCCTGAACATAACATGACGGAAACTTCTGCTTACACATATGCCTAAATACTTTGCTGTCTGAACTAACCCACGTTTCATGAACATGGGATAGGAGAGATGCCCTAACTGTATGAAATAACATTGGTTCGCTATTAACTGGTTTGATGTTCTTTTCGTAGATTCCTTTACTACCGCCCCTTGCTGGTATCAGTGATACGATCTTTCTCATTCTTCATTACCTCCAGATACTCTTTTGCCATGTGTTCGATTCTTAAAACTTCTGGAATTACCACCCTTCGTCTATCCTTTGCTATCTCTACCATTGCTTCAATCAGGTTCTTCTTCAGTTGTTTCGGTAGTTTGTTATGCTCTTCTCTATAATGTGGGCATGGTTCTATCCCTTCATAATCTCCTTCACATACTATACAGCCTTCTGTGAATTTACACATCTCAGCTGCGCCACCACATGCATTCGTTGAGATCACTGGGATTCCCGCCCCTATTGCTTCCACTACTGAACTAGGACACCAATCTCTCTTTGACAAATGAAAAGACATATCTGACATTCTTATCACATCTACCATCTCTTTATGTTTAACCATACCATGATACTTTAACTTTGGGTGCTTAACTACCTTATTATTATGAAGTTTCCCAAAGATGTGCAATTTAGAATCAGGATAAATCTTTTCAAATTCCAAAAACAGATCAATTATCTCTTTTAGTCTTTTATGTCTCCTCCACTTAGCCATCACTACAATGTTAATTCCCTCATGGTCTATATGATCACCAGCCCAGTTCTCTTTAATCCCATTGTAGACTATTCTAGTTCTGGCATCTTTCTTTCTAGGCTTCAGATAGATCTCACACATATCTTGCGAATACTGACTCTGGTATATAATCGAATCAGCCAAATGATGTGAAAAGGAATTATTCATCTTCTTGTAGGGCTTATCTGTATCATAGTATATTCCATCTAGTCTCAGAACCAAGGGAAGATTAGTTTTGGTCTTTCTAGTGATAAATGACAACTGAACATCACAGCCTTTTGGTTTATCATGGATAGTACAACCTAGACTGTTCCATACAGGCTCCATCCTGTGAATGACTATGTGCCTTTTAGCGTCTAGAAATATTTTCATACTTTATCTCCGCTACCACTAACAGCGTTTTACCATCGACATTACTATTTCTTATTCTGAATCCAGATCTCTTCAGAAGATGCCCTATGGTATCTACATCAAACCAGCAAATATGACCTGGATTGGCCCTAGCAACTTGCTTTATTCTGCCTGATTTCCTGAAGTATGGATGTGCCACATTAGGCGTTGAGATTAGAAGTCTTCCATCATTCTCTAACAGTAATTTGATATTGTCTAAGCAGGTTGTCAGATTTCCGATATGTTCGATTACGTCTGTCATAACCACCACATCAAACAATCCATGTTTCCTAATGAATGGTTCCACATGGTAGTAATCAGTAATATCCATATAATACAGATCAGGAATCTTTAGTTCTTCTACCTTCTTCCAGTCTCTGTCTACCCCTATTACACTTGATGCTTCCCCTTTACGATATCTGAGCAATTTAGAACACGGGTTGTTTTCGTTATTCCCTATGGATCCAATGTCCAGGGCCTTCTTACCCTTTATTCTTTTCTCAACAAATATGATTACATCCTCTGCAGTCATTCTCTATCCTTTACACTAGGGTTAACATGGACATTCAATCTTGTCTTGTCATATGGAATTCCAATGAATTTCGATACTTTGTGTAAATTCTCATGTAGATCTTCCATATTAACTTCCATATATTTGGATTCTGGCAGTCTTTTCTTGAGTCTATCCCATTGGTCCCTTGTCTCATGCCAGTACCAAATCATTCTCTGTTTAACATTCATCCTGTACCATTCTCTTCTAGGCATCATATTAATGGTAGATGCATCCAAGGGCGTATATAAGGTTTCTCTCCAGAGTCTATTAGCGAACTTAGTATACGTTTCTGGTTCCATGGTGTTCTGTCTGTATTTGTATCTTTTCAGGAAGGATCTTACTGTGTCATCCATGTTCCTTTCTACATACAGTATCTTGTAATCATAACCTGTCTTGTCTAAGGAATATCCAAAGTATCTGCCTATTTTGTTATCAGTCACAAATATATTATCCAGTGGTTCTTCTGCTTTGGTCAATCTGATGATTATTTGTCTCTTGATGAATTCAGCTCCTTCCTTGGATGCTGTCTTCATACCTTCTTCTTTGATCTTCCTTATTGGCATACTATGGAACGGTTCATGAGCAACTATATTATTCCCTACGTGACGGAATCCCCTCTTGTCATAGTCAGCATGTCCGAATACACTAGATAAGAAACCAGTGCCACTTCTACCTGTTGTGAATGTACAAATGAATGTTGTCATTACATTTTCTTCAGCTTGTCTAGGTACTTCTGGTATTTCTCGTCTTTCGTACCAAATGCTGATTTATGACCACTCCACATGACAGAATCATCACTGCAGGCATGATCCAGATATCTTCTATCCAGCATAAGGAAATTGACCTCTTCCTTCATATTCTCATATGTGGATGCCATAGTCTTTTGGTCCTTACACAGAAATAGACGACCATCCATAGCAGTGTCATACCAAGTCTTGAGATATCTCTTGGCATTATCTGTTGACCTAGCAGCAATAAAACCACTAGCAACCTTAGTCTCTGATACATACACAAAGCCAACATCATAATTCTTCATCTGTTCTTTGAGTTCTGTCAGGGGCTTAATCATGAGAGTATCCACATCAGCTGTAATAAAGAATTCTTCCTCGTCATATAATTTCATTGCATCCAGGAGATATCCACCTCTCCTACAGGTCAACTGGAACCTCAATGGTTGTCCTCTGTTTAGGCCCTTATTGTAATTGTCTGCTACGTTAGGATCGAACTCTATTTTCTCATGAATGACAGTATCCACGCAGGGATAATTGTAGAGCGCATCCTTCTGTTCCTTAGTCAGATTGAATGCATGACAGTAAATCTTAGCGTCTGGCTCTTGTAGACTAATGGATTTTGTCAGTGGTTCAATGAAATGGAAATACTTATTGTCAAAAAAGAATACAATTACCATTATTTATTCCTCATATACAGTAGGGTGTTGGCTT
>Ga0180438_10007889_pt1 | contig 13714 bp, 11 predicted proteins | sample SS_ome_12_FD_132455 | JGI IMG/M metagenome (GOLD analysis project Ga0180438, IMG submission 132455) | Hypersaline lake sediment archaeal communities from the Salton Sea, California, USA - SS_3_D_2 metaG | ecosystem: Environmental > Aquatic > Non-marine Saline and Alkaline > Hypersaline >... | reverse complement strand
TCTACACCACGCGCCCGGACACGCTGATGGGTGTCACCTACGTCGCTGTTGCCAGCGAGCACCCGCTGGCGAAGAAGGCCGCTGCCGGCAATCCCGACTTGCTGGCTTTCATCGAGTCCTGCAAGTCGACCGGCACCGCGGAAGCCGATCTCGCGACCATGGAAAAGAGGGGCATGGACACCGGCTACCAGGCGATACACCCGATCACCGGCGAAACGGTCCCGGTCTGGGCCGCAAATTTCGTATTGATCGAGTACGGCTCCGGCGCGGTGATGTCGGTGCCGGGCCACGATACGCGCGACCATGCGTTTGCCCTGACCTACGGCATCCCGATCAAGCAGGTCATTTTTCCGGCTGACGGTTCCGAGTTTTCGGTCGAGGGCGAAGCCTTTGTCGACAGGGGGGTTCTCGGCAATTCGGGTGAATTCGACGGTCTGACCTCCGAACAGGCTTTCGATGCGATCGCGAACAAGCTTGAATCGATGGGCAAGGGCAGCAAGCAGGTCAACTACCGCCTGCGCGACTGGGGCGTGTCGCGTCAGCGCTACTGGGGCACGCCGATCCCGATTATCAATTGCGAAAGCTGCGGCGCTGTTGCGGTTCCGGAAGACCAGCTGCCCGTGGTGCTGCCGGAGGACGTTGATTTCAGTGAAGGCATCGGTTCGCCGATCAAACACATGCCGGAATTTTACGAGACCGAATGTCCGCGTTGCGGCGGCAGGGCACAGCGCGAAACCGATACATTCGACACCTTTTTCGAATCCTCCTGGTATTACGCGCGCTATGCCTGCCCCGATGCCGGCGCCATGCTGGACCAGCGTGCGGATTACTGGCTGCCGGTCGATCAGTACATTGGCGGTATCGAGCATGCAGTGCTGCACCTGCTCTACGCGCGTTTCTTCCACAAGCTGATGCGCGACGAGGGCCTGCTAATATCCGATGAGCCGTTCACCCGCCTGCTGACGCAGGGCATGGTGTTGAAAGACGGCAGCAAGATGTCGAAGTCCAAGGGCAACACGGTTGACCCGCAGGGGCTGATCGATCAGTACGGCGCCGACACCGTCCGCCTGTTCACCATGTTCGCATCACCGCCGGACCAGTCGCTCGAATGGGACGACAAGGGCGTCGAAGGGGCATCGCGGTTTCTGAAGCGCCTGTGGAATGTTGCGTCCGTTATCGCCGAACAGGAATCCGGCCCGCTGGATCCGGCGCGTCTGAGCGAAGACCAGAAAGCACTGCGCCGGAAGCTGCACGAGACCATGCGCAAGGTCAGCGATGATATCGGTCGTCGTTATACGTTCAATACCGCGATCGCGGCGATTATGGAGCTGCTGAATGAACTTGGCCGCTTCGGCGACGACTCGGATCAGGGCAGGGCGGTCATGCGTGAAGCCATCGTCGCGGTCGTGTTGATGCTGTCACCGATTGTGCCCCACATATGCCAGGCGCTGTGGCGGCAACTGGGTCACGACTCACTGGTCGCCGATCAGTCATGGCCGGCCTGGGATGAGTCGGCACTCGAACGCGACAGCATTGAACTGGTAGTTCAGGTCAACGGCAAGCTGCGATCCAGGATCCATGTGCCGGTGGGTGCCGATAATGATGCGATAGAAAACATTGCGCTGAACGATGAAAGGATACAGATCAATATCAGGGATAAAACCGTGCGCAAGGTGATCGTTGTGCCCGGCAGGCTGGTAAACCTCGTGGTGACGTGATGTCCGGTTTGCGCGTATTCAGCCTGGTATTGATGTCATTTGCGCTTCTTGCCTGCGGGTTTCATTTACGCGGCTCCTACCAGCTTCCCGACCATCTTTCGCCGCTTTATCTCGACAAGGACTCGATGAGTCTGCTGCTGTACAAGGAGCTGCGTTCCGCGGTCAGGGCCAGCGGTGCTGCACTGACCGATGATGGAGACGCTGCCGCCTCGATACTCAAGGTCGACAACGAACAGCAGACGCGCGACGTGATCTCGGTCGATTCGCTGGGTCGTGCGCGCGAGTACCGTCTGAAATACCGGCTGGTATTTTCACTGCAGGCGGAGGGTGAAAACGTGATTGACCGCAGTACCATACTGCTCGAGCGCAACCTCCTGTTCAATCCCGAGGCCGTGCTCGGCGTCGCCGAGGAAACGCAGAATATCTACAAGGACATGATTCGCGACAGCACCGGCCAGATACTGCTCAGGCTGCAGGCCCTCAAGTAGCCCCGCGCTCATGAATGTCCGACCCGATCAGCTGGCAGGCATCCTCAAGCAAAAGCTTCATCCGGTTTACATGATCAGCGGCGACGAGCCGCTGCAGCTCATGGAGACTTCAGACAGTGTACGCGCAGCCTGCCGACGCCACGAGTATTCCGAGCGCGAAGTGCTCGATGCGGATGCCGGCTTCGACTGGCAGCGATTCCGCGACGAAGCCAACAGCCTCTCCTTGTTCGCGAGCCGCCGCATTCTGGACCTTCGCCTGCCGACCGGGAAACCCGGCAGGGACGGCGGCCAGGCATTGAAAGACTATGTGGCGAACCCGCCCGAAGATACGGTTTTGCTGATCACGGCCGGTAAACTGGAAGCGGCGCAGAAAAAAAGCGCCTGGTTCAAGGCGCTGGATCAGGCAGGTGTGATCGTGCAGTGCTGGCCCGTCGGAGCGGACGGCCTGACGGCCTGGGTCAAACAGCGGTTCCAGGCGCGCGGCATGCAGGCCGGCAGGGAGGTCGTCGACTACGTGTGCCAGCGCGTCGAAGGCAATCTGCTGGCTGCCGCGCAGGAAATCGACAAGCTGCATCTGCTGGTCGGGCCGGGCGCGGTTGATATCGAAGATGTGCGCGAGGCCGTTGCCGACAGCGCACGGTTCAGCGTGTTCGAGCTCGCCGACAGCGCGCTGGCCGGTGACCGGACGCGTGTAATACGCATCCTTCACGGCCTGCACGCCGAAGGCATCGAGCCGGTCCTGGTGACCTGGGCGTTGGCGAAAGACATTCGCCTGCTCGCCGCGGTATCGGCGAATCGTGACGCGGTGGATTATGCGCTGAAGCGGGCCGGTGTCTGGCAGAACAGGCTGTCGCTGTACAAGGCCTGCCTCGCGAGGCACAGTACGACCCGTTTCAATCGGCTGCTGCAGCGATGTGCCCGGATCGACGCGATCACAAAGGGACAGCAGCCGGGCAATGTCTGGGACGAGCTGCAGACACTGGGATACCAGCTGGCCGGGTAGCAGGATGGGAGCTGGTCGGGTAGCGAAGTAAAAATATTGCAGCGGTGCCCCATAGCTATAAAAAGCACCGCCGCAATATACTGCCTTGAAAAGAGGGTATCCGTGCGGATACCGCGTGATCCGGCATGATGCTGCTGAACCGGATCCTGACTCCTGTTGAGAAGCAGCGCGCAAATATTAGGAAAGTCTTATATTTAAGTCAAACTCCCTGGCCGAATGAAAATTTCTGCAAGTGTCGCTTTTTATGACAGCTATCAGATCTATTACTCGTTGATTCATAACGACTAAATGTGTTGGCGTCGGGCGGCATGGACTCAGCCGCCAATTGTCGAAATCAGATAACGTTGCGTGAGGTTTGAGTAGTACTTTTTAACTCTATGAAATACAACGAGAAATAATTTTCTCAACAGTCCTGATAGAAAATTTTTGTCATTTTTTTTTACACTCCGCAAAGGGGGTCTGTTGGACGATGATTAAAACATAGCTATCCTGCGAACGATAGAATATATAACACAGGAAACATTTGATTAATAAATGATGCCAGGAAACCTGGCATTAAGTTTGCATCGTTTTAATGAAATGTGCACATATACAAATCGAATTTGTTTTTTTTGGGGGATAATGCGGGTATGGATCCAAAAGATCTGGTAAAACTAGCTACACTGGCCTTCGCAGTTACTTACGCATCATATTCGCAGGCTGCAACCTACGGTTTTGATTGCATTACGCACAATATTGCCGGGGACTGCGCAGTCGGCGAAGCGCAACTGACGGTTGATGTCACCGATGCAGGAGGCAACCAGGTTCTGTTTACCTTCAACAACGCGGGACCGGCTGCATCTTCTATAGCTGACATTCTTTTCGACGATGGTACAACGCCATCTTTGCTTGCGATCGCTGATATTGATAATACCGATCCCGGTGTTAGTTTTTCGGTGAGTTCTGCCCCGCCAGTATTGCCGGGCGGGAACAATGCGACTCCACCGTTCAACCCGACTTCAGGCTTGACGGCAGATTCTGACCCGCCAGTTCAGCCGCTGGGTGTCAATCCCGGCGAGTCCGTCGGCATATTGTTCGATCTTCAGGCCGGGGCGGGGTTTGCGGATGTATTGGCTGATATCGGTGATGGCGACCTGCGCATCGGTATTCATGTTCAGGGATTCGACACCGGTGGGAGCGAAAGCTTCGTTAATTTTGTGCCAGTACCAGCAGCGGTCTGGCTGTTTGGTTCCGGTCTGCTTGGGCTCGTTGCTATAGCAAGAAGACGCCGTGTCTGAAACCTGAAAGAGCAAACAAATAATAAAAAACGGCCCTGGTCCAAAGGGCCGTTTTTTTTACCTCGAAATCTTCGATTGTGTTCCATTATAATGGCTGAATCTAACAGTTTGTTTAATAAGACTTTGTGCGAGAGTAAAAATGAGTGCCAAGGCTGAGCTGGTACAGATGGACGTCAAGGCGTATATGAACGATGTGGGTCTGCGAGCCCGGGCGGCTTCGCGCGATATTGGCAGGGCGGAGACCGGCGCCAAGAACGCTGCGCTGAACGCGATTGCGGACCTTATCGATGCGCAGGCCAGGACGCTGAAACAGGAAAACGCGCGTGACCTGGAAGCGGGCAGGGCCAACGGGCTCGACGAGGCCCTGCTTGACCGGCTGGAACTTACCGATGCGCGCATCGCCGCGATGTCCGAGGGGCTGCGCCAGATCGCCGCGCTGCCGGACCCGGTCGGGGAAATCACCGGCATGGCCTACCGGCCGTCCGGCATCCAGGTCGGGCGCATGCGCGTGCCGCTGGGCGTTATCGGCATCATCTACGAGTCGCGTCCGAACGTGACCGCGGATGCAGCGGGTCTGTGCCTGAAGGCTGGTAATGCCGCCGTGCTGCGCGGCGGATCCGAGGCGATTCATTCGAACCAGGCGATTGCGGCCTGCATACGTTCGGGCCTGGCCGAGGCGGGATTGTCGCAGGACGTGGTGCAGGTGATCGAGACCACGGACCGGGCGGCCGTGGGCGAGATGCTTAAAATGAAGCAAAGCATCGACGTGATCATTCCGCGCGGCGGCAAGGGCCTGATCGAGCGCATTTCAGCCGAATCCGAGGTGCCGGTGATCAAGCACCTGGACGGCATCTGCCACGTGTACATCGATGCCGATGCCGATTACAGGAAAGCGGTCAAGGTTGCTTTCAACGCCAAGACCCAGCGCTATGGCACCTGCAACACCATGGAAACCCTGCTGGTCGCCGAGGCGGTTGCTGCCGATGTTCTGCCGGACCTGTGCGCTCACCTGGAGAACGAGGGGGTCGAGCTGCGCGGTTGCGATAAAACACGCGCCCTGGTCGAAGGTATCAATGCGGCAGACGATGCGGACTGGGATACCGAGTACCTGGCGCCGATCCTGTCGATTCGTGTGGTCGACGGCATCGACCAGGCCATTGATCATATCAATGCCCACAGCTCGCAGCATACCGAGTCTATTATTACAGAGAGCTATACGACCGCGAGGCGCTTCCTGCGCGAAGTGGATTCGAGCTCGGTCATGGTGAATGCATCGACGCGGTTCGCCGACGGTTTCGAATACGGCCTGGGCGCGGAGATCGGCATCAGTACCGACAAGCTGCACGCACGCGGCCCTGTCGGACTGGAGGGCCTGACCAGCCAGAAGTTCATCGTACTCGGTGACGGGCATATACGAGAGTGAGCAATTAACAGTTAACAGTGAACAGTGGTTTGTTTGTAGCCTGGATTAGCGCAGCGTAATCCGGGTTCATATGTAAAGTGAGTCGTGAACGTCTTGTGTGTATTGAATGTCGCCTGGATTAGTCCCCAGCTGTTGACACCCTGTCCCCCGGTCATCGTGCAAACCCAATGATCGGCGTCCTGGGCGGTACCTTCGATCCGGTTCATTTCGGGCACCTCCGCCCTGCGCTCGAGGTCATGGAGGCGGTCGGCCTTGAGCAGGTCCGTTTTCTTCCGAACAGCATTCCACCGCATCGTGAAACGCCGTGGCTCGATGTGGCGAACCGGCTGGAACTGCTCACAACCGCCATCGATGACCAGCCCGGTTTCGTGCTGGACCGGCGTGAACTGGACCGGGCGGGCCATTCCTACATGGTGGATACGCTGGAGTCGCTGCGTGAAGATTTTCCCGGAGAAGCGCTGTGTTTGATTCTCGGTATGGATGCGTTCATGGGGCTGCGGCAGTGGCACCAATGGCGGCGGCTTCCTGATCTTTGCCACGTGGTTGCGACGACCCGGCCGGGTTTTGCGCTGGAAGAAAAGCGGGTGCAGGAGCTGCCGTTCGAACAGGCCCGCAGCGTGCCTGATCTATCGCAAGTGGCCAGCGGCCGATTCCTGTTACAATCAGTGACGCAGCTCGACATATCCGCAAGCCGTATCAGGGAACTGCTGGCAAACGGGCAAAGCGTGCGTTATCTGCTGCCTGACGAGGTAAACAACAAATTGATGATGATGGTGAAAAGCTGAATATGGGTGTTGACGAAACCAGGGCGCTGGTAATGAGTGCGCTCGAGGACCTTAAAGCCGAGGATATAGTCGAGCTGGATGTGCGTGACAAAACTGACGTGACTGATTACATCATTGTCGCCAGTGGAAACTCCAGCCGGCACGTGAAGTCCATCGCGAACAACGTGGTCATGGAGGCAAAAAAAGCCGGGCACCCGCCGATAGGGGTTGAAGGCGAAACCGATGGCGAGTGGATGCTGGTTGACCTGGCCGATGTCGTGGTGCACGTCATGCAGCCGCAGGTACGCGATTTTTACGATCTCGAAAATCTCTGGCAGGTTGATCTTTCCAGGAAGCAGGAATCTCTGTAGTCAGTGCGCATTCACCTGATTGCCGTCGGCCAGAAAATGCCGGCATGGGTCACGCAGGCCTGCGATGACTACCGCAAACGCCTGCCGCGCGAATTATCGATCAACACGGTCGAAGTGGCACTGATCAAACGGGGCAAGCATCCGGATATCCAGCGCGTCGTTAGAGATGAAAGCAGGAAGGTGCTGAACGCGGTTCCGGCAGACTGCCGTCTGATCGCGCTGGATGTCAGGGGCAAACAGATTACCACCGAGGGTCTCGCGGCGTCGCTTGATGGCTGGATGCAGCAGGGTCAGGACATCGCGATTGCGATCGGCGGCCCCGACGGCGTGTCGAAAGAGCTGCTGCAGGCGGCAGACCAGACCCTGTCGCTTTCAGGCATGACGTTCCCGCATCCGCTGGTCCGGATCATCATTTTCGAGCAGCTTTATCGTGCCTGGAGCATTCTGAACAACCACCCGTATCACCGCGCCTGAGCCCGGGCACGACGTATGAGCAAGCAGTTGATACTCGCATCAGCATCGCCGCGAAGAAGGGAACTCCTCGACCAGATCGGAGCCGAATTCAGTGTTCATCCGGTGGATATGGATGAATCCATGCTGCCCGGCGAAGGCGTGCTGCAGCATGTTCAACGCCTGGCTTCCGAGAAAGCGCGTACCGGATTTGAGCAGCTTTCCCGGAAACAGGCGGGCCTGGCGGTGCTGGCCGCGGATACCGTGGTCGAAATCGAGGGGGATGTTCTTGGCAAGCCCGAAAGCGAGCAGCAGGCGCGCGCATTTTTGGCTAGACTTTCAGGAAAGATACACCGGGTGCACACGGCTGTTGCGCTGGTGACTGACGAGAAGGAGCTGGCCGCGACCAGCAGCAGTGAAGTCGAATTCATGGCGCTCTCCGAGGCGCAAATTGCTGCTTATGTCGCCACCGGCGAACCCCTGGACAAGGCGGGCGCCTACGCGATCCAGGGCATCGCCGGACAGTTCGTGGTTAATTTGAGCGGCAGCTATTCCGGAGTCATGGGGCTTCCGCTCCATGAAACCACGCGCTTGTTCTCGGCCTGTGGCATTTCTTTCGTAATTTAATTTTCCAGAAGGACACCAATAATGTCGATGAGCAAGGAAATCCTGGTCAACATCACGCCGCAGGAAACACGCGTCGCCATGCTCGAAAACGGCATGGTTCACGAGATTTACATCGAGCGGCGTCGCAGCAAGGGCCTGGTCGGCAACGTCTACAAGGGCAGGGTCGCACGCGTGCTGCCGGGCATGGAAGCGGCGTTCGTGGAGATCGGGCTGGAACGCGCCGCGTTTCTGCACGTGTCTGATGTGGCGGAGGCGCGGCAGAATGGCAATGGATCGGGGACTCCCCATATCAGCCAGATACTGCGCGAAGGACAGGAGTTGCTGGTGCAGGTGATCAAGGATCCCCTGGGCACGAAGGGGGCACGTCTAACAACCAATATCACGATTCCGTCACGTTACCTGGTGTTCATGCCCAACTCCGACAATGTGGGCGTTTCCTCCCGTATCGAAAGCGAGGAAGAGCGGGAACGCCTGCGCAGCCTGCTGGTGTCCCAGGACGAGCGCGCCGAGGACGCGGGCTATATCATACGCACCGCTGCCGAGGTGGCGACCACGGAATCAATCAACAGCGATGTCCTCTATCTGAACCGGGTGTGGGAAGCGGTGAACCGCAACGCCAAGAATGTCCCCGCCGGCTCGGTCGTACACAAGGACCTGCCGTTGTACCTGCGCGTGCTGCGCGACATGGTTGACGAAGACCTGGAAAAAATCCGCGTGGATTCACGCGAAACCTATACCATTATGAAGGAGTTCGCCCAGAACTACGTGCCGGAGGTTGCCGATGTAGTCGAGCATTATCCGGGCGAGCGTCCGATTTTTGATCTGCACGGCGTCGAGGACGAGATCCAGAAGGGGCTGGAGCGCAAGGTGCATCTCAAGTCAGGAGGGCATTTGATTCTGGATCAGACCGAGGCGATGACGACCATCGATGTCAACACCGGTGCTTTTGTGGGCAACAGAAATCTTGAAGAGACCATTTTCAAGACCAACCTGGAAGCCGCCCAGGCGATAGCCCGGCAGCTGCGCCTGCGCAACCTGGGCGGCATCGTCATTCTTGATTTTATCGATATGGCCGAGGAAGAGCACAAGCGCCAGGTCATGCGGGCGCTGGAAAAAGCGCTGGAAAAAGACCACGCGCGTACCCAGGTCTGCGAGGTTTCCACGCTCGGGCTGGTCGAGATGACCCGCAAAAGAACCCGGGAGAGCCTGGAACATGTATTGTGCACGGTATGTCCAACCTGTGAGGGGCGGGGTACAGTCAAATCAGCTGAAACCGTATGTTACGAGATTTTCAGGGAGATACTGCGCGAAGCACGGCAATTCGATGCCAAGGAGCTGCTGGTCCTGGCCTCGCAGGATGTGGTCGACCTGCTGGTGGACGAAGAGTCCGGCAGCCTCGCCGAACTCGAAGATTTTATCGCGATACCTATCAAGTTCCAGGTTGAGGCAATGTTTACCCAGGAGCAGTATGATGTCGTGATCATGTGATCCGCCGTCAAGCACCTTAATGAGTTGAAAAAGTTCTTTTAATGGGCTGGATAAGAAAAATCCGTATCTGCCTGCTATCGTCGGTAGCGGTCGCGCTGATCGTTCTGGCGGTCGCCTTTACCGTGCTGCGCACTCTGTTGCCCCATGCGACCGGGTATATCGCCGAAATTGAAAACGGCATCAGCGCGCAGATCGGCCTTCCGGTCAGCATCGGCTCACTGGATGCGGACATGCACTGGTTTACGCCGCGTTTGAAGGTGCTGGACCTCGTCATCTACAAGGAGGGCGGCAAGGAAAAGCTGTTCACCCTGACCGAAGCCAACTTCTCTCTCGCCTATATCGACTCGATCAGATTGATGATGCCCATGGTAGGCGATATCAGCCTGCACGGCGCGGAAGTGTTTGTCGAACGCCATCCAAAGGGCAAATGGGTGATTCAGGGCTTTGAACTCTATGAGAGGGAATCCACGTCGGGTTCGGAAGAACTGATCGATCTCATCCTGAACGCTGACATCGCGCTTATTGACAGTCGCCTGCACTGGCGCGATTTTACCGGCAGAAGCCGCAACATGGATTTTGATGACGCGACTATCGCACTGGAGAATCATCTCGGCAGGCAATACATCGACATCGACGTTGGTCTGCCGGCTGATATGGGCGAACGGTTCAGGGTCGTGGCGGAGCTGGAAGGCGACCTCAGGGATCTCATGGGTCTTGAGGCGCGCCTGCACGTCAGTGGGTCCGGGCTGATATTCTCCAACTGGATCGATACGACAAGGATCAAGGAATTCGTTCGTGGCAGCGGCAGGCTGGACACGGAATTGTGGGTGCATATCAACAAGGCGAACATCACGCGCTTTTCCAGTCGAATCAGCGCCACGGATCTGGTGCTCGCAAATACCGCCGATGCCGACAAACGATGGTTTGCTAAACGGCTGCAGACGAACGTTTTCTGGCGCCAGCTCAACCAGGGGTGGCGCCTGGATGTGCGTAACCTGAATCTGCAGATGGGCGATACGGCCTGGAGAGAATCCGCGGATATCGTAGTGGCCAACGATGAATCGGACTGGCGTGTGCTGGCCAGCTATCTCAAGCCGGCCGATATGCTGCCACTAATGGATGTTCTTCCTGAAGTCGTTGACATCTCTGCATTCAAAGATTATCTCGCCTACGTGCCGGCCGGCGAGTTCTTCAATTTTGAAGCTATCTTCACTGAAGACGTGGTGCCCGACCTGCAGTTAAGCACCGGCTTCAGCAATCTCGATCTGAATATTCCGGATAGGGGTATCGCCGTCTGGGGGCTTGATGGCGCGCTGGAAATCGACAGCATGAAAGCGGCTCTGTTACTGGAGGCCAGCGACGTTGTTGCCAGGACAGGCGACCTGTTTCGTTGGCCGTTCGAACTGGACAGAATCAGCGGCAAGGTCGAACTGGAACTCGCGGACGACGGACTCGAGATCAGTACATCCGCGTTACACGTCAGTAATCAGCACATAGAAACGGTCACTCGCGCGTCCGTCGATATTTCTTCCGACAGGCAGGTGTTTATCGACTTGCACACCAATGGCGCAAACGGTATCGGCAAGTACGCCCATCGGTATGTCCCCGCATCCATTATGTCGGAATCACTGGTCGCCTGGCTGGACGCCGCTTTCGTGGAAGGTTATGTGCCCGAGGGCAGCTTCATTTTTCACGGCATGGCCAACGAATTTCCTTTTGATGATCACCAGGGTGTAATGCAGGTGAAGTTCGACGTCAAAGACGGCAGGCTGCATTTTCTGGATGGGTGGCCCGATATCAGAAATTCTTCCGCGACGGTGCGCTTCCACAATGCGGCACTTTTCGTTGAGAACGGCCGCAGCAGGGATAAAAGTGGCAGTACCGCTGAGGTCAGTGCAAGTATTCCCGATTTGAGAGACGCATTGCTGAAGATCAGCGGAACCGTCCGGGCAGGGGCGGATGAAATGCAGCAATACATATGGAACAGTGGTCTGGATCCGATACTCGGGCGCGCCTCAGAACAGTTTCAGGCCGATGGCCAGGCTGAAGTTGATATCGATATCGACGTACCGCTGGGTAGAAAAAGAAGGGAAACCGAACGCCTGAAGGTCAGCGGTGACGTGGCCTTTTTCGGCAACGAACTGTATTTTCCTGTCACCGATTATCTTTTGACCGATCTCAACGGGCGGCTGTCGTTTACGACGACCGGCCTGAATGGTGATGATATTCGTGGCCGGTTTTATGGTCAGCCAGTGAGAATCGATGTGGAGACAGTCGAGGACGGGGAGAGGCCTGAAACACAGTTTCACCTCAGTGGAAACTGGAGTATCGAGTCCTTGCTGAAAAAATACAACTGGGATCGGACTTCGATTATAGGCGGCAGCTCCGATTGGGACGTGGTTATGCATGTGCCTCACAAGGCGGTCGATTACAACGTAATGTTTGATGCCTTTTCGAATCTTGAAGGTGTAAAAATCGGCATGTCTGAAATCATCAGCAAACCCGCCGTACAGGCCGCGCCGTTGAAAGTAAACTTGAAAATACTCGGCGACGCGCATCAATTGAAGGTGGTTTCCGACAACAGGCTGGATCTGAGCGCGACCGTCGATGATGCCAATAACTGGGTTTTCGATGTCGCGTCTCCGGTGGTCACCGGCAAGGGCAAGATCAATGCGGATTTCGACATCGCTACGACAGGCGAGTTCGATCTCGACTTCCTCAATCTTTCGGCATTCATGAGCGGAGACGGAAGGACTGCGCAGATGTGGAAGATCAAGGCATCGAATTTCCCGCCATTGCGGTTGAAAAGCCAGACCTTCGTGTGGCAGGACTGGCGCCTGAGCAATGTGGAATTCGAAACCGATCATCATCCGCGGGGCATGGTGATCAACAAAATCACAGTGCGCGATCCCCTTGTACAGGTGACGGGCAAAGGGAGCTGGCTGAGGCGGTCATGGCGCCTGGACGAGGAGACCACGTTCAGCTTCAAGGTCACAAGCCAGAATATCGGCGATACACTCGAGCATCTGGGATACTCTCGATATGTAGACAAGAGTGATATGCAGGCGACGCTGCACTGGCAGTGGCCGGGAGCGCCGTATCGATTTAGCTGGGACGCGCTGACCGGAAATACCAGCGTCGATTTTGGAAACGGTATTATGACGGATGTCGATCCGGGTGCGGGCGGCCGTTTCCTGGGATTGTTCAATTTGCTGCATTTGCCGAAAAGACTGGGCCTGGATTTTGCCGATGTCTACGAGAAAGGCTTCGTATTCGATTCAATCAACGGCACTTATGTATTCGGCGGCGGGGACGCCATTACCCAGGATACCGAAATCAGCGCCTCTGCCGCCGATATGACAATGATGGGCAGAATCGGCGTAGCAGATCAGGATTATGATCTTGTAGCGATCGTCAGGCCGCATTCATCGGTTGCGACCTTTGCGGGCGGTACCTTGATTGCCGGGCCGACGATCGGCGTCGGACTAATGGTGCTGCAGGAGATATTTGGCCTCGAGCTACTTGGCAAGGATCTTTACAGGATACAGGGCTCCTGGAGCGACCCGGAAATAAAGAAGATAATCGATGACAGCGGCGAAGAGTCGGAGGACCTGTTTGATGAAACTGAATAAAACTGTTTCGATGTGCTTAAAACAATTTGTTATGATTGCTCTCTGTGCCGTCGGCACTGCAATAGCGTCGCCGGTCGAAGTGGAGCTGCGCGCCGAGCAGTGGGAGCTTGCAAGAAATGGTGAGCGCCTGCTCGCCAATGAAGGGCTGGCTGACGTCGTGAACGGCTGGTCACGCGATCACAGCCAGAAGATCGAGTTGCAGTATCCGGGCGGTGAAGAAGGTGAGCTCTGGGTATTCCAGTTAATGGACTGGCTGGTAGCCCTGGGCATCCCATCGACAAATCTGGTTGCGGTGCCTGGCAGTGGTCAGGAAGACGTGATCCGTTTGCGAGTCATAAGATCAGGAGAGAATTTCAGGTGAGCGTTGTAGCTGCAGTCCAAATGGCCTCCGGCCCGAATGTAAAGGCCAATCTCGAGGAGGCGGAAAGGCTGATTAAAACCGCCGTGCAGCAGGATGCTGAACTTGTTGTGCT
>Ga0180438_10007884_pt1 | contig 13717 bp, 15 predicted proteins | sample SS_ome_12_FD_132455 | JGI IMG/M metagenome (GOLD analysis project Ga0180438, IMG submission 132455) | Hypersaline lake sediment archaeal communities from the Salton Sea, California, USA - SS_3_D_2 metaG | ecosystem: Environmental > Aquatic > Non-marine Saline and Alkaline > Hypersaline >... | reverse complement strand
CGTCATCTATTTAATTATAAGATAAGAAAAATTTCTTACAATGGACGACTTTAAAGTAAAGCTAAGAACAGAAGTTGAATACGGAGTTCTTGAGGATGCACTTCTCAAGGCAGGTTCTGACATGGGATGGAACACAAAAGTAGACCACAAATATGACATAGAATACAGACTAGGCACAGAAGTAGAGGAAAAGAAGACATACGTGGACACAACAATATCCCTGACATCAAACCCAAAGAAAAGAAATGAGGATGTAATGCTCTTCATCATGGGTTTGGACAGGAATGAGCCTACAAACCATTTCAGAATAAATGCAGGTTGTTCAAGACCGGACCCGGGCAAGATAAAGAATTATCTTGAAAAGGTGGTCGGTTATTTGAACACAAGAAATTGAATTTTTTCTTTTTTTTCTTTCTTTGAAATCGACTTTTTTGTGTCGTTTTTGTCAAACAGAGACTAAATTTGTCACATAATTTTGCCTCTGAGAAAGCTTTAAATACAAGTTCGTGCAATACACTCCTTCAACGGTTTTGCCGTCATATGTAAAACAAAAGACAAACTTTACATGAAAAGAGCGCTCGCAATCGGGGTGGTCAGGGAACTTATTCTAAAAATCTAATAGATTAAGAATCAATAGGAGGTAGAATAAAATGGCTAAGAAGAAGAAATTATTCGAAGATGAAGACTATGATACAGACGATGACGACCAGGACGACGAAGACGATTACTCAGACGAAGAATAGATGCTTGAAAAAAACCAAAAGGGGTGGAACTGAAACAATGGCTAAGAAAAAAGCAGCTAAGAAGAAAAAGAAGGAATAAGTAATTTTTAATCAATAACTTAATTTAATTTTTCTTTTTTTCAATTTCTTTGAAATGTTTCTCTTGAGTAAGCTTTATAAAGCGCCCTTTTGGCAAAATACAATATGGACAAAGACGAAACAAAGAGAAAAGTAGACGAATTGTTAAAGAATATTCCTCCTATGGATGAGGAAGTCAAAAAACAGATAGCTGAACTCAGGGAATCAGCTAAACAATATAGAGAAACTGCTCCTTTTCCAATGGAGGATGATCTTGATTACAGGCTGAAACAGCACAGGAGAGGCATGAAGCCTTGTGTTAGTTTAACAGATCAGGCAGCAATATACATTGGAAGCGGACCATTGAGGAATGCGACTCATATAGTAACTTTAGTTGACAGCAACAGATACATCTTGTCTGACATTGAATGTTTCAAAGAAGACAAAAGCATTCTTTTTGCAGACTGTGTTGTTGAAGTAACAGGCAGGAGCGGTTTTGATGTGATAAGAGAAGAAGGAGAAAACATAGGTTTCATAATGCTTGACCAGGCAGTACCGTATGAAGGTTTTTATGAAGTATGTGAACACTTGTCAAGAGGTTCGTACATTTATGTACACACTATATTTAATCATCCATTACTGGAAAATGAACGGCAGAAACAATTAGGACTTGAACAAATATCGGAAGATAGTAGACTGCTGAGAAAGAAGTAGAGTTCTAAAAAAAGAAAAAGAAGAAATAATTATTTCTTCATCAAATAGTATATCATGTAGATTGCTGCGATACCAACAATTATGTATACGATCCTTGTCAGCATTCCTTCACCGAAAATCGTTGTCACCAAGTTGAATTCTAGTGCGCCTACTAGTAGCCAGTTCAAACCACCGATAATCACTAGAATTGCTGCAATCCAGTCAATTACATTGTTAGCCATGATAATCACCTCTGTTTTTAATGTAAAATGTATTTTTCATATATAAATCTATAGGTCTCTTCCCTTGCCAGAATCGGTGATTTCGGCTAATTCAGGCGGAAAAGGCTCTAAAAATACTTGTTCCAGTAAATGCTTCTTATCGAATCTTATCGCGTGAGTCTTCAAAAGATGTATTGCAGTGCTTAAAGGAGTTTTTCCATTCCTGTATTCTTCTACTGTTTTAAGAAAGAACTTTTTTTCTTTTGCAGACAGCCCATGAGATACTTCTCCAAATGCATTATATAACACATTTATGATTGAAGTGAATTTTGGAGTATTTTCTAAAGCTTTCTTCAGTTCGTTCTCATATTCTCTAAGGTCTCCTTTCTCTGCAAGTTTATCTAATATTTTTAATCTTGCCTGGCTATGCGCCATCAGTAAAAGTCTATGGGTATCGTGGAAGGCCTTTAACTTTTTAACAGACTTTTTTGCCTTTCTGAAACGCGCAAGTGTAAATAATTTTGTGAGAAAGTGTTCTCTTATGATGAAATTTCTCAGCCTTCCCTCATCTTCTATAGCAAGGTTGCTGAATTTTTTTAAGACTTCTCCTCCGAAAAATCCATTGCCTTTTGTTATCTTTACATTTTTCCCAAGACCATTATAAACTTTAACTTGTTTAGGTCCGCATGACGGAGACCTATACTTAAGGATGAAGCCGTCTACATCTAAGTTTGAAAGATATTTTCTTGTAAAATCCTGCATCTTTTTTGTAAAGTCTTTTTTTGTATCTGGCTGATACAATCTTTTCTTTCCTTTGCTTTTTACTATTCTCAAGGTGTGCCTTGGAGTCTTTAGTCCTATTTCCTGTTCAGGACAGACTGTGACGAATTTCACGTGTTTTTTCAAGTGCTGAACTGCGTGAGAAATAACCATAGAACCGTTGTATCTGCATTTACTGAACTCAATGCATTTGCTTATCACAACAATAGGTTTTGGATGTTTCATAAGAGGAAACAGGAGTTTTTGCTATTTATATCTTTCTTTTTCAAAAGATTTAAATCCTATAAATGATTGCATTGCGGCATGAAGATAAGAAAGCTGAAAAAAGGGGACTCATTGAAAGAGCTTGTTGATCTGTCACATATAATGATAAAAGACTATGAAGTTCATCACAAGGAATTCTTTACCCTGAAAAAAAGATTCAACAAGAAAAAGCTAGAACCGCATTTCCATAAATCTCTTGAAAGCAAGGACATGCAGACATTTGTCGCAGAAGAAAAAGGAAAGATTATTGGTTTCATCACAGTTGAAGTCAGGGAAAGACTGTCATTATACGAAGTGAGCAGGTCCGGTTTCATATCATCATTGATAGTTTCTCCTGAACACAGAAGAAAAGGCATTGCAGAAAAGTTATTGAAAGAAGCAATCAAGTGGCTGAAGAAAAAGAAGATAAAGTATTTTGACCTGGACACTGCAGTGAAAAATACAGGCGCATTGGAGTTCTACAAAAAGCACAACATTCATCCTATCAAGTACAAGCTGCTTGGAGAGGTAAAATGAAGATACGAACGCTGAAGAAAGGGGATGTGAAGCAAATCGCTATTCTAAGGTATAAATTGTATCTAACATGGGATGCAATGGATCCAATCGACAAGATGGATAAAAAATATTTCAAGTCACAAAGGCATTACAATTTTTTGGCCAAGTGGGCAAGGGACAAAAACTACTTGATATTGGTCGCAGAAGATGATGGAAAGATAGTTGCATTCTTCAAGTCCTACATAATGGAAAGAGCGCCTTATTTGCAGAAAGTAGGTTATATTGCAGAAAGTTATGTCGATCCTAAATATAGAAAAAAAGGGATAGGGGCGAAGATGCTCGATGAAACAAGGAACTGGTTCAAGAAGAATAAATTGAAATGGATAGTTCTATCTACGCACGTTCTTGACAAAAAAGCAAACAAGTTCTGGAAGAACAGGGGCTTTGAAGAATTCAATATCTATTATAAGAAAAGGATGTGACCAAACCTTTATATATAAAGGATTTTACAGGCATCTAAATCGTGATGAGTTCTCATGCTTGTTCCGATAGGAGGTTATAAAATGGCAATCAAGGAAGGAGACAAGGTAAAGATTGATTATGAAGGACGACTGGAAGACGGAACAGTATTTGATAGTTCTTCAAAACACGGAGCGCCTTTGCAGGTAGAAGTCGGCGCGCATCAGGTCATTCCTGGCTTTGAAAAAGCATTAGTAGGAATGGAGAAAGGACAGGAAAAAGAGATCACGCTCAAGCCAGAAGAAGCTTACGGTCAATATAGAAAAGAACTTCTGCAGAAAGTTCCAAAAGACAGACTGCCTAAAGAGCACGAACCAAAGCCGGGTATGATGTTGGTGTTGGGAACTCCTGACGGAAGACAGATGCCGGCAAAGATCGCAGAAGTAGGCGACAATGATGTCACCATCGACATAAACCATCCATTGGCTGGAAAAACATTGATCTTCAAGATAAAAATTGTAGAAATTCTTTAATTATTTTATTACTTCTTTTTGTTTGTAAACTATCTTATGAAGTCTCTCTCTTACTCTATCAAACTCTTCTTCTGTCATCTCATCAGGATATGTCATCAAAAACAATTTCACAGTGTCCTTGCCAGGTTCCATAGGAGGCTGTGTGTAATCATAATTGTTGAACTTGTAGCCCAACCGTTCATAGAAACCTATCCTTCTTTTTTCCATCTCGCCTGCTGTCGGAGGCTCGACCTCAAGAACGAATCTTTTTTGATGCTGTGCAATGAATTCTCTCATCACCTGCGCGCCTAAACCCTGCCCTCTCAATTCTCTCTTTGTCGCGATGTGGTCCACGAAGTAATAATCTCCGATGTCCCAGACAGCCATCAGCCCGATAACTTGGTTGTCTTTCTTTGCAGCATAGAAACCGTAGATCTTTTCTTTGAATGCAATCCTCTGAGCGTCAAGACTGCGTTTTTCATCGTCAGGAAATGAGTACTCATAGATCTCCCATGCGTCTGCAAAATCAACATCATTGATGTCATCTATTCTTTTGAATTCCATCTTAATCCTCGATAGAGATGCATACCTTGCATCCATCCGGCAGTTTTATCAGTTCTTCCAGTTCTGATTTTGGTTCTGTTATTATCTTCCCTAATCTAGGATCTGCGATTGTGAACCTGTCTTTGTCAAACTTGTAGACAAAATACCAGTGCAGTCTTGGATTTTCGTAACTTTTGTTCAGGTTGACAGCCACCATCACTGCGCGTTTTTCATCCAGTTCTTTTGCGATTGTGTCTGTTGTGAACTCTCCTGGAATGTATTCGAAATTCTTTGTGATTGTTTTTCTTACTCTTGCGTCCAATGCCATCAACTGTCTCATCAATCTGTGCTTAAGCTTTGGTCTGTATTCAAAGAATTTCACATTGAAATCAAGACCTACCAAGAAATTGCAGATGGAACATGGAAGTGTATATCTCTTGTCGCCTTTCATACCAATCTGGTCGTGTATCCTATGCTCTTCTTCCTGCGTCAATGGAATAGTGCCGGGCCTGATATATTCTACAGCCATCATCATCGCGCTCGGTCCGCACGAGTCTGGTCTTGTCTGCTTGTAAGGTTTCATGGTATATCTAGTTTTTAGAGAATATATTAAAGCTTTTCTTTTTATTACGCAAGCCTGCTCATCAATCCGCCGACAGGAACATCTACCAGCCATCTTCCTAATATGAGCGAGACTTTCTCTGACGCATGATCAACAGGCTCTACCAATGCAGTAGAGATTCCTGCAAGATTTCCGCAGACCACGTCTGTCAAGTATCTGTCTCCTACCATAAGAATTCTTTCTTTTTCTTTTGGGATTGCACCTGTGAATTTGTTGTAGTCAATTGCTGCCTGTACTGCAGTAGGATCCGGTTTCCTGAAATCATAGATTATCTTCTCTAAAAGCCGGTCTCCCTGGCTGAAGTTTTTTGTCAGGTCTGTGAATTCTCCTGTCTCTGTATTATAACTATATACTCCCAAATTTCCGTCTGCAAACCTCAGCAGGCAAGGCGAAGCAATACTTGCGAATTGGACAAGCTTGTTCACTGGAAACAGATCCCCGAAAACATCCACAATGCAAAGCATCTCATCAAACGAAGAATTAGAAACTATTTCTGACTTTTTCTTAATCTGCTGCAGTGCAGGCTCGAAATCAGGAATCCTTTGCTTTGCATGATAGCCGTGCAGTGTGCAGTCCCTGTCCAAAAAGATCAAGTCAAAGTCATTCTCAATATGCGAGAGCTGTGCAACTGTTTTTAATCTGTAATCTACCTTGTAAGAGCTAGGCTTGAAGTAATCAAAGAAGTGTTTTCTCACTGCCTGTCCGACAGTCTCTGCGTGATCTCCCATAAGAAACGTTCTAATGAAGGTTATTTTTAAAGTTTGGGTCAGACAAACTGCAATAACTTTGACTGTTGTCTCTGCTCTTTGAGCAGTCTGCTTTTCTTTAACAAAAGATCAAGATTGAAATTGAACTTTTTCCTGATCTTTATCCTTGCATAGTTCAACATCAATTCTTTGGAACTGAAAAGAATCGGTTTGCTTTTTAGAGCTTTCCTTGTCGCTTCCCTGACAACCCACACTCCGAGGGGGACTGCGTATTCGTCTGTGATAAATCGCAGGCAAAGAACACTGCCCTGTCTTTTCATGTGAAACAGTTTTTCACTGACTGCCAGCCGAGAAGCATAGTAACCGCCCACAGTATTTTCTGCATAAGTGGTTCTTCCCCTATAGCTTTCGAAATCCGTCATTGTCTGCACACGACCGTCAGGATTCCACGCGCTCTTCCCTGCGTATGTCTCGAACAGTTCATAGCTCCATATGTCTGGGAAAAATAAAATCAAATAATAGTTGCCGAGATAACCTCCGAAATGCGCAGTATAATCTGTGCGTTTGTCGTATGTTTTCACTTGGCTGATCATGTGCTTGCATAATGTGTCATCAGTCGCTGTTATGCTCCATCTTGTCGGCACTAATTTCCTATTTTGTTTCTTTCCCAAAGTTCCGACAGAAAGTATCTCTGACAGATAGTTTTCATCAAAGCCCTTGTGAAATAAATAATTCAGACCGTCTGCTGCCAACCTGTCTGTATCATTCACAACCTTGTCCACTTTCACTGGAATCTTCGGGTTGTCTGCAAGCTCTGCTTTTGTTAAACTGGCAGTAGGTCCCATCGGAAGGACGTCTGGATTTGTCGTCAGTCTGATGTAAGGATCTTTTTTCAGTTGTATCTCGACATCGACTGGTTTTTTCGATAGTGTGACATCCTGCGTCAGTTCAAGAAATCTGTTATCGAAAGTATTGACTTGCTGCTTGAACCTGCTGTTGATCAGCTGCGAACGGTAGTCTACGATCTGCGGAATTTTGTATTCTTGTTCTGCCCAGTAATTCGGAGCATCCAGAAGCCACGCATCATCCTGATGTTCTGGCGGAGAAAGAATTCCAACATTCACATACGGGTAACCATAACGGCCGATGAAAGGAGCAGGCGCGCTTCCAAAAAAACCGCCCTGCTTGATCGAGTCTTGGATCTTGTCTTTTACTTTGAACATTGATGCGCTTTTTGCAAGTATCGGACAGAATGGTTTTCCGCAGTCCAAGGTCCGGCCTTTGCATTTCGCGCAGTTGTAAGAGCGTTTGGGATTCATGAAATGAGGTTTATCAAATGAGTATAAATGTGTTTATGAATATCCCAAACATTTAAATAATACTTCTTATTTACTACTCTTCAGAAATAATTGTTTGGGGGTAATTTAAGATGAGTCTTACAAGAGCAGTACTTACAACAAGTGCTACATTACTATTATTAGAAACAGCAGGATGCGGTTTATTCGGAGGCGGAGATTCTGTCAGGACAGATGAAATCGATGCTATCCTTAAAGCAAAACCTGACAGCCAGGTCGGTTCTATCCATAACAGATACCAGGGTGCAGATGCACGAAGAAAACAACTTCTAGAAGAAGCAGCTGCAGAGCATGAAAAAGCAAAGCAGGCAGCAGAAGAGGAATGGAAAAAGAACAGCCAGGGAACTATCCAGGAAGTTGAATCTGCGATTCATACTTATTATCAGAACATACAGATGTTGAGAGCGCACGGTCCTTACCTGATGCTTCAAGTACAGTATGCAGGAATAATGAGATCCATCGAAGCATTGAGGGCAGAGAATGTTGATTACGCTGCAATAAACACTGATGAGGCAAGGAGTGCGATAGAAACTAATAATTCTGAGATAGAAACTCTTGCAAAAAAAACAGAACCGATACTCAAGCACCTGAATGAAAGGGATGAAAAGATCAGGTATTTTTCAGCTTTGATCAGAATAGGTCTTGATACACTGAAGAAGATGGCGCCTGGCGAATATCAAGTCAAGAAGGACAGGTATGAGACAATGCTTGAGCAGATTGAGGGATTCCTCGCTGCGAGTCCTGGAAAGAAAGTGCATTACGAAACTTCAAAACTGCCTCCGCCAAGGGCGGTGCCTAAGACTGATGCAGAAAGGGAGAGCAGGCTTGATGAGCTGGCGCAGAAGTTCAGACCAGCCTATGAGAGCAAGAAGAAATAAATTTCTTCTTTTTTACTTCTTTTTATATGTGCATAGCATGCTTCGCAAGAAAATTTATTCTACTGCATATACGAGTCTTTGTTATTGGTGTGTGATCTTTATAGCTTCGCTAGATGCTATGCACTAATTTTACACTAAATTTATATACAACAAATTAATTAGTAAATTCCAATATGGGATTTTTCGATTGGTTAAAGGGTTTGTTCGGAGGCAAGCTGCCTGAAGAAGCAGTCAATGTAGATGAGCTTGAGGCATGGTTCAGGAAAAAGACACAGCACAAGCTCAAGGACAAGGACATGCAGATAGACAGGTTGTACAAGCAGTTCGACCAGATAATAAAAGAGATGGGTGATGTCATAGGTGTTCTGGAGACTGCAGAACTGACTAATCCTAATATTCCTGCGCGGATGAAGAATTTCATGATAGGAAACAGGAATAATTATGTCAAGCAGGTGAGATTGTTTGTTGACCAGATACCTGACTTCGGCCCGAATTTCAACACGCAGTTCCAGAAGATATTGAATGATTTCGGGAAACGCACTGCGAAAAACTATACAATATTGCAGGAGTTTTTTGCAGACCAGACAAAAGCGATTGCTGCAAAGATAAAAGATCTTGATGATGTTTCCAAGAAGATAAGCGGAACAGCGACTAGCAATGAGATTCTTGAGATAGAGAACTGTCTTAAAACTATCTCTCAGATACAGGAGAAGAGAGAGGAGCACACAGAGATAGCAAAGATGGTAGAGAAGAACAGGGCAGAGATCGAGAAATTGAAGCAGATGATCGTGAAAGGCGCAGAGAGCAGGAAAAACAGATTAGAGAGCAAGCAGTACAAGGAGCTGATGAGGCTGAAAGACCTTATTGTCAAGACAAAGAAGGAAGTGCAGGTTTTGGAGAGCCAGATCAATGAATTATTTGCGCCATTATTCAGGATGTTCAGGAAGTACAAGAAGATCACTATCGCCCATGAGAAATTGTTGGACAAATATCTGAAGGATCCTGTGGACGCATTCATGAAAGACACGAGATTTGACATTGTGACAGCAGTCACTGCGCTCGGGAAGCACATAGAGAAGGGAAGCATGCAGATGGATGCAAAAGAAAAAAGAAAGATCTTGGACAAGATCAGTTTGATCACAAAAGAGAAATTAAGGACTATTCTAAAGAGATACAAGGAGCTCAAGAAGATAGGAAAGGCTGCAGAGTATGACGTGGGAAAGATAAAGGTTGTGCAGGAATTGGAAAAGATAGATCTTGAGCTTGACAGGATGCAGAACAGGAAACGAAAATTGGAAGGAGAGATTGAGGACGGATTGAAGATGCAGGGAGAATGGAAAGTGGATGAGGAAAAATTAAGAAATAAGCTTGTCCAGAACATAAAGAAATTGCTAAAAATCAATCTTACAATAAAATGAAAGACCTCTTGGAGTTTATTTCTATATTTACTAAGAAGAAATTTGACATCATAGAGATAAAGAAGAGATTCTTCATAGCGAATAAGGAACAGATAGAGATGATGGAGAAGATAAAGGAAAAAGAAGGCATTGTGCCTGAGATGGTAGGAACTTTTCTCGGTGAGATAAGCAAAAAGAAATTCAAGCCGTCATTGGCTCTGCTGGAACTTTTGGCAAGACATAGTGAAAGAAAAGTGTTTGTAGATGACAAGGCAGAATGGCTCTTCTTGTGCGGAAAGGATGTGTTCAAGGAAAGCGTGAAAAAATGCAATGTGAAGTCAGGGCTGGTTCTTGTGCAGAACAAGAAAGATGAGAACCTGGGCTATGGAAAGATTGTGAGGAAGGGCAAGGTCTTTGTGCTGAATCTGATGGATAGAGGCGATTTTCTGCGCAGGGAGCGCAGATGAGAATATAGAAAAGCTTATATATTCATTATATATTTACTTACTAAATAGAAGTAACAAGGGGGAAACCTATTGGCAGAAACTTCAAGTGAACCATTAGTTAAAGTAGCATTCATACACAGCGGCAGCAATAGCTGGGTCCCCATCATGGATACATTACAGGCTGTTTCTGAAGGAGGCTTTATTCCGAATCACATAAGGGAAGAAAGGCTTGAAGAAGTGAGAGAGAGAGCAGAAAAATCTTTTTTAAAGACATCTACTTTTCAAGGGACAAAGAATGAATTCGTACAGGAAGCAGTAAGAACTTACGAACAAAAATTTGCAGAGACTTCTGAAAGAAACAAGGACATGATCAATATAATGAAAAGCCTTGATCTGCTGGTAGTATCAAACTTGAAAATCGGGACAGAAGATAATGAAGCGCATCTTAGAGAATTAGCTACACAAATAGGCATCAAACAAGTCAAGTGCTTGTACCACAATCCTACTTTTGGAAAGGCAGAGCCTGAAAACATTCGTGATGTATTCAGTACAGTGTTCCTGTCAGGAGATCCTAATGAAGGCATCTTGAAGATAGGTTTTGCAAGACAGCCAAAGCTATTGTTCCTGACTGATAAAGTTATTCCTGGCACTTTCGATTCAGAGCTAGATAATGGTATCAACACAAAGAAATTTATTGAGTTTCCAGAGAAGTTCTACAATCATCTTCGGAATGTAAGGACAATAGTCGCTCCTGCATATGTTATGGCGGGCCTATCAAGAACAAGCGAATGGCAGTTTCATGACACCAAAAGCATTTCAGTTGTCAACTGCGGACCAACTTTTAATCCCGCAGATGAACAGGGCGCAAGAAGGATTCCGGGATACAAAGCAGATAGATTAGAGACATTAGTATTCTTTGCTATCACGAGAGATGGCCAGTTGAAGCAAGTAAAACCTTCTGGTAAAACTACAAGTTCCCGCTTTGCAATCAAACCTCAGATAATAGATCCAATAATCTATGGTTCGTTGACAAGCTGGAGCGAATTCCTTGCAGGAGATGAAAGAAGGAAGAAGACTATGATGATTAAAAGAAAAGAAAAAGAGAAAGCACATTCAGAAAGAGGAAGATATCTTGCATCGCTTCAAGAATTGTCAATAGAAAATCCTACAATTGAAAACTCGAGAAATGTGTTCCCGCACGTATCAGAATCTCACATAGAAGATATATTGAATAGTGAATCGCCTATTGAGGTCGCAGTTCCTCCTTTGCGTATAGAGACTGACTTCCATGTTGTGCGTTACAATCCACAGACTGTGCTGAACGAAGGTACTGAAAAGGAAAAAGTACTGCCTCCTAAACTGGAATGGGCAGGCACAGGAAGATATGTCGATGGCAAATATATTGGGGTTAAAGAAGGAGATTACAGATTCATGCTCGAAGCAATAGATTTTGCAGGGAATAATTGGCGAGAAGAGCTTAGAACATTCGGAAATCACAGTATCGTTTCTATCACGCTTAAAGACGAGAAAGGCAAGCTGGGAACGCCAGGCTTCCCGAAAGAAAATAGAATATACTTTGCGACAACAAGATTATGGAAAGACATAGTCGGCGATGCAAGGATTCCATTGAGCAGACTGACTGAAAAAGACATTGACCCTGAGACTGACGAGAGCCATATATATACAGAATTAAATCTTGAAGCAGAACGTATCAATGTTGAAATAGATATTTCTCATTACAAAGAATTGCCTCCTTCACTCATCAAGAAACTGAATGTAGTTCCTAAACCGAAGGAACCAGTTCTGCCTGAAGTTCCTACAAAGCCTGTTGCTGCAGATGTCGCGCCTGTATCAGGAGATGAAAAGACAGTTGCTAGAGATAAACCTGAAAAAGGCAAATCAAAGAGGCCTACAGCGAGCACGAAAGCACTTCCTATGAGAACAGATGAGGACATTGATCCTACAATGGCTGGAACAGCAGAGATAAAGTCTGAGAAAGACAGCTGTGAAGTTTTATTTGATAAATACAAGAATGCTGGCAAATTCGTGACAGATGAAGAAAATCTGGCCACAGTCATAAGTTTCGGGAATCTTCTGCAACACATCAGCAGAGAAAATATGCCGGATGAAGTCATTGACAAGCTTATGGGGCCTGTATTTAGAGGATATCTTGGCATCATCAGCCGTAATGCGCAAGTCACACCTTCCAGGATGGTGGCTCTTCAGGACAAGTTTTTAGAACTGGCAAAAGTGCATCCTGACATGTTCAAATTATTGACAGATCCTCTGAAGAAAGAAGTTGAACATACGAGAATTGTACTTAAAGAACACAAAGCAGAACGTTCGGGTCTTGAAGAAGAATTGAGAATGGCAAAAACAAGCAAGAAGTGGGCCGGCAAGAAGAATGAAGATTTAGAAAAAGATATTAAAGAGCACAAGAGCAATCTTGAGATGCTCGGCACTCAGAAGTTAAAGGCAGAAAAGAGAGGATTCAGGGACAGGCGCGCTGCAAGGATAGGAATATTGCTTCTGTTTGGCGCTGCAGGATTGATCACTTATGGCACAGTACAGCATTATATGTTAAAATTACAGACTGAAAGACAAGCAACAGAAATTTCCATTTTGCAGGATAAGAAGACAGATTCTTTAGCAGAGATAGACAGACTGCAGCAGAAGATAGAAGAGATGAAGGGTGCTGTTGTCGGCGGCGAAGGCGAGGTCAGTGACGCAGTTAGGTATCTTGCAGATTACATTGCAGAAGTGAAGGTCGCCTTGAACAATACAGCAGAAGGTTCGATTGATGTGCCTAAGCTTGATTATAAAGGAAGGATCGCTCTTGTAGAGAAGATACATAATATTGTGGTAAATTTCAACGGAAGAGTGGATGATCTTAGCGAAAGGCTGGGTACTCAGATAACTTTGTATGAAAATTACAGTACAGAGACAAAAGAAAAATTAGAAGATCTGGGAAAACAACTGACAGAGGCAAAGAAAGCAGGCGTCAATCTTGAAGCATCATTGAGGACTGCTGAGACGCAACGAGACGATTATGAAAGACAGGTAGAAGCCTATAAGAAAAGAGTTGCAGAACTTGTAGAGCAGACTGCAAGATTAGAAACAGAGGTCAAGAAGATTCCTGGCCTTGAAGAAAGACTGACTGCTGTCCAAGAGGAAAGAGACAATCTTGAGAAATCACAAGATGAAGCATTAAGAAGACAGAACGAAGCAATAGCTGCGAGAAAAGCAGCAGAAGCAAGAGTGCAGCCGCTCGAGAAAAGAGTTGCAGAACTTAACAAGACATTGGAAGAGACTATTGCAAAGTACAAGGCACTTGGTACAGAAGTTGAAAGGCTGGAAAAAGACAGTGAAGCAATTGCTAAAGATTATGAAACACAGATGGCGGCACTGAAAAAGAAGGCTGCCAGCGCTCTGAACTTCTACATGCGCATGACAAGGTCGCGCGCAATAAGACTGCCGGAATCAATAGGAGATATGATAACTCCTGAGATGGACAGACAATACTTCCAAGGAGACCTGGCAAAACT